>Ga0207674_10005164_pt1 | contig 15565 bp, 15 predicted proteins | sample KBSCornC72_FD_184303 | JGI IMG/M metagenome (GOLD analysis project Ga0207674, IMG submission 184303) | Corn rhizosphere microbial communities from Kellogg Biological Station, Michigan, USA - KBS Corn C7-2 (SPAdes) (version 2) | ecosystem: Host-associated > Plants > Roots > Rhizosphere > Soil ... | reverse complement strand
CGTATACATGCACCCAGGCTGATAATCTTTCACTAGCTCAGCGCACTGCGGAGCCGTCGGATCGCCCGCGGGAATCGGCTGCGTGGGCGACGTCTTCTGCCGTGCCTCCTGCGGAAAAGCCTTTTCCTCGACGCTCAAGATCGGCTTACCCGTGATGCGATCCAGAATGTAAACCCATCCCTGCTTCGAATGCGCCGCCAGCGCCTTGCGCGCTTGCCCGTTGTAGACCTGGTCGAACAGGATCAGCGGAGTGGGCATATCGAAATCCCACAGGTCATGATGGACGCTCTGATAGTGCCAGCGATACTTTCCCGTCATGGCATCCAACGCCACCACCGAATCGGTGAACAGATTATCGCCGCCGCGCGACGATCCGTTGTAGTCCGGCCATGGATTGCCCGTATTGACGTACACCAAACCCAGATCCGGATCTAGGGCCGGTTGCACCCAAATAGCGCCGCCGCCGGTCTTCCACGAATCGCCCTCCCATGTATCGTGTCCGAATTCGCCCGGACCCGGCACCGCCCACCACCGCCAGACTTCCTTGCCGGTCTTCGCATCATGCGCCGTCAGACGACCGCGCAATCCGCCATCGCCGCCCGAAATGCTCATGTACACCAGGCCCTTGTAGTACAGCGGCGGAATCGCCACATACTGGCGCAATTCCTTCGGGACGTCCTGACCCAGCTCGACCTTCCACAGGGTCTTTCCGGTCTTTTGATCCAGTGCGAACAGACGCGTCAACGGTTCCGCGCGACCCTCCTTGGGCACAGGCTGCCGGATGTCCGATTCGACCCCGAAAACCATTCCTTCGCCCAATGCAATCCCGCGCTTCGCCTTGTTGTCTCCGGTCTTCGGATCGGTCGGCGTCCGATATTCCCAAATCAAACTTCCAGTCTTCGCATTCAGCGCAAAAATTTCCTGCTCACCCGTGGTGATGTACATCACGCCGTCTTTCACCACCGGCGTGCCTTGCTGCGAAAACCCCGGCCCGAATCCCGATTGCAGCCGAGCCATCCACGCGCCCTTCAGCGTCTTCACATTCGCGGGAGTGATCCGAGCCAGCGTCGAATACCGCGTGTTCCCCCAGTCGCCGCCCACCAGCGGCCAATCTGTCGAGGGAGGCTTGCGATAATCCTGCGCGATCGCAGACAGCCCCAGCAATCCGCAAATCAAAACCGTTTTATTCATAAAATGCCGGAGCCTTCTTAAGCTTGGCGTTGGCCACGAAATCGTGCTGGATCCACAGTTGCGCTCCGGTCTTCTTGATCAGCGCCTCCAGCTTGGCCCGCGATGCCACGGTCTCCGGCTTATCGTTCACCGGCACCGTGTGAAAGGTTCGCTCGCCCGGGAAGTGGAATAGATCGCCGCTCAGCATCACCGGCCCCGTCTTGGGCAGCCGCACCAGCAAACTCTGATGCCCGGGCGTGTGCCCCGGAGTCAGGATCAGCATCACCAATCCGTCGCCGAACACATCGTGATCCCCCTCAATCAATTTGGTCTTGCTGTTTTTGAGCGCCGCGTATTCGTCCGGATGAATGTTCGCGGGCAGCCCCGCGCTGAACATATAATCACGCTCCGCCTTTTGCGCGATCCATGTGGATCCGGCGTAATCGTTGACGTTTCCTGAATGATCGCCATGCAGATGCGAGATCGCCAGGTACGTAATGTCCTTGGGCTGATATCCCACCGCGGCCAGCTGGCTCTTGAGCGATTTGGCGATGGTGTCGTGCTTCGCCCCTCCGCCCCCTGGACGATTGTAGACAGGGTCGTTCAGTCCGGTCTCCCACAGCAGTGTCCCGCTCGGATGCACGATCAGGAAGCACGGATCCGACATATTCACCGACTGCACCTGCTGCCGCGTGAGCCCGTAGTTGGCCGGATCGCGATCATTCAGGGTGGCGCAATCGAACACGTACATGCGCATCGATTGTGTTTTTTCGGCCGTTTGGCCCACCGCCGCAGCGGCGAGCAGGGCGAAGGTTATAGCGATTTTCATGTAACGCATCGGAGGCTATTTTGATCCTCTAGCAGATATAGGCGCTTTCCTCACCCGAGTCAAGGCGCCCGCTCGACATTTGGGCATCGAACACGATATGATGTAAATCCTTTGGGAGGCTGTTAATGAAACTGATAAAGCTTTTGGTGGCGTTTAGCGCCACGGTAATGTTCTTCGTTCTGCTCGCACAGAGCGATGCGGACTACTCAGGCTGGATGAAGGCGGCTGTTGCTGCTAAAGGCAAAGTGGCAAAGGGAATTGCGGCCAAGGACGGCCCCGGTGTCGCAGCCGACGCCAAGGTCATGGAAGACTCCTTCAAGTCAATCGAGGACTACTGGACCAAGAAGGGCGCTGCTGATGCCACTGGTTTCGCCAAGACAGCCCGTACGGCGTCCGCGGACGTAGGCAAAGCCGCCAAAGCTGGCGATTTCGATGCTGCCAATGCGGCATTGACTGTCGTCGGCGGGACCTGCCAGGGTTGCCACATGGCGCATCGCGCCAAGGGCGCCGACGGCGCGTATCAGATTAAATAAAACCTGCTCGATTTCTTAGCGGCGCGCGAACGTCATTTGCACGTTCGCGCGCCGAGTCGCGTCTAGCGTTCTGAAAGGAACGCCATGCGCACCATCACCGACATTAAGCAGGCTTCTGCCGACAATCATCAAAAGAGCGTCACCGTACGCAGCACTGCCGATCAGGTCGCCACAGCCGAACGTATGGTCAAGCCGTTCGAAAAACCCTAGCGCCTGCCCCTTAGCGTCATCATCACGATTTCCGGCGGCACGCCGAAACGCACCGGAACAATGCTGGTGCCGATCCCCGTGGTCACAAACAGGTGATGCCCATGTTCGAAAAAATCACCCGCGTTATATCCGAGCTTTGACGTCGTGATCAGCGTCCCGATCACCGGTAGCTGTACCTGTCCGCCATGCGTATGCCCCGCTAGAACCAGGCTCACCCGCCCCGGAACGTCAGGAAAGATATCCGGATTATGTGTGATCAGTATCACCGGATCGCGATTGTCCACCTGCTCCAGCGTGCCCGCGATGTCTGGAGCGCGCGTCCAGTAGTCCGCGATCCCGCCCAGCCAGAAGGCGTTTCCGACATGCACCGCCTTGTTTTCGAGCACTGGAATTCCGGCCTCCGTTAACGCCTCGCCGATGCGGTCCCCGTTGTACCACCAGTCGTGATTCCCCAGCACCGCGAACACGCCCAGGGGCGCATGCAGTTTCTTCAGCTCCGCGGCGATAGCCTCAGGCTCCACGAATCCGCCGCCGCGAACTCCGCCCCGTCTGCCCGGTCCCCCGATCACGTAGTCGCCCAGCAGCACTACCATAGCCGGATTCTCGCCGTTGGTCCGCTCCACAATGCGACGCAACTTATCGATCCCCACGTGCGGCGATCCGACATGCAGGTCGCTCAAAACCGCGACTTTCACATCCTCGCCCCAGCCCGGCAGCTCCATCTGTACCTGTCGGACCACTAGCAAACCCGGCTCGATCCCGAAAGCCCACGCAACCACCAGGAATGGCGCGATGAGGAGCGCAATAGCGATAATTCTGATCCATGATTTCGAGCGAACCAAACACCTAGGATAAGGTAGAATGCCTAAAACACATGTCCTTGTCTGCCGGCGAACGGCTCGGCCCCTACGAGATCCTCGATCAGATCGGCGCCGGCGGCATGGGCGAGGTCTACCGCGCGCACGACCCCCGCTTGCGGCGCGATGTCGCCATCAAGGTTTCGCACCAGCAGTTCACCGAGCGCTTTGAACGCGAGGCGCGCGCCATCGCCGCGCTAAACCATCCCAACATCTGTAGTCTCTTCGATGTTGGCCCCAACTTTCTGGTCATGGAATACGTCGAAGGCGACGCTCCCAAGGGCCCCCTGCCGCTCGACGAGGTTCTGCGCATTGCCAGGCAAATCGCCGACGCGTTAAGTGAAGCGCACGAGAAAGGCATCACGCATCGCGATTTGAAGCCCGCCAACGTCCGGATCAAGCCCGACGGCACCGTGAAGGTGCTGGACTTCGGACTCGCGAAGATGTCGGAGCCGAAAGAAGGCGCGTCGGGAGCGGGGGCTAGCCAGTCTCCCACCCTCAGCATGGCGGCGACGCAAGCCGGCATGATCCTTGGTACTGCCGCGTACATGGCTCCCGAGCAGGCCAAAGGCAAGCCCGTGGACCGTCGCGCCGATATTTGGGCCTTCGGCGTGGTATTGCATGAGCTGCTGACGGGCCGTCGTATCTTCGAAGGCGAGGATGTTACGGAAACCATGGCTGCCGTGGTCCTCAAAGAGCCGCAGTGGGATGGCGTGCCGTTCGAAGTTCGCAGGCTCCTCAAGAAATGTCTTGAGAAAGACCCCAAGAAGCGCCTGCGCGATATCGGCGATGCCTGGGAACTGCTCGAAGCCGCGCCGGCGGCGGCAGAGGCTCCCGCAGCACTCAGCCCAGCCAGTCAGTTTGGAGGATCGCTCTTCTGGATCGCCGCAACAGTAATCGCGCTCGGGGCACTCGCTGCACTCGCATTCCTCCACTTCCGCGAGACCCCTCCTCGGGAACACATTCTCAGCTACACGCTTGCTCCGCCCGACGGCGTGCAGACGATACATAGCTTCGCGGTTTCTCCTGACGGGCGCACAATCGTCATGGCTGCCGCCGTCAACGGCAAGCGGCAGTTGTGGCAGCGGCCGCTCGATGCCCTCCAATGGCAGGCCATGGCATCTACCGATGACGCGGCGTACCCCTTCTGGTCGCCCGACAGCCGCAACATCGCTTTCTTCGCCGGGGCCAAACTGCGGAGAATTGCCGTAAGCGGAGGCCCCTCTCAGTCCGTGTGCGATTCCCCTGATGGCCGCGGCGGCTCGTGGAACTCCGACGACGTGATCGTGTTCTCGCCAATGTCGCAGGATACGGCCGTCCAGCGTGTCCCGGCTGGCGGTGGCGTTCCCGTAGACGTGACCAAGACCAAGGGCGTCTATCGCTTCCCGCGATTCCTTCCGGACGGCCGCCATTTCCTTTACCTGGTAAGTGGACTGACTGCGGACAAGGACGGCACCTATGTAAGCTCGCTCGATGGGACGGAGAATCGCCGTGTATTGGCGGACCGATCCAGGGTCGAATTCGCAGCGTCCGCTGGCGGCAGCCGGCTCGGTCATCTGATCTTCGTCCGCGAGAATACCCTGATGGCTCAGCCATTCGACAGCGGAAACGCCCAAGTCGGAGGAGATGTTTTTCCCGTGGGCGAGCGCGTGTCTTTTACCGGTGTCAATAACTATGCCCCCGTATCGGTTTCCGGGAACGGCGTGTTGCTGTATTGGACCGGCAGTGTGAGATCCAGAGGAATCGACCAGATCGGTTTGTATGACCGCGCCGGGAAGTTGCTGGATGTTGCGGTCCCGCCCAGCGGTCTGACCATGCCGGCGATTTCTCCGGATGAGAAAACCATCGCATTCTCGCGCGGAGACCCGGGAAGCGATCGTAACGATATTGTTCTGCGGGATTTGAGCCGTCACAACGATCGTCGTTTGACCACCGACACTTCTACCAACATCAGTCCTTTCTTCTCGCCCGATGGCGCCCGCATCGTGTTCCGCTCGAATAGGGACGGCCATTTAGGCGATTTATATGTGAGAGCGTCCAATGGATCGGGCCAGGATGAAGTGCTTCTGTCCACCCCCAGCGGGAAAATGGTCGATCAATGGTCCCGGGACGGGCGTTTCATCGTCTACACGGAGCAGGATCCGAAGACCAGGTACGACCTCTGGGTCCTCCCCATGGGTCCCGACGGAAAGGCGTCCGGGAAGCCAATGCCGTTTTTGCATTCGACGTTCAGCGAAATCGATGGCCAGCTTTCGCCCGACAGCCGTTGGATGGCTTACGCCTCGGACGTGTCCGGTCAGCGCGAGGTGTACGTGCAGCCCTTCCCGTCCGCCGATAACGAATTGAGAATCTCGACCGCGGGTGGTATGCAACCGCGATGGCGCGGCGACGGCAAGGAGTTGTTCTATCAAGCTGCCGACGGGAAACTGATGGCGGTCGCGCTGACGATGTCGCCGGGATCCAAGCCGTCCCTTAAGCCAGGCGCGCCCGTGGTGTTGTTTGATGGGCATTTTCCGCTCCAGACTCAGGGCTATTTCAACTATGACGTGACGGCTGACGGGAAACGTTTTCTTGTCACCGGGAACCCCTCAACTGGCTCGTCCACCGGGACCGCAATCGTGCCCCTCACCGTGCGCGTCAACTGGAACGCTGCGCCTCCGAAATAACGCTGGCCCCGCGAGTTATCATGCCTCTATGCGAACGCTTGTCCTGCGTCTCACTGTTCCAGCCGTTCTCGCCCTATTAACCGGTTGCACCCAACCCAAGCCCACCGCCGACGACGCCAAGAAGTTTCTGGACGATGCGCAAGTGAAGCTGAACGACCTCGGCGTTGAAGCCGGTCGTGCGGCCTGGGTGCAGGAAAACTTCATCACCGACGACACCGAGGCCCTTTCCGCCGCCTCCGGACAGCGTGCCGGCGATGAGGCCGTCCGCCTCGCCAAGCAAGCCAAGCAGTTCGACGGCGTCCAAGTCCCCGCCGATACCGCCCGCATGTTGAACCTCCTCAAAATCGGGTTCACTCTTGCACCTCCCTCCGACCCCAAACAGAGCGCCGAAGTCAGCAAGATCGCCGCCTCCATGGATGCCACCTACGGCAAAGGCAAGTACTGCAAGGGCGATGCCTGCCTGGATATCAATGAGATCACCAAGATCATGGCCAGCAGTACCAATCCAGCCGAGCTTCTCGACGTCTGGAAGGGCTGGCATACCATCTCGCCTCCCATGCGCAAGGATTTCACTCGCTTCGTGGAGCTTTCAAATAAAGGCGCGACCGAGCTCGGCTTCAAGGACACCGGCGCGATGTGGCGCTCCAAGTACGACATGCCCGCCGACGATTTCCAAAAGGAGCTCGATCGCCTGTGGGATCAGGTGCGTCCTCTGTATCTCTCGCTCCATGCCTACGTGCGCACCAAGCTGCATGAAAAATACGGTAGCCAGGTTCCCGAGAATGGACCTATTCCCGCCCACCTGCTGGGCAACATCTGGGCCCAGGATTGGTCGAATATCTACAAGCTGGTCGCTCCTAAAGATGCCGACCCCGGCTATGACCTCACCCAGATCCTGAAAGCCCGCAAGACGGATCCGCTCCAGATGGTCAAGTACGGCGAGGGATTCTTCAAGTCGCTGGGATTCGACGCCTTGCCCGATACGTTCTGGAAGCGCAGCTTATTCGTGAAGCCGCGTGATCGCGAAGTGGTCTGCCACGCCAGCGCCTGGGACGTCGACAACGTCAACGATCTCCGCATCAAGATGTGCATCGATATCACAGAAGAAGACTTCATCACCATCCATCACGAGCTTGGCCACAATTTCTACCAGCGTGCCTATAACACCCAGCCCATCCTGTTCCGCGATAGCGCCAATGACGGATTCCACGAGGCCATCGGCGACACCATCGCGCTCTCGGTCACTCCCGAATATTTGGTAAAGCTCGGCCTGCTGCCCAAAGCCCCCGACGCTTCCAAGGACATCGGACTTCTTCTGAAAAAGTCCCTAGAAAAGATCGCCTTCCTGCCGTTCGGGCTGATGATCGATCAGTGGCGCTGGCGCGTTTTCTCCGGCGAGATCCCGCCCGATAAGTACAACGAAGCCTGGTGGCAGCTACGCCTGAAATACCAGGGCATCGGCCCGCCCGAGGCTCGGCCGGATAGCGAGTTCTTCGATCCTGGTGCCAAGTATCACGTGCCGGCCAACGTCCCCTACACGCGCTATTTCCTGGCCGATATCCTGCAGTTCCAGTTTCACCGCGCTCTGGCCGAAGCCGCCGGCTGTCCCGGCCAGGCTGGCACGCCCCTCAATCGCTGCTCGATTTACGAAAGCAAGGAAGCCGGCAAGAAGCTCAACACCATGCTCGCCATGGGATTGAGCAAGCCCTGGCAGGATGCCCTCCAGGAAATCACCGGCAAGCGTGAAATGGACGCCACTGCAATCCGCGATTACTTCGCTCCACTCCAGAAATGGCTGGACGAGCAGAACAAGGGCAAACCCGTCGGCTGGTAAGCGTGTCTGGTCATTAAACTGCCATCGCCCTGCTAAGTTTTCTCAGCATCGCCGATCCGTCACCTCGAAACGCGCTGCCGTGCATGCACGCCAGCATCTTCGGATTCAGTGACGCCAGCCGTTCCAGGATCGCTCCGGTCCCCTTGGCGTGCGCGAAATAATCCAGCGGACCTCGAAACTGTTCGCTCGGCCCGACCACATCGTCCTCGGTCACCGGCGGACACTTGGAACCGCCCTGCGTGAACAGATCGCCGCAGAATAGCGTCCCGGTAGTGTGATCGAAGAGCACCCCGCAGTCCCATCCATGCGGAACATGCGGCGTATAGATCCACTCCAAGGTGTGTGACCCGGTCGAAAACTTTTCCCCATCCGCCAGGCCGCGTCCCGGCCGGTCGGCGACGTCGTTCACCGACACCATCGCGCCGATGTCGCTTGAAAACGGCGCGGCTTGCGGAGCGATAGCCAGGAAATCGTTCAACGCGCCCGACTCATCCGCTTCGAAGTGCGAAAACCCGACATGCCGCAATTTCTCCGCCGGAATCACCGCCGAAACCGCCTCGCGAACCAGCGGGAACATCCGCCGCAGCCCGGAGTGAAACAGTAGAGGCTCGTCATCCACCAGAAGATATTGATTGAAACTGAACCCTCCGGGCAGGGCGGGGATGTCCACCGGCGTACTGATGCGATAAATCCCCGCCGCGACCTCATCAATGCAAGTTCCTGATTGTTGGTTCGTAATCATGTCCCGGAAGTGTAACAAATGGACAGCGCGTTACACTTCAAAAGTGGAACTGGTGAACGAGGAGGAGTTGTGCCGTACAATGGCCCCGCGCATCCGACTCTACGGACTCCGCCATCTGCGCGATGAGCAGGCGGCGGCCGATCTGGTCCAGCAGGTTCTGATGATCACGATCGAGAGTGTTCGCGCTGGAAAGGTTCGCGACCCCGATAAAATCGAGTCTTTCGTCCTGGGTACCTGCCGCATGACGGTGCTTGAGATCCGCCGGGGAAGCTCGCGTCGCGAGCGGCTCCTGGACCGGTTTTACGTGCCCGCCGTTTCGGTATCTCCCGAGCCGCTACAGGACCTGGACCAGCTCGCGCAGTGTCTTGCCCGGCTGGCGGAGCGCGAACGTAGTGTAGTCATGATGACGTTCTATCAGGAACAAAGCAGCGAAGCGGTCGCGGTCGCCATGGGCCTCTCGAACGAGAACGTCCGCGTTATCCGGCATCGCGCCCTGGGACGGCTCCGCAAATGCATGACCGACGGTTTGTCATGAGGTGTTCCGCATGAGTTGCGCGAATCCCATCGATCCCAACATCCTGGCGGATTACTGGCTTGCGGAGCTTCCTGAGGCTGATGAGCGTGTGCTCGAAGAACATCTATTTACCTGCGAGGACTGCACTCGACAGCTCCAATCCATGGCGCAGCTGGGCCAAGGCATTCGCACTCTGGTGAAGCAGGGAAATCTGCCCCTGATCGTGACCCAGGACTTTCTGGACCGGCTGACTCTACAAGGATTCCGAACTCGGGAATATTCTGTCCCCGCGGGCGGCCGCGTCGAGTGCACCGTCACTCCTGAGGACGACTTCCTCATCGGTCGGATGGCGGCGAATCTGCTCGATGTCGAGCGTCTGGACCTCGCCATGTGCGAGCCCTCCGGAGAAGAACGGCTGCGCCTCCGCGACATTCCGTTTCGAGCGGATAGCGCCGAGGTCATCCTGAATTACCCGGTCGGTCCCGCGCGCCGATCTGGTCCCGATCTTCTCGTAATGAAGCTTTTGGCGGTATCCAAGGAAAACGAGCGGTTGCTAGGAACGTACACCTTCAACCATACGCCGAGCTAGTCTGACCATGGTCAATGACTATGGTCTAATTAGGTCATGGAAACGATTGCTGTCTCCAAGTTCAAGGCCACATGCCTGTCCGTGTTGGAGCGAGTCCACAAAACTCGCAAACCGATCCTGATCACTCGCTTCGGCAAGCCCATCGCCGAGGTCGTGCCCCCCTCGCCGCCGCCTGCTCCAGCGAACTGGATGGGGTCGATGGCCGGTACTGGCGAGATTCTGGGTGATATCGTAGGACCGATCTCCACAGAAGAGGACTGGGCCCCGCTTCGAAAATGAAGCTCCTGCTGGATACTCACATTTTTGTCTGGAGCACCCTGAGCCCCTCACGGCTTTCTCGTAGAGCTGCTAAGGTCCTCGCGGATTCGCGCAATGAATTGTGGGTTTCACCCGTTACTGCCTGGGAGATTCTCTTTCTCCATCGCAAGGGGCGGCTGAAGCTGAACGACGGGCCTGCGTCTTGGATTTCTGCCGCACTAAGCCGGAGGCCCTTCCGCGAAGCGACGCTCACCCATGAGGTCGTGCTGGCATCGGACGCGATTACTCTCCCTCATCGGGACCCCGCTGACGCCTTCCTGGCGGCTACCGCGAGAGTCTACGATCTCACCCTTGTGACCGCGGATGACAACCTGTTGAATGGCAAGGGATACGCCGTTCTCGTGGCACAATAAAAAGATCCATGACAGGGTCGCAGATTCGCCAGAAGTTTCTCGATTATTTCGCCGAGCGCGGCCACCGCGTAGTCCGTAGCTCATCCCTTGTGCCCGCCAACGATCCCACTCTGCTGTTCACCAACGCGGGGATGAATCAGTTCAAGGATGTTTTCCTGGGCCAGGAAAAGCGCGATTACGTGCGCGCCGCATCGTCACAGAAGTGCGTCCGCGCCGGTGGCAAGCATAACGACCTGGACAACGTCGGCTACACTCGCCGGCATCACACGTTCTTCGAGATGCTCGGCAACTTCTCCTTCGGCGATTACTTCCAGAAGGAAGCCATCGCCTATGCCTGGGAGCTCATGACCAAAGGCTACGGCCTCCCCAAGGACCGCCTCTACTTCACCGTGTTCCGCGAAGACGATGTCGCCGAGCGGCTCTGGCAGGAGGTTTGCGGTGTTCCCAAGGACCGCATCTTCCGCCTGGATGAGGACTCCAACTTCTGGGAGATGGGCGCCACCGGACCCTGCGGTCCCAATTCTGAAATCCACTACGATCTTGGCCCCGAGGCTGGAACGGGCTCCATGCCGCACGACCCTGGCGAGCGCTTCGTCGAAATATGGAACCTGGTGTTCATGCAGTTTGACCGCGACTCCTCCGGCAAGCTGACGCCTCTTCCCAAGCCTTCCGTCGATACGGGAATGGGACTAGAACGGATGGCTGCCATCATGCAGGGGAAGCTGACAAACTACGAGACCGACCTCCTGCTGCCCATCATCGATCGTGCCGGCGAGTTGTTCAAGAAAGCATACCGTGAAGACGACCGCACCGACACCGCTTTGCGCATCAATGCGGATCACGCCCGGTCCACAGCATTTCTGATCAACGATGGAATTCTTCCGTCCAACGAAGGACGCGGCTACGTACTGCGTAAGATCATGCGCCGCGCGATGCGCAACGCCCGCATGGTCGGCGTCTCCGATCCCTACCTCTATCAGCTCACCGGATTCGTCGCCGAACACATGCGTGACGCCTACCCCGAGATGATGGAGAGCATCCAGCGCGTCGCGCGTGTCGTAAAAGACGAAGAGCATCGCTACGCGACGACCTTCCAGGTCGCCGAGAAGTTCTTCCACGATGAGGCGAAAGCGGGAGCCATCACGGGAGCAGCCAGCTTCAAGCTCTACGATACTTACGGCCTCGCACTCGAAGAGCAGGAAGACATGGCGCGCGAACTCGGCATATCCATCGACGCCGAAGGCTTCGCCGCCGAGATGGAAAAGCAGCGCACCCGCGCCCGCGCCAGTTGGAAGGGCGCCGATAAAGCCCAGGTCAATCCCGTCTATCAGGCGCTGCCCAAGACCGAGTTCGTCGGTCGCGAGACTTTGGAATCCCCAGCCAAGGTAACTGCGGTGCTCGGCTCCGAAATCGCATTGGATCGGACGCCCTTCTACGCTGAAGCCGGCGGACAGGTGGGCGACAAAGGCGTGCTGGTTTCGCAGGCGACCGGCGAAACCGTAGCAGTTGTCGAATCAGCCTATGCGGCGGCGCCCGGTAAGACCGTGCACAAGGTCAAATTAATCGCTCCGGTCAACGAAGGCGACACGGTGATCGCCCGCGTCGATCCCGAATCGCGCCACTCCACCATGCGAAATCACACTGGCACGCATCTCTTGCACGCGGCCCTTCGGACTGTGCTGGGCACGCATGTCAAGCAGGCCGGAAGCGTCGTCGAGCCGTCTCGGCTGCGCTTCGATTTCACGCATTACACCGCCATGGATCAGGACGAGCTCGCGGAAGTCGAGCGTCTCATGAACGAGCAGATTCTCGCCAACCGCGAAGTCCACACCGACGTCATGGATCTCGATCAGGCGCTCCAGACCGGCGCCATGGCTCTCTTCGGCGAAAAGTACGGTGACAAAGTGCGCGTCGTGCAGATCGACACCTTCAGTAAGGAACTCTGTGGAGGCACGCACGTCGGCCGCACCGGCGATATCGGGATCTGCAAGATCGTCTACGAAGGCTCCATCTCGGCAGGCGTTCGCCGCATCGAAGCCATCACCGGCGAAGGAGCGCTCAAGCGTTTCCAGGAAGCTCTGCAGCAGCAAGCCAAGTACGCGAACGTCGACGTGGAGAGGCTGATCGCGCGCGAAAAAGCGCTCGAGCACGAACTCCAGCAGCTCAAGACCAAAGCTGCCCAAGCCAGTGCAGGCGACCTCGAATCCCAAGCGCGCGATATCAAGGGCGTGAAGGTTCTTTCAGCGCAGGTCAACGGATTCGATCGCGCACAACTCCGCACCCTGGTCGATTCGCTGCGCAACAAGTGGAAGACGGGCGCCGTCGTCGTCCTCGCGTCTGTCGAAGATTCCAACGTGTCGATCATTAGCGGCGTCACCAAGGATCTGACGTCGAAAGTCCACGCCGGGAACCTCGCGGGCGCCGTGGCGCAAGCCGTCGGCGGCAAAGGCGGTGGACGACCCGATATGGCCGAAGCCGGCGGCAAGGATCCCTCAGCGCTGCCGAAAGCCCTAGCCGACGTCTACACCAACGTCGAAGGGATGCTTTAACGTGGACTCGTTCGATGTCGTCATAGTCGGCGCCGGACCCACGGGCCTCGCGTGCGGCATCGAACTCAAGAAGCGCGGCGTCCGTGCCGTCCTGATCGACAAGGGCTGCGTGGTGAACTCGATTTACCACTACCCCAACAACATGGTATTCTTCACCACGCCCGAGCTGCTCGAAATCGGCGATATCCCCATGACGTCGCTCAACGACAAGCCGGTGCGCGTCGAAGCTCTCAAATATTACCGTCGCGTAGCCGATCACTACAAGCTCGACATTCGCCAGTATGAGCGCGTCGAAGGAATCAAGGGCGAAGACGGCGCATTCAGCACCTACGCAGTGGACGCGCACGGCTGCCCGCGAACCTACGAGTCGAAGAAAGTCATCCTCTCCATGGGCTACTACGACGTGCCCAACAAGTTGAATGTGCCCGGTGAGGATCTGCCCAAGGTCATCCACTACTACAAAGAGGCGCATCCCTACTACAATCACGACGTACTAGTCGTCGGCGCGAAGAATTCAGCCGCCATCGCAGCCCTCGAATTATGGTGGACCGGAGCCCGTGTCACGCTCATTCATCGCGGTGAAGGTATCCACTCCAACGTCAAATACTGGATCAAGCCCAACATCGAAAACCGCATCAAGAACGGCGAGATCCCCGCGCACTTTCGTTCTACGGTGCTCGAAATCGGCGAGACCTTCGTGCGCATCCAGACTCCCGAAGGCGAAAAGCGTCTCAAGAACGATTTCGTATTCGCCATGACTGGCTATCGTCCGGATACCGAGTTCCTCGAAGCACACGGGATCAAATTCGACCCTAAGAGTGGGCGTCCCTACACGCACCCGGAAACGCTCGAGAGCGATCGTAAAGGAATGTATCTGGCGGGAGTGCTGGTGGCCGGGATGCACACCAACGAAATTTTCATCGAAAACGGCCGCTTCCACGGCGGCAAGATCGCGGAAGCGATCGCGAAAGAACTGGGCTGACCAGCTTAACTAGCTGGCCTTCTTGTTAACCGCTTTTTTCGCCGGACTCTTCGCAGGTGCAGCCGGCTTCGCGCCGCCCTCATCCAGCAGCTCGCCCAGATACTTGCGCAAATATGTCTCGGTCTGCAGATCGGCCGTACCCCCAGCCGCGCTTTGCGCCCGGACCACGCCTTTGCGATCGATAATCGCCACTTGCGGCACCACCCAGCGCTCGACGTCTGAGAGACCCAGATAGCTCATCACGCTCGGCCTCGGCGCGTATCCCATCGTGAAACCGACGCCGAACTCGCTGATGAAGTTCGAAGTCACCTTGGCGTTGGCGGAGGGGTTAGGCGTGTTCACTTCGTCATTGAACGCCACACCCACTGCCTGGAAGCCGCGCGATCCCAACTCGCCTTGCAGCTTCGTGATGATCTTGGACAGAGCCTGGCAATGCGGGCAAGTGGTAAACATCGCCGCCATCATCACCACTTTGCCCCGATAACTCGAGAGCAGCTTCTGCTCTCCTGACGGCAAAATGATGGTGAACTCCTTGCTCGGTCGTGGAACGGGACTGGCAGCTTGCAAAGCCAGCGTCGAAGCGAGTCCCGAAAGAAGTAATGCCGATACTGTGGCGATGCGCATGAGATTCCTTACTCGCTAGCTTTCTTGTCGGTAGTTTTCTTCTTCGTATCGCCGGTCTTGGCCGGCGCCTTCGCCGGTGCGCCTTCGGCCAGCAGGCTCTCGATCAGAGGCTTCAGATGCGCAGGATCTCCCAGCGGTCCGCCACCCGACCCCGGACTCTGTTCGCGGATCACACCCTTGCGGTCGATCACCACGATCTGAGGCACCCCAATGCGTTCCAGTTCGGACAAACCCAGATAACCGAAGACGGTGCTGCGGTTCGCCGCGCCCACCGGGAACCCCGCATATTCGTGACCATACGCCACGGCCTTGTCTTTCAACGGCGGAGCCTTAGGGTCGTCATCGTCGAACGCAACGCCCAACGCCTGGAATCCGCGCGAGCTGTATTCGTTATTCAGCTGCGTCAGGACCTTGGAAAAAGCCTGGCAGTGCGGGCACCAGGTGAAGAGATACTGGACTACAACGACCTTGCCCTTCAGGCTGGAGAGCAGAATCTGCTGTCCGCCCGGAACGGCGACCGTGAATTCTTTGGACGGACGAGGCACCGGAGCGGCAGCTTGTACCGATACCGCCAGCGTGATGAAAAGAGCCAACAGGGCAGTTCGCATAAAGACAGTCTACCGCACCCTTTCCGGGGTTTGAATCCCCTCGATACTGTGGACGCTCACGCCGTCCAAAAGTAACGAAAACCTGCCATTATCGCCCGTGCCCGTGACTTGCCTGGGGGACTCCGCGGCAATTTCGAATTTCTTCCACTTCGCACGGAGAACGCGCTCATACAGATCAAAGAACGCG
>Ga0207674_10005162_pt1 | contig 15568 bp, 13 predicted proteins | sample KBSCornC72_FD_184303 | JGI IMG/M metagenome (GOLD analysis project Ga0207674, IMG submission 184303) | Corn rhizosphere microbial communities from Kellogg Biological Station, Michigan, USA - KBS Corn C7-2 (SPAdes) (version 2) | ecosystem: Host-associated > Plants > Roots > Rhizosphere > Soil ... | reverse complement strand
GCTGCGGGTCAGCGCCTCGTTCGCGGACTTGGTGATATTATAGTCGCTGGCAAAGGGCTGGCCCCAGATGTTCCAGTGGCTAGAGAAATAGATGAGGCGTCCGCCGCCGACCTTGCGCATATGCGGCACGGCGGCGCGTGTGGTCCACAGCGATTGATAGAAGCCGGTTGCCAGCGTCATGGCATAATCCGCGTCGGGCTTGTCCTCGATGGAGCGGACGGGCGCGATGCCCTGCGCATTGTTGACAACGATGTCTAGGCGGCCGAACCGCTCCGCCGCGCCATGGACCAGATCCTCCATCTGCTGACGGTTGCCGACGTCGGCGGCGACGAACCGCGCGCGTTCGGGCGCGCCGGGGATGGCCGCGATCAGCTTTGCATTGTCGGCGTTGTTTTCCGGGCTGCGCGAGCAATAGACGACGGACGCCCCTTCCTTCAGGAAGCGCAGGACGATGCCCTGCCCGATGCCCTTGGTGCCACCGGTAACCACCGCGACCTTGCCGTTCAGCCGGCCATGCGCCTCAGTCATGTCCTCATCCCTTCTTCACTGCGTCCCGACCAGCGGCTTGTCCGCCGCCAGCCGCCACATGTCCGCGACGACGGGCAGGTGGATCGTCTGCCCACCATCGACCGCCAGCAATTGCCCGGTGATATAACGCGCCGCATCCGACAGCAGGAACAGCGCAGCCTGCGCAATGTCGTCCGGCTGTCCCAAATAGGGCAGGACATTATTGTCCAGCGTCATCTGGAAGAACAGGTCGCCCATCTTGCGCGTCGTCGGCGTGTCGATGAAACCCGGCGCCACGGTGTTGCAGCGGATGCCGCGCTTGCCATAGGCGGTCGCGATCGACTGGCTGAGGCTGTGCACCGCCGCCTTGGACGCGGCATAGGCGGGCACGGTGCCTAGCGCGAGAATGCCCGCCGTGGACGAGATATTGACGATGGCCCCGCCGCCGCGCTTCAGCATTTCCGGGATGCAATATTTCGCCGCCAGCATGGGGCCGCGCAGGTTGATCTCCAGCGCGCGGTTCCAGATGGCGACGTCCATCGCGTGGATTTCGCCATCCGCCCCTGTCTGCTCGGGCGCGTTGTAGGAGACGGTGTTGTCGAGCAGGTCGACGCCGCCAAACCGCTCGACCGTGCTGGTGACCATCGCGGCAACCTCGGCCTCCTCGCGCATGTCGACACGCAGCGCGAGCGCCGCGCCGCCATCCGCAACGATCGCCTCCGCCGCCGCGTTCGCGCCCGCACTGTCCAGATCGGCGATCACGACCGCTGCGCCATGAGCGCCGAACAGCTCCGCGCTGGCACGGCCGATGCCCGATGCCCCGCCCGTCACGATGACCGTCTTGCCCGTCAGCGTACCCATGCGCCGATCCTCTCCGCCCGGCGCTTCCTGCCCCGGATTTATTTTACCCGGTTAGTTATATTCTCACAGGACGCGCAGTCAAGGTTAGAAGATCTTGCCACATCCAAGTCAAAGCAGCAATAAAGAGAACGATCGTTCTTATTATAATATTTTGATTCGACCATCCTACCAGCGGCGACGCATCTGGAGGCCGATGTTGCGCGCCCGCAGAGCCTTGTCGCGCTCCTGCTGCGAAACGGTCGGCGTCCCGGCGGGAAGATGCTTCCGCACGTCGGCCAGCGGCACCTTCTTCATCGTCGGCATGGGATAGCTGTCCGCGCCATGCCAGCGGCCCACCAGCATGCCGCGCGTGTGGCCGCCGCTGTCCAGCCAGTTGGGCACGCCGGGATCCTCCAGCGACAATATGGCGCGGAACTTGCCGTCCTTGTCCAACAGCGCCTGATGGGCATTGAGACTGGACTGGCGATAACCAAATTCCACCTGGTTCCAGAGCGTGTCGTTGATCTGCACATTCCAATATTTGCACCTGGCGGGCAGGTCGGTTTCGATGACCAGCGCCTCGCCGGGATGCACGTCATAGATGCAGCGCCAGTATTTCTGCGGCCATTCGCCACTGTTGCCCAGATCCTCGAACCCGGACAACTCCATGGTATTGAGGCCGATCGTCTTCTCGACCTTCGCCTGATAATCGAGGGTGATGCGGCTGAAACGGTTGACGAAGCCGCCCAGCACTGCCTCCAGCTTGCCCGCGATTTCCTCGACGGTCAGGCGGGGCTTGAGCGGCGCGCGATCGAGCCGCTCGATCGCAAAGCGCGCCTCGACATCCTTGCCCCAGTCATAGGCGAACTGGCGGATCATGATGTCGCCCGCGTCCGGGTGGAGATAGCGCCAGTCGCCGGTCCAGTCCTTCGGCCGCTCGGTGCTGAACACCACCTCGAACCAGCCGTCCTTGCCCAGTGTCAGGCCGTCGGCGTCATAATTGTTGAAGCCGCCCTTCGGCTCCTCCGTCCCGAACATGCCGCGCCCGACCGCGAAGCCCATCACCTTGTTCGTGCCGCGATAGCCGCTGATCCGGTAGACGCCGGAGCCGCTGACCGGGGCGATATGATAGGTGGCGTCGGGGTTGGGCTGGAGCAGGAAGATGCTGTTCTCGAACGGCATCCAGTCGGGGTGGTCGGGCGTGGACTGGAAATACCAGATATAGGCCTGCGCCGCGTTCATCACCAGCTGGCGATAGAGTTCGGCGCGGATCTGCTCATTGTGCGGCTCCCATGTGTGGTTGATGAGGTCGCCCGCGGGCCGCATCATGTCGATATAGTCGCCCCAGGCACGCAGGCCCGACCCGCCCTTTCCACCCGGCGCCGCACCGCCGCCACCGGAGGCTACTCCCCCCGCTCCCACCGGAGACGGCGTCGCCGCATGGGCCGTGCCCGATGCGCTGGCGGCGATGGCGGCCATCGATCCCAGCGCCAGCGTGGCGAGCACGTCGCGCCGTAGCTGCGATTCCAGCGCGGCTCGTGCGGCCACCGATCCGTTCTGCTTCTGCATCGTCTCTCTCCCGGTTCAGGCATTCCGGCGTCGGATCGAACGGCCGACAGGGGCAGAATGCGACAGTAACGCAAATAAAGGCGGTAGGGGCGCGGTCAGTCGCCCCGCCTGCACTCAGGCCCTGCGATCAGACATAGCCGCGACGGCGGCGATACTCGGCGAAGCGCGTCTCCATCTGTTCGCGCGTCAGACCGAAATCCTCCGGCCGGTGCTTGGGCGCGCTGCCCTTCTGGTGCGGATGCGCGTCGAGCCATGCGCGCATGCTGGCCTCCGTCTCCGCCGACAGCGTCAGGCCCATCTCGTCATAGATGCGGCGGATCGTCGCCATCTGGTCGCGGGTAAAGTCACGAAACTCCACGTCGATGAACAGGCCAGAACTGGTCGAACGCACTGCCTCGGCCCGTTCCAGCGCCTGTGCCCACACCTCCATCTCGCGGCGTCCGACATCCGCCCGGTCGGCCTTTTCGCCGCAGAACAGGCGGCGGGCAGCGAAGATCAGGTTGCTGACCGACGGCGTCGATTCCACCGGATCGCGATGCGTCTGGATGATCGTGGCGTCGGGAAAAACGGTCAATACCTCGCGCATGGAGAAGAGGTCGGTCGGGTTCTTGAGCAGCCAGCGCCGGTCGTCCCCCGCACCGATCAGCCGCAGCACGTCCGCCAACCAGCGATAGCTGTCCGTGTCGTCGCTGCCCCGATACCAGGCGTCATAATTGGGCACGTTCCACATCGACGGCCACATGTTGCTCCTGAACCCGGTCGACAGGATTGGAAGGGATTCCTCGATCCCCTCCGCCGACATCATATGATCGTCGACCATTTCCGGCGCGGCCGCCGCATAGGCCTCCAGTGCCGCCTTCGTCGTTCGATATTCGACGAACTCGTCCCAGCGGTCACGCGGAGGGCGCGGCATGGGCGCGTTTGTCAGCCAGAATTCCGGCCCCTGGAACTGGGGGTCGAGCGCCATCAGCAGATGCAGCGCCGTGGTGCCCGATCGCACCAGCCCGGCGATGATGACCGGCTTGACGATCGGCTTTTCCAGCACCTCGGGCCTCCGCCGCAAGCCATCCACCGCCATCGCCCGCGCGTCCAGCGCCTGTCCGATGCGACCCGCGCTGGCCGCCTGGCAAGCGGAGTCGAGGTCGAGGGCGCGGATGTCCGACAGGAGAAGGTCCAGCCCCTCGCGGAAAGCGGGATCGCCGAAATCGGACAGTCCCGTGCGTGTCGTCGACGCCGCCAGCATCGCCTCCGGGGTCAGCATCGACTTTCCCAACGCCTCGTTCGGCGTGGCGCTCGCCGCCCCGGTCATGCCACGGCCCATGGATCGACGTGCACCTTGGTCTCGTTCGACCCGGCGCGCAGCTGTTCGAGCAAGGCCGGGAATTCGTCCAGCCCGACAGTCTTCGACACCATCGCGCGCGGCTCGACATGGCCGGCCGCCAGCATGTCCACGCTATGCTGGAACTCAGTGAGGTTATAGGCGAAGGAGAATTTCACGGTCACCTCCTTCCAGGTCGCGAGCGAGGGAAGGATCGGATCGGGGGAAGTGCAGAAGCCGAGCGACACGACCGTGCCGCCGGGGGCCACCAGCTCGATCGCTTTCTGGGTCATGCCGACCGCGCCGGTGCATTCCAGCACAACCTCTGGCATGCCGCCCAGCGCGGCGGCGAGCCGCTCCGCCTCGCCCTCGCCCAGCGTCTCGAAACCGCTCGCCCCCATCTCCATCGACAGGTCGGCGCGCCGTGCGGAACGGGAAAGGGCCACGATCCGACCCGCGCCCAGCAGCCTGGCCCAGTAGATCGAGGCAAGGCCGATGGCGCCCGCGCCCAGCACCGCGACACGCGCGCCCGGCCGCATGCCCGACAGCCGCACACCGCGCAGACCCACCGCCACCGGCTCGACAAGCGCGCCGTCCGCCATCGACAGCGATTGCGGCAGGATCACCGTGCTCGCCACGGCGATACGCATATATTCGCCAAAGCCGCCGACCATGCCCTGCATCTGCGCGCAGCCCAGGGGAAAGCCCGACAGGCAGGGGATACAACGTCCGCAACCGGTGGCCGGCATCGCGGTCACGAACTGGCCGACCTTCAGCCCCTCGACACCCGCGCCCAGCGCGACGACCTCGCCGCAATATTCATGGCCGATCACGCTGTTGAGCGGCGCGTCCATGCCATGGCCCGATGTCATGTTCAGGTCGGTGCCGCACACGCCGCACCGCTGGACCCGGATCACCGCCTCGCCCGCGCCCGGCTCCGGATCGGCTATCGTCTCGATGACGAGCGGCTGGCCCGGCCCCTTGAATACTGCTGCCCTCATTCACTCTCTCCTTTGTGCCATGTCCCGCGCGCGCTGCGCCGATCGCCCTCTATTCCCCAGCCGTCCATCCCGTGCCGGTTCAGCGCGTCCGCATGCGCGGCACGCTCGCGAAAAAATCATGCCCCGCCTGCTCGGGGCGGATGAATTCCGAAAACACGCCCAGATCGGCACGCGTGTCGGCATAGCTATAGCCGATGAAACCCTCGATCCTGCCCTGCATGGGCACCGCATAACCCAGCCCCTCCAGGCGCCGGATCGTCCCTTCATGATCGTCGACCAGATAGCCGAAATGATGGAGATGGATCGCACCGTCCGTCGATGGCACAGCATGATCGTAGATCGTCTTCTGCGCCGGGTCGGGCTCGATGAGCTCGGTCATCACATCGTCGATCCAGGTCAGCGCGATGCGCCGGGTGGGCGCGGCGACGCCGTCGATGGGCGGCGGCGTGTTGATGAGGAACTCGACCGGCCCGAATTTTTCCCGAAACGCCGCGCAGGCCATATCCACGTCGCGCGTCACGTAGCCGAGCTGGAAAAAGCCCGCGAAAAGATGCTGCATCCTCTTCTCCGTTCGCATCACGGCTATTCATGCGATAGGGATGGAGCGCCGTCCTCCTCCCCTTATTGTCTGCTGCGTGGCAGGGACGGACTCGCATGCCACCCTCGCTCGCATTATGGATACCGGGAGGTATCTATGTTAGCAAGCACGATCTGACGATGGAATATTGATGCCCGCCCGTTCCTCTCTCCAGTTGACGCCGAACGCCCGACTGCCGCGTGGTCGCCTGCCCCGTGTCGAAGTGGACCGCCGCATCGATCATCTGCTGGCGATCGCGCTGGAGGAATTTGCCGCCAATGGCTTTGGCGGCACCAGCCTGGACCGGCTGGTCGAGCGTTCCGGGGTCAGCAAGACGACAATCCTGCGCCGTTTCGGCAGCAAGCTTGGCCTGTTTCAGCGGCTGGCGCATGACTGCGGCACGATGATCAAGGGAAAATTGTGGGCGATCGACCTCGATCCCGATGATCCGGAAGGTACGCTGGCGCGGTTCGTCGATGCCTATGTCGAGATCGGCGTCATGGGGCCGGAGGGTCGCATGCTCCTGGAAATCGCGATGGCGGAGCGCAAGACCTTCCCCGACCTCGGCGGCTTCATCATGGCGAACGGGCTGGAGGGGCTGCAACCGATCAGCAGCTACATCGGCCTGCTGATGGAACGAGGGATATTACTCCCCGGCGATCCGCTCGACGCCGCATTTGACCTGCAGGGGCTTATCAGCCACGGCTTCCGCTCCATGGTCGGCGACCTGGATTTCGTGCACCGCCCGAACCGGGCGCGGGACATAGCGCGACGGTTCCTGAAGGGCTGGGGCTGATCGCGACGCGCGCCTTCCGCCCGCCCCCTTGCAACGTTATTCGTCAATCACATCTATGATAGCGCAGCGGCCGCGCGATAATATGTCCCACAAGAGGGAAGGCCGCGCATGCCCTGCGCAAGAATGGGTTGAAAGCGCCCGGTAATTTGGCAAAGCGGGTGCCCGGCATCACGCCGGTGGCGAACCGATGGCGTCGTGACTGGCTCATTGTCCCCCATCATCTGGCTGCCCGCGGGTAGCTTCGGAGATAGAGTATGAAGGACGTATTTCTGGTTTCGGCGGCGCGTACCGCGATCGGCAGCTTTGGCGGAGCGTTGAAGGATCAGAAGCCGGGCGAACTGGCCGCACATGTCGCCAAGGCGGCGCTGGAGCGGGGCGGCGTCGATCCGACACTGGTCGGCCACAGCTTCGTCGGCAGCGTCGTTGCCACGGAACCCCGCGACGCCTATGTCGCGCGCATCGCCTCCATGGGCGCGGGCATTCCGAAGGAGTCCCCGGCGCTCAGCGTCAACCGGTTGTGCGGGTCGGGGCTTCAGGCGATCATCAGCGCATCGCAGGCGATCATTCTGGGCGACTGCGAAATCGCGCTGGGTGCGGGCGTGGAAATCATGAGCGGCGCGCCCTATTTCGCCACCGGTCAACGCTGGGGCCAGAAGATGGGCGACGCCGCCCTGCTCGACGGGCTGACCGGCGCCTTGTCCGACCCGTTCGGCCGCATGCACATGGGCGTGACGGCGGAGAATGTCGCGGCCCGCTATACCATCACGCGCGAGGATCAGGACGCGCTGGCGCTCGAAAGCCAGCACCGCGCCGCCGCCGCGATCGATCAGGGCTATTTCCGCGACCAGATCGTCCCGGTCGAGATCATGGTGAAGCGCAAGCCAGTAGCGTTCGAAGTTGACGAATATGTCCGCCGCGACGCCGTGGCGGAGGATTTCACGAAGCTGAAGCCCGTCTTCCTCAAGGAGAATGGCACGGTCACGGCGGGCAATGCGTCGGGTATCAACGACGGCGCGGCGGCCGCCATTCTGGCCAGCGAGGACGCGGTCAAGGCCAATGGGCTGAAGCCGCTCGCCCGTCTCGTTTCCTGGGGTTTCGCGGGCGTGGACCCGGCCTATATGGGCATCGGTCCCGTGCCCGCGACGCGGCAGGCGCTGGCGCGCGCCGGGCTGACCATCGCCGACCTGGACGTGATCGAGGCCAACGAGGCGTTCGCGGCGCAAGCCTGCGCCGTGACGCGCGAACTGGGCTTCGACCCCGCGAAGGTCAATCCCAACGGCAGCGGCATCTCGCTGGGCCATCCGATCGGCGCGACGGGCGCTATCATCACGACCAAGCTCGTCCATGAACTGCAGCGCACCGGCGGCCGCTACGGCCTCGTCACCATGTGCATCGGCGGCGGACAGGGGATCGCAGCGATCTGGGAGCGTGTCTGACGACCCAACCCGCTAGAATCCTCCCCATCCGTTCGCTTCGAGCGAAGTCGAGAAGCCGTTGCGCGGTGTGTCTCGACTTCGCTGGACACTAACGGATCGACCAATCTCATTCGCTCTAACGCCGCGCGAGGTCGAGCAAAGCCAGTCCCTTCGCCTCCGCCCCCGGCTTCACGTCCGCGCCGATGAGCAGGCGCGCGGGCATGTCGGGCGCGGTCGCGGCCGTGTGGATCGCGGCCGCGACCGCGTCGGGGGATGATGCGGCACTCTCATAATAGCCTTCCAGCGCATCCTTGCCGCCGCCCGTCAGCCCGGCATAGTCCGGCAGACGTCGACCCGTGTCCTGCGTCCCATGGCTGATGAACCGGCTGGCGACCGCGCCCGGCTCGACGATCATCACCTGAATGCCGAAGCCCGCGACCTCCTGCGCCAGCGCCTCGGCCGCGCCCTCCACCGCGTGCTTGGTCGCGCAATAGGCGCTGAGACCGGGTATGCCGTTCAGCCCGCATCCCGACGACAGGAAGATGATCCGTCCCGACCCGCAGGCGCGGAAATGCGGCAGTACCGACTGGGTCACGGCCCAGGGACCGAACAGGTTGACGGCGAACAGAGCGCCAAGTTCCGCGACGGAAACCTCCTCGAACGCGCCGAACAGGCTTTGCCCCGCATTATTGACCAGTATGTCGATCGGCGCTTCGGCCAGTAGCGTTGCGACGGTGGCACTAACGGCCGCCTCGTCCGTCACGTCAAGCAGCACCGCACGCGCCCGTGTCGGCGCAAGGCTTTCAAATGCCCCGGCCGCCGCCGCGTTGCGGACCGTTCCCACCACGCTGTCGCCCGCGTCGAGCGCAAGCCGGGCGAGCGCCGCGCCGATGCCACTCGAAACACCCGTAATCAACCAGCGCGCCATATCCTGTCCTTCCCGCTATCGGTAGCATCGTGCAGCCGGTCAGGCCGTTCACCATCGGCCATGTTCTATGTCCGCTCCACCGCAACCGCCATGCACGCCCATGCCGATATCCCGGTCGCGATATTTGCGGAGAGTGCGAGCGACCCAGCCCGAATAATGTTGCTTCTGGCGCCGCGAACGAACTGCGGGACGTTTTCCGCACACCTAAAACTAGCCGACGGCAGGCTATGGCCGCCCGAAAGCCTAACTCTCCACTTCCAACATCCCGTCTGGCCTCGCCAGCACCACCAGCGGCAAATTCGCCTCCCGCGCCCGCTCCAGCGCCAGCGATGTCGGCGCGGAGATCGTCGCCAGCAGCGGGCAGCCAGCCAGCACCGCCTTCTCCACCAGTTCATAGGAACAGCGGGAGGAGAGCAGCGCGAACCCGCCCTCTTCCCACTCCAGCCCGCCGCGCAGCATCGCCCCGATCAGCTTGTCGAACCCATTATGCCGCCCGACATCCTCGCGGACCAGCCGGATCGCGCCATCCGCCCCGCACAGCGCCGCCGCATGCACCCCGCCCGTTCGCGCGTTGAGCGCCTGCCGCCCCTGCAACCGCTCAAGCGCCGCGAAGATCGCCCCCGTCTCCGGCCGCGCCCGATCCGGCAAGCGCGCCAGCGGCCGCATCGCCTGATCCAGATTCTCGATCCCGCACAGGCCGCAGCTCCCTTCCGCCACCCGGTGCCGCACCCGCTCCAGCACCCGCGCCGCACAGTCCGGCGTCAGCGCGATCCGCAGCAGCACGCCCTTGGGTTGGTCCTGCACCTCGACCCCCACGATCTGCTCGGCCCGGTCGACCAGCCGCTCGCTCAGCGAAAAGCCATAGGCCAGATCTTCCAGATCGTTGGGCGTCGCCATCAGCACGGCATAGCCGATGCCATTATAGTCCAGCGCCACCGGGCATTCGCGCGCAACCATCCGCTCGACAGGGGCGCCCTGCCCGTCCGGACCGACCGACAGGAAGAAGAAAGGCCTTGCCGCCTCGCTCATCCCGCGTCGGAAGCACCGACTTCCCGCGCGCCGGCGAATTCGGTCGCGGGCGTCTGGTGCGGTGGCGTGCCCCCCGCATCGAGGATCGCCAGCGCCGCCGCCGACGCCGCCGACAGCGCCGCCGGATCAGCCGCCGCCAGAACATGGATACGCGCCTTCATGCGCGGGTCCCAGAAGCTCTTCACATGGTCCGCCGTCGCGGCCGCCGCCGCATCATGGCCGATCGCCTCGAAATTCCGCGCGATCTGGTTGAGCATATAGACGAGCCGCTCGTCATTGCTCATCATGCCTGTGTCACCATGCGCATCGCCGCTCATTCGGCGGCCTCGGCATCGATCACGCCTGCGATGCGCCGGCTCATCCGCGCCTGTTCGGCATATTCTTCCTGCCACGCCGACGGCCCGTTGGAGGCCGCGACCTGCACCGCCGTCACCTTATATTCCGGGCAATTGGTCGCCCAGTCGGAGAAATCGGTGGTGATGACATTGGCCTGCGTATCCGGGTGGTGGAAGGTCGTATAGACCACCCCCGGCGCGACCCGCTCCGTCACCTTCGCGCGCAGCGTCGTCTCGCCCGCCCGGCTTTTCAGGCTCACCCAGTCGCCATCCTTCAGGCCCCTGTTCTCCGCATCCGAAGGGTGAATTTCGAGCAGATCCTCCTCATGCCACAACACATTGTCCGTGCGCCGCGTCTGCGCCCCGACATTATACTGGCTGAGCGTGCGCCCCGTGGTGAGCAGCAGCGGAAAACGCGGCCCGGTTTTCTCGTCGGTCGGCACATAGTCGGTGACCACGAACTTGCCCCTGCCGCGCACGAAGCCGTCGATGTGCATGATCGGCGACCCGTCCGGCGCATCGCCCGTCACCGGCCATTGCAGCGATCCGTCCGTGTCCAGACGCGCATAATTCACACCCGCGAAACTCGGCGTCAGCGCCGCGATCTCATCCATGATGTCGGACGGATGAGCATAGTCCCATCCCAGCCCCAGCGCGTTGGCGACCAGTTGCACGATCTCCCAGTCCGCAAACCCGTTCAGCGGCGACATCACCTTGCGCACCCGCTGGATACGCCGTTCCGCATTGGTGAAGGTGCCGTCCTTCTCCAGAAAGGTCGATCCGGGCAGAAAGACATGCGCATAATTGGCGGTCTCGTTCAGGAACAGATCCTGCACCACCACGCACTCCATCGCCGCCAGCCCGGCCGCGACATGATGGGTATTGGGGTCGGACTGGAGGATATCCTCGCCCTGCACGAACAGGCCCTTGAAGCTGCCCTCGGTGGCGGCGTCCAGCATGTTGGGGATGCGCAGGCCCGGCTCCGGGTCCAGCGCCACACCCCACGCCGTCTCGAACAGCGCCCGCGCGCCTTCGTCCGACACATGGCGATAGCCCGAATATTCATGGGGGAAACTGCCCATGTCGCACGCGCCCTGCACATTATTCTGCCCACGCAGCGGGTTCACGCCGACGCCCTCGCGCCCGATATTGCCGGTCGCCATGGCGAGGTTGGCGATGGCCATGACGGTGGAGCTGCCCTGGCTATGCTCCGTAACGCCCAGCCCGTAGTAAATCGCCCCATTGCCGCCGGTGGCGTAGAGCCGCGCCGCACCGCGCACCTCCGCCGCCGCCACCCCGGTCAGCGGTTCGATCGCCTCGGGTGAGCGCGCCGGTTCGGACACGAAATCGGCCCAGTCCTGAAACTCGTCCCAGTCGCAACGTTCGCGAATGAACGCCTCGTCATAAAGTTTCTCGGTCACAATGACATGGGCGAGCGCGGTCAGCATCGCGACATTGGTGCCGGGGCGCAGCGGCAGGTGATGCGCCGCCTCGATATGCGGCGACCTGACCAGATCGGTGCGTCGCGGATCGACGACGATCAGCTTCGCGCCCTGTCGCAACCGCTGCTTCATCCGGCTGGCGAAGACCGGATGCCCGTCCGTGGGATTGGCACCGATGACGAGGATCACGTCCGACTGCATCACGCTGTCGAAATCCTGCGTCCCCGCCGACGTACCGAACGTCGTCTTGAGACCGTATCCGGTCGGCGAGTGGCAAACCCGCGCGCAGGTATCGACATTATTGTTGCCGAACCCTTGCCGGATCATCTTCTGGACGAGGAAGGTCTCCTCGTTGGTGCAGCGGCTGGACGTAATGCCGCCGACGCTGCGCGTACCGTATTGCGCCTGTATCCGGCGAAACTCGGACGCGGTATGGGCGATCGCCTCCTCCCAGCTGACTTCGCGCCACGGCTGGTCGATGGACTCGCGGATCATCGGGTTCAGGATGCGGTCCTGATGCTGCGCATAGCCCCAGGCGAAGCGGCCCTTGACGCAGCTATGGCCGCGATTGGCCTTGCCGTCCTTCCACGGCACCATCCGGACCAGTTCCTCGCCGCGCATCTCCGCGCGGAAGGTGCAGCCGACGCCGCAATAGGCGCAGGTGGTAACGACGGACCGGTCCGGCGTGCCGATCTCGACCACCTTCTTCTCGGTCAGCGTCGCGGTCGGGCAGGCCTGCACGCACGCGCCGCAGGACACGCATTCCGACCCCAGGAAATTCTCGAATCCGCCCGGCGACACCTTGGAGTCGAACCCGCGCCCCTCGATGGTCAACGCAAACGTGCCCTGCACCTCGTCGCAGGCGCGCACGCAGCGCGAGCAGACGATGCACTTGCTGGGGTCGAAATCGAAATAGGGATTGGAGACGTCCTTGGCCTGCCCCATGTTGGTTGCGCCGTCATAGCCATAGCGCACGTCGCGCAGGCCCACCGCGCCCGCCTGGCTCTGCAACTCGCAATCGCCATTGGCCGGGCAGGTCAGGCAGTCGAGCGGATGGTCGGAGATATACAGCTCCATCACGCCCCGGCGCAGCTGCTTCAGCTTCTCGGTCTGGGTGCGCACCACCATGCCCTCCGCCACCGGCGTGGTGCAGGATGCGGGATAGCCGGTGCGGCCCTCGACCTCGACCAGACACAGCCGGCACGACCCGAAACTTTCGATGTTGTCGGTAGCGCACAGCTTGGGGATGGAGCAGCCCTGCAACGCGGCGGCGCGCAGGATGGATGTGCCCGCCGGCACCGTTACCGGCTGGCCATCGACCTTCAGAGTCACCGGCGCGCCCTGCGCCTCCGGCGTTCCGAAATCGGCCTGCGTTTCAAAGCCCATGGCTTGCCTCCAGTCGTGCCAGATCGTCCGGCGTATTCACATTGGCGGGCGCAACGCCCACGCTCACTGCCCGCGCGCCGACCGTCTCGGCAAGCTGACGCATCGAATGCTTGCCGGCGCCGGTCAGGATCGCCTTTACCGCTTCCGCCGCCGACGCCGGCCACAGCCCGATGACCGGCGCACTTTCGATATAGGCAGGCGCGGGGCGCAGGCAATCCACCAGATGTTCCGGCATGTCGATACAATCCACGCCGATGCTCAGCACATCGGCAAAGCCATTCTCGCTTGCATGGACCAGCGCCGCCGCGAGCCCGCCCAGCGGCCCGCGATGCGGCGCCGGCCAGTCGGCCAGGCAGACCGCCTTGTCCGTCTCGCGCCCGACGACGACCACGGCCTCGCACTGGGCGCGCAGGGTCGCGATGGCATGATCGATCAGCGGGCGACCTGCCAGCAGCGCCTCCGCCTTGTCGCTGCCGAAGCGGCTCGACTTGCCGCCCGCCAACACAGCACCCAAGATGCGGGTGCGCGTCACTCCGCCGCTTCCGACAGCGGAGCGGGTGCGCCGAAATCCTCCGGGAAATGGTCGAGCGCGCTCAACACCGGATAGGGGGTGAAGCCGCCCAGCGCACAGAGCGACCCATATTTCATCGTATCGGCCAAATCGCGCAGCAAGGCGGTCTGCGCGGCCAGCGTCTCGTCGATACGGGCGGGCGCGCGCGAATAAAGGGCCTTATTCAAATATCCCTCACCCATTCGTCCTGAGCGTGTCGAAGGACCGCTCTTTTCCGAAGTAAAGGGCAAGGCTTCGATAAGCTCAGCCCGAACGGAACTCTTCACGGAATCCCGCGCGGCGATGATCCGGTCCATCACCTCGACGCCGCGCGTCGACCCGATCCGGCAGGGCGTACATTTGCCGCAGCTTTCGATCGCGCAGAACTCCATCGCGAAACGGGCCATATGCGCCATGTCCACGCTGTCGTCGAACACGGTGATGCCGGCGTGACCGATCAGCGCGCCGGCGGCGGTGAATGTCTCATAATCGAACGGCAGATGAAATTGGGAGGGGGGCAGATAGGCTCCCAGCGGTCCGCCGACCTGCACCGCGCGCACCGGGCGACCGCTGGCGGTGCCGCCGCCGATCTCATTGACCAGTTCGCCCAGCGTGATGCCGAAACCGACCTCATACAGGCCGCCATGCTTCACATTGCCTGCGATTTGCACCGGCATCGTGCCGCGCGACCGACCGAAGCCGATCGCCGCATAGGCTTCCGGCCCGTGCGCCAGGATGAACGGCACGGCGGCGAGGCTCAGCACATTGTTGATGACGGTGGGCTTGCCGAACAGGCCCTTGATCGCGGGCAGCGGCGGCTTGGCGCGCACCTGCCCGCGCTTGCCCTCGATACTGTCGAGCAGCGCCGTCTCCTCGCCGCAGACATAGGCGCCCGCGCCGACACGCACCTCCAGCGTGAAGGGCGCGATACGAGCGGCGGACAGGCGGATCGCTTCACGCATCACATTGATCGCAAAAGGATATTCGCTGCGGATATAGATATAGCCATGGCCCGCCCCCACCGCGTGCCCCGCGATCGCCATACCCTCGATTAGGCAGAAAGGGTCGCCTTCCATCAGCATCCGGTCGGCGAAGGTGCCGCTGTCGCCCTCGTCCGCGTTGCACACGATGAACTTCTCGTCGTCGACGGCCGACAGCACCGTCTGCCACTTGATCCCGGTCGGGAACCCCGCCCCGCCCCGCCCGCGCAGGCCCGAAGCCTGTACGGCATCCACGACCGCCTGCGGGTCCAACAGCCGCGCGGCGTCCAGCCCCCGCCAGCCGCCATGCGTCCCATAATCGTCCAGGCTCAGCGGATTGATGATGCCGACTCGCGCGAAGGTAAACCGCTGTTGTCCCTCAAAAAACGGCAGGGCCGCCACGTCGCCCAGCCGGTTCGCATGGCTGCCGTCGAGCACCGCCGCGACATCGCCCGGCGCAACCGGCCCGAAACCGATGCGACCGTCGCCCGTCTCCACCTCGACCAGCGGCTCGATGGAAAACAGCCCCCACGACCCCGTGCGCACCACTTCGCACCCGGCCGCGGCAAAGGCGTGCGCCACCGCGTCCGCGCCCAGCGCGACCGACGCCATGTCCCCGCTAATGAACACGCGCGTCATGCCGCGATCTCCCGCGCGATAGTATCCAGCACCGTGGCGTCGATCCGCGCCACCGGCCGGTCGTCCACCAGCGCACTCGGCCCGATGGCGCACAGCCCCAGGCAATAGATCGCCTCCAGCGCGACATGGCCGTCACCCCGCGTCTCGCCCATCGCCGTGCCCAGCCGTTCCACCGCCGCCCTCTCCATTTGCGCGCCGCCGCGCGCCTGGCAGCTTTCCGCCCGACACAGCTTCACGACATGGCGCGCCGACGGCG
>Ga0207674_10005159_pt1 | contig 15572 bp, 20 predicted proteins | sample KBSCornC72_FD_184303 | JGI IMG/M metagenome (GOLD analysis project Ga0207674, IMG submission 184303) | Corn rhizosphere microbial communities from Kellogg Biological Station, Michigan, USA - KBS Corn C7-2 (SPAdes) (version 2) | ecosystem: Host-associated > Plants > Roots > Rhizosphere > Soil ... | reverse complement strand
CGTGCGAAGACGAGCTACCGCTGACCTTCCCGCCACCGACGCATGGCGATGCGGAAAGCGGTCTCCTTCCATATATTACAGTGGAGCAAGCCATCGGTGATTTGCCGCTGATGGGCGAAGAATTCATGAAAGTGCGCCGCCGCTATAAAACTCCGCCACGCGGTCCTTATCAGGTCTATTGTAGATCGGGCGCTCCGACAGAGGTGTCGCTACACATAAGTCGCCCGTTGTCAGCTCAGGCATCTCGACTTGCGAAGTTCATTGGACAGGGGGAAGGGCTGCGAGCGGTGCCGGTTGACCACCTGCCCGATCGCTTCCGTCGGATGCGCAAGATATCCAATGGTGAACTGCGCCGGGATTGCACCACCCTTTACCATCGGCTTTCGGTAGAAAAGCCATCTTACACTATCACGTGCAATTATAAGAATGTTGCGTCAGGCCCGTTTCTGCATCCCTTCGAAGATCGGGCGATTTCGCATAGGGAAGCGGCTCGCTTTATGTCATTTCCAGACCGATACGAGTTTGTGGGCTCCGCTATTGCGCGACAGATTGGAAATTCGGTGCCCCCACTGCTCGCGCGGTCGATTGGCAAGCATATTTATGAGATGCTTAGGGGTGACGTAAGCGAGGTGCAACATTACCAAGTCGCGTGATGAAGAAGATTCGCGCAGAGCGGGTGGCCCTCGCCCTTACCAATTTGGCCAATTGGCGGAGCCGCGTTCATTCGCAAGGCTCCACCCATCTGTTTCCCTTGCTTGCGCTATTAAGCAGTGGCGCTGGCACAGCGCAAAGTCCCATTCAGTTTAACGAAACCCCCCATGAATTCGACTTTTGGGACAGGTATTTCCGACTACAAGATGCGGAAGACGCCAAGCCGTATTTCAACCCCGTAACTCTTCGTTATGCAGAAGCGGGTTTCCCTCATTCTAATTCAGCAACGATACGCAAAAACACGTTTGCTGGGAAATGGAAGGCGGCCACCCACTCCCGCCAAGGCGATCAAGATGAGTGGCGTCTATCCGAAAATTATGCCGACGTTTTCCGCGAGAAAGTTCTTAGCAAGGGCGGGACGACCTCGCGTGTTCCCGTCGTTGATGTGGCAGTACTGCTATTCCGTAACGATATCTTCCCCGATACAGTGGACGTAAGAGATCTCGAAACGAAATTCCGAGGCGCCTTCCCGCAGCGCGATGCTGACTACGAGCGCATGTTCGTTTTCCATGATGAAGAAAGCGATGGGTGTTTCGCGGACGAGGCAATCGAACAAGACTATGAGGCCGCTATTATCGCTTCACTTGTATCGGATATACGGGATGTGAAGGGTCTTCCAGTTGTTCCTGACCAACCCGTTGAGATGGATTTGGATGATCCGATCCTAACCCAAGTGCAGAAACTTTTGCATTTCGGCACATCAGGCATCATGTTTTCCGGGCCGCCTGGAACGGGAAAATCCTATTATGCGAAGCGAGTTGCAAAGCACCTCGTCCAAGATCCCAGTGCAGACATTTTCCGAGTCCAGTTTCATCCGAGCTACGGATATGAGGACTTCGTCGAAGGCTATCGCCCCGACGAAGAAGCTAAATCGGGATATCAGGTTGTCGATAAAACGTTTCTGAACGCTTGCCGAAGGGCTGATAAGATACGCGAGGACGGTCAACTGGTCGTCGTGATCGTAGATGAGGTAAACCGTGGTGATCCCGCTCGCGTGTTTGGCGAGCTTCTAACATATATAGAGCAAGATTATCGGGACGAAAGCTTCCAACTCCCGTTCTCCGGGCGCCCGCAGTCCATCCCGAAGAACCTAGTTTTGTTTGGAACGATGAACCCTTATGATCGGAGCATCGCGCAAGCAGATGCTGCGTTTGTCCGCAGATTTGATCATGTTAAAATCGAGCCGTCGCGTGAGATAACCGAAATGCTGTTGGAGGAGGCCGCTGGTTTCGAGCCCGATCACGTCAACATGATCGGGGATTGGTTCGACGGAGCGCAAAAGATTTTGCCGTTCGGCCTCGGTCACAGCTATTTTTCTCGGATCAAGAGTATTGATGATCTTCTCTTGGTATGGCGTTACCGTATCAAGCCGGCAATTGACGTGGCGCTTGAACTGAGCGACCAAGCAGACGCCGAAAATCTCGAGAGAAGCTTCGAGGCACTCATCAAGCGTCTCGAAGGCGCGGCAGATGACAATTGAAATCGTCGATTGCGAGGAATTTAGTGAGGTTAGCATCCGCCTGAGATCCTTGATGCAGGATGGCGAACTGGCGATCGACCCACGCATAGCATCGAAGGGATATTTGGCCGCCGCGTTCAAAGGAGGCCAAGTCATACTACGAACCACAAAATTTGTCGGTCTGATCCCCCTAACGGCAGATGTCGCTATCCGAGTGAAGCCGCGCGCTAGCATTAGCAATTTATCTTACATGCTAACCCGATCCCGGAAAGCACCTACTGCAATATCGGGTTTTACGAGGAGTTATTCTTCAAAATTCATACGAACTGACAACGTGGAAAGCCTTTTCGGGCGTTCGTTGGTGTTTCAATGCCAAGCGATAGCCCGGCGGGGACTTATAAAGCGATATGAACGGCCGATTACGAACGCGCCTTGGCAAGGTCGATTTTTGGCCGCCGACACTGTTCGTAAGCATGCCTCAAAGGGCGTCCGCTTTCGGCATGAATTTGATCAAAGCATTCTTACTGATGCGACGATTGATAATCAGGCCATAAAAGAGGCGCTCAAGATCATCCTGAAATGGCATCGGCAGCATGAACGGAAATCCCCCCTAATCGCTGATATCACTCATGCACTCTCGTTTTTTAATAACGTCCCTGATTGGATTAAAAGCAGGCCTGAACTTGTCTTTGAACTTAGAAGTCATATGTCCGCGCGCAGGAAAGCACGTGCAGATTATGCTGACGCGCTCTGGTCTTCGTATGCGATTTTGGAAAGCGCCATTCCGGATCTTGGTGGAAGTGGCACTCTAAATCTTGATTCCCTGATCGTGAACGTTTCGGAGGTTTTTGAAGCCTATCTTCGGCGGGAACTTTCGGAGCTGTTGGGCCGTAAGGGGTACAAGGTCCAAGACGGTTGGAAGCGCCCTCACCCGTTTTTTGTCGATGGACGAGCATATACAGTTCATCCTGACATGATCATTCGGCGCGAAGGTGCTGTCGTAGCCATACTCGATGCCAAGTACAAACCGGAGGTTAGCGAGCAGGATCGTTATGAAGTTCTGTCTTTTATGGATGTTATGCAAGCGCCGACGGGCGGCTTCGTATGTCCAGCTCATGGTACGGAGACATCGCGTCTAATGGGCGTGACTTCATCAGGAAAGCGACTACATAATTTTCGGTTCGACCTAGCGGCTTCCGACCCGTCCGCCGAAGCTGCGAGATTTGCAGAGAATGTCGATCGTATGGTTCTTGGGCGCCAGGATTTCCTATGAACGGTGGTCAACGTCCACAGGGCGTATCGCTTGAGAAGTTATTGAAGGCGGGCGTTCCACCTTCGGCTGCGAGGTCGCGAATTATGGCGGCTATTCGAAGCCGTAATACATCGCCGGAGGTCGCGCTTAGACGCATGTTGCACCAGCGCGGGCTTCGTTTCCGGCTAAAAGCAAAGAATTTGCCCTGTAAACCGGACATCATCTTCCCCAGCCAGCGGCTAGCCGTTTTCGTCCATGGGTGCTTTTGGCATCAGCATGATGGATGCAAATATGCAAGAATACCAAAATCTCGGATCGAATTCTGGGCAGAGAAATTTCGGCGGAACCGACACCGGGATGCTCGCAATATCGCAACGCTTCAAGAGTGTGGGTGGACGCCAATCGTCGTCTGGGAATGTGAGCTGAAAGATGAACTAAGGGTCATCGAGATCGCCTCTCATGTCGAAGGTCTCGTCAGAGGTAATCCGAACACCGCATAACTTCGTTGCGTATTTCCTCGCCAAGCTCGGTGAGAATAAATAGCCGGTTACCCTGAACAACCTCGCCTTTTAGCAGTCCCAGCGACCATAGCGCTGACACTGTACGCGGGTTGACGTCAGGGTAAGGTTTGCGTTTGCAGCCTGGTTCGAATTTGGTCAGCGCACCCTTCTGAGCTTCTGTTAGGCGGTCAATCATCGTCGCCGCTATTTCCATTTCCAATACTAAGCCAAAAATTAAAACTTCTGGGTCCCCCTCAAATTGGCATGACTTGTCCGTTTTGTCGACACCTGCTGGATCGGGTTGGGAGAACCACCCTAGTTGATCGCTTCCCCCGTGACCTCAGTTGTCCGCTGTCTAAGCGAAAATGAGATGGGAGGTGGCCAAGGCCGCTGGCTCTTGACCACGATATGAGCTTCCGCAAGATTGAGCTGGAGCAGCAGGCGAAGTGTGCGGTAATGCTGCTCGGTTATATCGCGGACATCGTACCGTCGCATCAATATTCCTCCGCTAGCATGATGGCCATGACGCGCTTCGTTGTCGCAGGATCGGCTGGATCGCTCTCGGCTTTGCCCAGATCGCGCCGATAGTATGTGATCTCCCAGATAATCTGAAGCTCGTGGATCGTTAGCATTCCGTAGTCATGCGCGCCGTCCGGATCACTATCCGAGGTAAAGGTATCGAAATTCCGGACGGCATGAACGATGGCGTCCTTCACCGGAACAGCTTGGGCCGCTACGCCAGCGGAAAGGAACACCCATCCGTCCTCCCCGGTAAAACGGAAATGGTCGTTGAGGCGGGCGATGGTTGCCCGCCTCGTTGCGTCCTCGCTCACGCGCCTGCCTTTTTGGCCTTGGGCTTGAAGTTGGCCTTGCGCTCAGCAACAGCGGCGGTCAGCTGAGGATCGAGTTCGCCCACGTTGATCGCTTCGATGATCGACGCGATGATGCCCGGCACCTCGGCCAAATTCTCGACTGCGACCGCGTTCATGCCCTTGGCAAATTCCAGCGGCTTGCTGCCATAACGAAGTTGGAAGAACAGTTTGCCGCTGGCATCGGTGAACCAGCCCTTGCGGATGGCGCGAGGCGCATCGACCCGGATTTTCTCGCCTTCGGCATTTTTGCGCGTGACCTTCTTGGTAGCGGTGAAGGTCGTTCCGGCAATCTCGGCTTCGGCCAGCGCCTTCTGCTCTTCCAGATAGCGCAGTAGCTTCGCCCGGAAGCCATGTTCGGATGCGCCGACATTGATCGGGCTGGCAGCGGTAAGCTTCAGGGACTTGAGGATCGACATGGGCATCTCCTTGTTTGTTTCGGACAAGGCAAGCCGTAACGTCGTCGTTCGTGAGAGCGACCGAAGATTGGCCTTAACGATCAAAAATAAATTAAAATAATTCATACGCTGCGATCAAGGATCGGGCTGATGTGCGGCCATAAATACGAGCAGGATCGTATTTTGAGGACTATGGTCATGATAGTGGATGACGTTTATGCATTTTTCCGGGCAGTGGGTATAACCCGCTCCCACGCCCATTTTTCTGTCGAGCACATGGGCTATGGTCGGCGCTATTATGATTACCTGCGCTGTTCTCGTGCCCAGCCCAATGTTCGGGCTGTCTTCCGCTTGGCGCTAACGCTGCTCGACATAGCAACGGACAGCAATCGGACGCCTGATGAGAACCGCTGCGCTTCTAACTTGGGCAAGCGCGCCTTTGCCAATGTGATCAGCCGTTGTCGGCCGGATCAGCCCAGCAAGCGATAAACTGTTGCCGGGCTGCATTTCAGTTCACGCGCTATTGCGCGGGGCTTCATGCCATCATCGCGCAGTTTCCGAACCTCCGCTGCGTCGAATCTCTGTTTGCCGCCACGATATACGCCACGCACCTTGGCCTTCTCGATCCCTTCGCGCTGGCGTTCCTGCCTGATATCAAGTTCGAATTCGGCAACAGCTGCCAATATGCCCAGCATAAGCTTGCCGTGGCTAGTGGTTGTATCGAGGCCGCCCTGTTGCAGGCAGCGGAACCCGACGCCCTTCGCAGTGAGGGCCGCAACTATATTATGCAAATCCTGCGCCGATCTGGCGAAGCGATCGAGCCGGGTGACGAGGAACGTGTCGCCTTCGCGGCAAAAATCGAGCGCTGCTCTCAACTGTGGCCGGTTCGATGCAGATTTGCCGCTGACTTGCTCCTGAAAGATTTTCTCGACGTTATGGCTGGCAAGCTGCTCCACCTGGACGTCGAGCGATTGGTGGGTTGTGGACACGCGGGCATAGCCGACAAGCATTGCTCCTCCTTCGAGCGGTTAAAGACCCTGTTGCGATTGTGTCTTTTGGAGGGAAGAGCAAGCCTGCCAAGACGCCTTTCCGCCGTCGGAAAAATGTCTCGGCAGGCTGTAATCTGTTTGCGCCTATGCGTCCCTGCGCGTCCCGCTGAAGGGGGGGCTATGGCAAGCAACCTATGCGCGGCCATCTAGCACAAGTATCCTCAGCGGGTTTCGAAGGGCAGTTAGGCCGCCATGACTGGGACTTCGACTTCTGGAACTGGCAATGCAGCATGTCCCTTGAACAAGGGCTTTTTGCCTTGGCCGAATGAGTAGCGTTCCAGGTTGATCGGGTACATTTCTTGCCCAGCGACCAACATTGCTTTGACCGGCGTATCAGCTTCCCATCCCAGCACGACGACGCAATTTTCCACGACGGGGGTTTTATAGCCATATTTGTCGGTGGAGGCGTAGAGGGGCGACATAACATATCGCGACAGGTGCCCATCATCAGCGGCTTTCCTACTCGCTTCCCGAATCTCGCTACCACCAGACTGTTCCAGCCAATCAATCCATGCTGCGTCCGAGACCGAACGTAGGCGTTCTTCTGCACTGTCGGCGGTTGCGAACAATAGGCTGAATTTCTCGTCCCCGAACTCGAACATCGCGCTGGGGGCTTTGGTTGGGTCATTGTGGAAATAGCTTATCGCAATTTCGGGGCGGCGCTTTTTGCGAGGCTGGACGACGACCGGCGCTACCACCTCGCGCGTCCCTTCCTCATTACCGTCATGATTCTCTATGATCGTCCTGGCTTGGGGAAAGCCAGCAGCCGCAGGCTCATGGTCGTCATTGGCGATTTCATGGGCATCTGGTGAGCTTGCGAGCTTCATGTCGTCCTGTGGACAAATCATGGAGCCGTCATGATTTATTTTTTTTGATTTCATTTCATTGCGCCACCAAAACTCCAGCAATTCTGCGGCTCTCAGCCCCAAAATGGATGAAAGTCGGTTGAAGTCAGGTTGAAAGACGGATGAAATATGGATGAAATGACGTTGGAATGCAGCCAGCAGTTCATCCCTATCGCTGTTAGGTTGAAATGTGGGTGAAATTGCCTGCGATTGCGGGGCCATAATGATTTGATCCCGCCCATGGCGCTTGGCGTATTTTATCTGGTTGGCAGTCAATTTGATCGGGCCGGCATAGGCAAAGTCGGTGCGGCCTGTGCGGCGCCGGATGCATTCTAGGAATGTTGCGGCAAGGCGGTCGGGGAGAGCCTGCTTGTTCATTAGCGTGCGGATCACGTTGTTCAAAACGTTGACCGTTTGAATATCGGCCTTGCCACTGTTGAGGCGGCCAAGGCTGTTGGCAACTTCATCGCACAGATCGAGCCAGCGGGGTGCATTGGGTTTCTTCGTCATTATGTTCTGTTCTCCGAAAATGGAATGGACCTGCCCGGCGGGGTGCAATCGCCAAGCAGGTCCAAATTTTCAGGAAAACAGAACCGATGGCTTTTCGCTTGAACAGCGAAGCACCCACCGTTCAAAATATTTAGCGCGAGGGTTTGTCCCCCTGCGCCATTACACAATACGGAACCCGGCTACGCCATGTCATTATTCTTGCGACCGGAAAATCTTTAGCCGCTAAACTTTTCCGCCGACGGGTAGGCAATTGGCAACCTCTGCCCTGCCATCAGCAACCCGAACAGCAAGGGGTGCGGAATGGTAGATAAAAATTGGGTAGAACTGATGGCGGCTTTGCGATCCACGGTGATCGACAAGGCGGCGGCACGTTCGCGGCAGGAAGCAGAGGGCTTTCCTGAAATCGTCGAACAACGTCGCGCCAAGATACTGAGTGAGATCAGCGCAGCAGAAAATCTCGCGCTGGACTACGCCATGAGCGACGCCGAGTTCTGGAGCCGCACCTGTACCAAACCCTTCTACGCGCATCGCCCGGTGGATCGCATTCGCCAGCATGAAGCCGAGATGCAGATGCGCCTCGGCAACTATCGGAATTTGCTGAGCGTTGATTGGGAACCGGACACTGGCGATGAGTTCAGGGCTTTCCTCGATGAGGTCATGTCGGAACGCGACCGGCTTGCAAAAGTCGTGAAGGCAGCGCGCATGCTCGCTCAAACCAAGGTGGCACGCGAGCGGACGTTCATGGATTGGTTGCTTGCGGGCGCTGATCCCATTTCATGGGAGGGGCGGCAGAAAATTTACGCCAAGCTGGCCAGCCATCTCGACTATGGCACTGTTACGACATTCCATCTGATGATGGAACTGGGCTTTGCGGTCGTGAAGCCGGATCAGGTTCTCAATCGGCTTGTTGGGCGCATGGGCATCATGACCGAATATGAGGTCCAGAATAAACGAACCGGCGCACGCATGTGGCATCCCGTCGGACCTAACATGACGACCGATATGGCGCAGCGTCTAGGCCAGAATGATCATTTCAACTGGTCTCTGCAAAAGCGCATGGCAGAAATTTCCGACGCTACGAGGATTTCCATGCGAGCCTTGGACATCATCATCGTGAAGTTAGGCCAGACCGATGACGAAGCCAACGGCTATGCTCGGACGATTTGCGGCGATCCGCCACTATGCGGCCAGTGCAAGGCCAGAACGCATTGCGATCTTGGCAGCGCAGGGATGGTAAAGCATGGACGGCGGCACCGAGTGCCCACGTAATCGCCACAGAAGCGGACTGGGTGGAAACGGCCAATAGCAGGCAGTCCGCTCACAAGTCGTTCGAGCTAGGGGATTAGATGTGCCGTTCATAGTCGCCCTGGATGTAGGCGCGCATCGCTCCAGCTTCTTGCTCGATCTGGTCGAGCCGCGATTTTACAAGATCGCCAATCGACACGAACCCAACTAACTGATCGCGCTCCACCACCGGGAGATGACGGACGCGCTGCCCTGTCATCAGAGCCAGGGCGGCAATGACCGCCGTATCGGGGGCGACAGTGAGCACGGGTGAGGTCATCACCCGATCGACGGTCCATTCCATCACCGCCGCGCCGTTGGTTCGAAGTGCGTAGATCAGATCACGTTCGGACATGACCCCGACGATCCGCTCCCCGTCCAACACCGGGACCGCACCGATGCGCTCATCGGCAAGCAGCTCAAGGACATGCCACACCGTCTCCCCGGGCGTGACGGTCACAACGTCGCTCCAACTCCGCATAGTGCTCGAGATCGTCATACTGCCCTCCTGACTTCGCGGCCCTCCGTGCTGACATTATACCATGCACGGATGGGGTGGCCCAAACCATTCCTCCCCCGCCCATACCGCGCGAATGACACCGACTGATCGCGATCATCTCGGATAGAGGCCAGCCCCACCTCCTCCCCAGGCACGGGTGACAGGAACAGATCACGTCTAGCATAGTCTTGCTGATATAAGGTTTGCCCATTGCGAAGAACGTGGACCTGAAAGGAAGTCACTGTGAGTGGCATCACGAAGGAAGAATTCTGTCAGCGGTTCAAAGCCAGGATGATCGCTATCAACGGGGAAACACTAGCCGATGGCAGGAATGTCGCGGACTATGCCGACGATGCGGTTGGACGGTATTGGGACACCGACTGGCAACGGGATCAAGGCCCCGAGGCCTGTGCAGATGCCGACAAGGAAGAGCGGGGGGAAGAAGACGAATGATTCAGGTGGCATCCTGATATGCGCTAGAACGACGTTAGGTAGCGCGGGTCAAGCGTGTTATACTGAGCCATCCCGGTTCCGACTCTGTGCGTGCATGCCGTGACTGAGAGACAATCGCGCTCCCGCTCGACGAGGAGAGTGCCATGTCCACCTCACCAAACATCCCATTCCCATTACCACTGCGGCAGACTGTTCTTCATGACCGGGTCGAGCGGCTGGGGCTCGCACTTGGCGCTTCACAGGAACGAACGTTCCGCGCCCGTGCCCTATCGCAACAGAACGAACGCGATCTACAAGCCGCTATGAACTGTTGGGAGAACGAAGGCGGCACTGCCACCGGCGTTCCGCCAGCACCGAAGCTCACCATTCGACGGAAAGTCAGCACCCTTCAGTTTTCCGCTGATCTATTTCGCGATGACACGTTAGGGCGTGCGGTCATTCTGAACGCAGTTCTGGTATTGATGGCTGCAACTATTATCGTTGTTTTCTTCAGTTGATGAGACTTTTCTGAAACGAATAAACCTAAAATGGAGAGAACAATGAACCCTACCATGAGTCATTTGGATCTCGCAGCCGTGATGATCAGAGGTCAGTTAAGGCTACCGCTGGTTCCGAACAAAACACAGATAAAATTGAAAAATCTTGAGAATTTGCTAACCACTGCACGAGATCAGGTGGCTTGCGGTGATCTTTTGACCCGCACTGACATACGTCATCTCAATAAAGCCTTTGATGAGCTGTCAGAACGGTAATCGTGGCTGCTGCTCTCATCGGCCATGGTTGCCGCGAATGTCGGCACGTGGTTGTTCGTGCTTGAACTGCGAACTTCGCTCATGGGTCAATCGCGGCAGCTTCTTTATCAAGAGCCTTGGCTCGGTCACGCGCCGCATCGCGTAACTGTGCTGCTTTCGCCTCGAGGTCCTCGGCCTCAACATCGGCTTGCCGCTGGTAATTTTCTCCCTCGGCCTCCAGCGCTTCCGCAGAAGCCTGCCTAGCTTTTCGGGCGGCATTATTTGCTCGATCCTGCACTTTACCCGCTCTCTCTGCAGGACCGGAGCCTTCATAAGCTACGCCCGATGCGTTCGCCGCAGCCTCATCTTGCTTCTCTCCCGCCTGCTCAGCGGGGCCTTCGCATCCTGCCAACCAGAGCAAAGGAAACAAGGCCAGAAATAAGCCCTTCAACGTGCGATGGCTTCCACACGGGGCAGGTCTAAATGCTTCCGAGTAAGGTTGCGATCTGATCATATTGAATCCCGTCGATACTGACGCACAGTGCAGGTCGCGCAGGTGATGTTCGCCTAGCAACGACCGCCCTCATTTTCCCAGTCGTCGAGAGCGCGGGTGAGTGCATCATTCCGTGCAGTGCTCCACCATGAAGCATTTGCGCCTTCTGTGAGCTTCGCCTCTCGCCGAATACGGGTGGTTAGCCAGAGCCTAGCTGCTACAATTTTTTCATAGCCGTGGACCGATCCAGCGTAGGCGATCCGCGCCACGGCGCTGACGAAATCATCCGCCCAATCCGCCTCTCGCGGCTTGGATTCCGTAATCGTGATCATGGGAGAAACTCCCGTCATGCAAGCGGGAGCGCCCAAGTCTCTCAGTCACGGGATGCTTGCAAACAGAATCCGGTGATGAAATCATCTTATCATATAAGGAGAGCGAATCGCCTGCATTTTTCGCGCGGCGGGCAGTTCCGTAGCAACTGGCCGTTGGACAGGTAACTTAGAGTGCCGAGAGCCTGTTTTGGCCCTACTGAGGCATAAGCCGAACCACCGGCTCTCCGCCCAAGCCAGCCATGACAGCGCGGGCCGCATCATTCACGCGTTACCGCAGCAACTGGACGACAAAGGCAGAGACCTGCGCAGCTTGGTTGCGGGATCTCTGTCGCGGTTCTCGAATTCAGGCATCTCGGCCTGCATCGCGCAACGGCGTCGGCGAGGATCGTCTCGAAATCCAATGCCTCAATGATGCCGGGCGCGGGAAGGCGCGACAGATCACGGCGGTGAAGGTCGCATCGGCCATGGCCGCCATGTCGGGGTAGGCGAGGGAGGTGCGCTATGCCCCTATATTTGGACGGCCCGCCTATCCAAATGCGAACCGAACGCTGACTATCTCCAAGCGACCAATTTCAGGCCCAAGAACCGTTTTGGACCTGATCAGAAAGCTGCCGCTTGGCCTGCGCGATTGCGTCATTCAGATTGCTGTATCGGAATGCGCCCACGCAAAAAGAGTCGATTGGTCGGCGCGTAATCCCGAGTTTCACCATCTCGGTGACTTCCGCTTCAGTGAGGGATGTTAGTCCCAGTCCCGATCGATAATCCAGTTCCTGATTCGTTGTCACGGCGCGTTCTCCGCAGGAGCGACATGCGACATGTCAGGTATCCTTGTCCGATCTTGCCTTAGAAATCGGCTACGAGTCTGGTATGCCTTGCTACTGACTTCGCCGTCTGCAAACTGGCGCGCTAACGAGCTCTCGTTCTTTTCCACGACTTTCATCAGAGCTCTGAGGCTATCGTCATAATCAGCCGATTTCGTGGCCCGTTCCTGGGCAAAGACATGGGCCCCATGCTCAGGATACGGAGTAGCGTTGACTAGCTGCCGAGTATGTAGCGAGGCGTCTCGATGAAATTCATACGCGGTCCGGGTTGAAGCTGATTCAGCGTTCATGATGGAGGTCTGTTCTTGAGCAAGCAAGGAGTTGAGGTCGCGATGTGGCACATCAGACTGAGCACATCCGCCATCATCTTCCCACCGCGTAATACTGGGATCGCGTATAGACGTATTATCTTCGGGCCGGGTCATCGTGCTGCTCCCTTGCGTTTGAGCGGGAGCGCGTATCATCTCTCAGCCGTCACATGCGGATCTGCCGAACGGTAGACTGTATATGGTAAGCCGGTCCGCAGATTGCAATGAGTAGGGGATCGTCCGGTTTGCTCCTTCGGATCGGATCATAGAAAGCGGCTGTTCCGCTTTCCACCCATCCCAGACGTTTTACAAATCCTTACAGCATTGGGCATAGTGCATCCCGTTGCTGATGACAATTGGGAGCAGGAAGGTAAGGGTGTCCTGCATTCCATCCCCAGCCGGGAAGACAGTTGTAAATTGCAGAGCCCCATCAGCCACGTCGCTATCCATGAACCAGCCCGTCGCATCGCATTCATGGGCGGCAAGGGTTCGGCAGACCCGTTCAACGTCAGCAATGGCAAGCCAGCGCGGTTCTGCGAAGCCGTTGCTGCGCTTGGTGGACAGGAAGTCCGTCGCGATATTTGGTGCATCGTCCCGAACGAGCTGGAGCGCGCCATTGTCCAGACGCATCGCTAGTCGGCGGGGTGATTGCCGCAAAATTTTGCGCTGTTTGTTCTGCCGCTTGGTATCGGCCCGCCATTGGTCGATAAACGATTGAATGTTTGGTTGCACGCTATGGTTGAGCGCAATGCCATGCTTTCCCTTCACAATCGGCGCGCCGATGCGGAATGCTTGATCTTGCGGCAAGGGCGATACTGCAATGGCTTTGGACATTGGCGTGGCGGCGGTCAGTTCATAGTCATGCGGCCCGCTGGCCGCTTTCTCGATATCCCAATCGTCGAACCGACCGAAGCAGTCCTGAAAATCGAGCGCAGCGGCCAAGTCCAGCGCCACGGCTTGATCGACTGGCAATAGCGGAACATGTCCCTCGATCACCATGCCCGCCCACATGAAGCTGTAGCTGGTGGAGAGCGCATCGACATGGCAGCGGGCATGGCCCTGTTCCATCCGATTGACGATCCGCACTTGGCAATCCTTGAGATTCTGGGGATCGATCAGGCCAAGTATGAGGTCGATTGCCCGATGCAGGCGGCCCATGGGGCGTTCCGCCGATCTGTCCCGTTCGGTCGCTTGCGCTGGCACAAGTTTCAAAAGCAACGGGTCGATCTTGCCGCTATCCGTGTCAAGCAGCCGCAGGATCGATGCATTATTATTGCCGTCGATTTCGACCAGCACGGTGGCAAAGCCTTTGTGGCCGGTCGCGGTCGGCAGGGTAACGGCTTGGGAACGCGGGCCAGCAGTCAGTACCGACCCTGCATAGGCCAGGCGGGATTGCTTTGCCCTGCCATTGATTTGCCGTGCCGTGCCGTTCGCGAGATCAGCCGCTTCTTCCAGACGCCCCTTGATGCCCTCCCCATCGATCAGCCACTGCTGGAAGTCGGTGGGGATCACCGTCATGCGGTGCGCGTGATGCAGCACCTGGGCATACTGAGATTTCAGGGACGCTGACAGGTCCGCAAATGCGTGGGGCAGCAACGCGATATAGGGGTTGCCGCGAACCGGCTTGCTCCATTTGCCATTATGATGCTCGATAAACTGCTGAGTTAATGAGCGGCCTTTCTCATCCAATTTGGCGCGGGTTGCCTCGCCGAAGTCGTAAAGATCGGCCAGGGCGGCATAGAGTTTGGCGATGGTTCCTTTTTCATGCCGTTCATAGGCCTGAGCCTTTTTGCGGATGGCGGCGAACGCATCCTCCATTTCCTCGAACTGACCTTCGGGAGAGTTTTTCATCAAAGCAAGCGACATGCGGCCCTCGGATAATAGTCTCAGAATCTTTAGCGGCTAAAATCTTTTCAAAGGGTTGCCGCACCTGCGCTTACCATTTTTCAACATCGGCACCTGAAAGGCAGGTCGACACAAAGGAGACTGCCCATGCTGACGAAAGCCGGACTTCTGGCCGCGAACCGCGCAATCTATCTGCCCGCGATCAGCGCCAACTATGCCGACTTTGCCAGAAATGGGGAATTTAAGCGGCCTATGGCCGGACTGGTGCCGAATGATCTCGACTTCCTGCAACCCGGCAATCGCTACTTTTCCTATCCCTTCGCTCTCTACAGCGCGGGACAGGTGATCCGAACCGAAGCCATGCAGCCCAAGGCTTGCATGGTCGCGCAACGGAATCGTAGCGAAACCATCGTGCTTGGAGACAGCGGCGGTTTTCAGGTGTCGCGCGGTACCATCGAATTCGAGAAAGTTACTACGGCGCGCCGGGTGCTGAGATGGATGGAAGGCTTTGCCGACTGGTCCATGGTGCTCGACTTTCCCACCGGCGGTATCGCACCGGGGTTCGTTAGGGCGCATATAGACCGTCTGATTGCCGAAGGTCACGATCTCGATGCGATGTGCAAGGCCAATGGGCAGTCGCTCGATTTCAACGCCTGCCTGCTCCAGACCGACATCAACAACGACCAATTTTTGGCCGAGCGCGCCAGCGGCGCGACCGGCCTTCTCAACGTGCTACAGGGACGGAACGAGGCCGAGAGCAAGGCTTGGTATGAGGCGGTCAAAAATTATCCCTTCGAGGGTATCGCCTTCGCGGGCGCGCACCAGAATAATTTCAGTCTGCTGCTGCGCCGCCTATACGATCTGCACCGGGACGATCTGCTGGATAGATGCGGCTGGGTTCATGTGTTGGGAGTCTCGACCCTCGACATTGGTTGCCTGCTAACCCAATTGCAGCGGTGCGTCCGAGAATATTGGGGCTATCCGCATTTCCAGATCAGCTTCGACAGCGCCAGCCCTTTCATCAACGCCGCCAAAAATGGCATGATCGTCGGGCAGACGCTCGACGCCTATGGCTGGACCGTTCGCTCAGCCAACATCGCGACCATTTCCGATTTTGACACGGGCCTGTCGATCAACGACTTCTGCTCGTCCAAGCTGCGCCGTAAAAATGATCGCCTCGGTCGCGAGATGATCCCCGTGCATAGCGAGATCG
>Ga0207674_10005156_pt1 | contig 15573 bp, 17 predicted proteins | sample KBSCornC72_FD_184303 | JGI IMG/M metagenome (GOLD analysis project Ga0207674, IMG submission 184303) | Corn rhizosphere microbial communities from Kellogg Biological Station, Michigan, USA - KBS Corn C7-2 (SPAdes) (version 2) | ecosystem: Host-associated > Plants > Roots > Rhizosphere > Soil ... | reverse complement strand
CGCCTTCGACCCGGTCAACGAGGGCTTCACCGGGCTGGCCCTCGGCCAGTTGGTCCTCGGCGTCCTCGGCGCGCTCGCGATCACGAGCGAGTTCTCCTCGGGCATGATCAGGGCCACGTTCGCGGCGGTGCCGCGCCGGCCGACCGTGCTGGCCGCCAAGGCGGCCGTGGTCGCCGCCATCACGCTGGTGGCGGGGGAGGTGCTGGCCTTCGGCGCCTTCGCAGCGGGCGAGCTGGCGCTGCGGTCGCCGGCGCCGCACGCCACCCTCGGCCAGCCCGGCGTCCTGCGCGCGGTCCTGCTGGGCGGGGCGTACCCCTGCCTGATCGCGCTCATCGCGCTGGGCCTTGGCGCCATCATCAGGAACACCGCCGCCGCGATCTCGGCGGTCGTCGGCTTGCTGTTCGTCGTGCCGCTCATCCTGCTGCCCCTGGGCACCTCGATCCAGAACTCGGTCGGGCAGTTCCTGCCGATGCTGATCGCGGAGAACTCGATGACCGCGGTCAAGCCGGTGGCGCACAGCCTGTCTCCCGGCATCGGGTTCGGCGTGCTGTGCGGGTACGCGGCGGTCGCGCTGGTCGCGGGCGGCTGGGCGCTGGCCCGCCGCGACGCGTGACAATAGATCTATGGAAGAAGAGCTCCGGCGGGTAGCGGGCATCGTCCTGGGTGCCCCGCTGACCCGCCGGACTCGTCATGAGCTGCTCTTCTGCTTCTTCGGCGGGCTGGCCGGGGTGGCCGGATTCTCCGTCCTGGTGGTGCTGCTGCTGGCGGGCTTCACGGTCTCGGCGTCGATCATCGGCACCGTGGTCGGCCTGCTGCTGCTCACCGTGGCGCTTCGGCTGTCCCGACGGCTCGGCTCGCTGCACCGCCGGCTGCTCAGGCGGTGTCTCGGCCACCAGGTCGAGGCGCCGCCGAAATTCCAGCCGGGCACCGGCGTGCTCGGCCGCCTGGACCGGCGGCTGCGGGATCGGGCCGCCTGGCGGGGCGTCTGGTACAGCCTGATCAAGCTGCCGGTCGCCGCCGTGCAGCTGTACGCGGTCACGCTCACCGTCTTCGGCCTGGTCGACATCACCTATCCGGTCGACTGGCTGTTGTTCCGCAACCACCCCGCCGGGACGAGCCTGTCGCCGCTGGTGGCGGTGGTCCCCCTCCCGTTCGTCGGTAGCATTTCCGTCTCCAGCTGGCTCGGTACCTACGTCGCGGCCCTGGCCGGCGCGCTCTGCGTGGTCATCGCGGCGTGGCTGGCCCACGGGATCAGCGCGGCGGATCACGCCCTGGCCCGCAGCTTGCTCGGGCCGAACACCATGGCCGAGCGGGTCAGCGAGCTGGAGCGGACCAGGACGCTGGCGGTGGAGGATTCGGCCGCGGCGCTGCGCCGGGTCGAGCGGGACCTGCACGACGGCGCCCAGATGCGGCTGGCCGCGCTGGCCATGAACCTGGGCATGGCCCGGGAGAAGCTGGATGACGACGACGGCGTGACGGTCCGCGAGCTGATCGACGCGGCGCACCGTAACGCGGTGGACGCCCTGGCCGACCTGCGCGACCTGGCCCGCGGGATCCACCCGCCGGTGCTGGATAACGGCCTGGCCAGCGCGCTGGACAGCCTGGCCGCCAGCAGCGCCATCCCGGCCTCGGTCACCGCCAGCATCGACCCGCGGCCCGCGCCTGCCATCGAGACCATCGCCTACTTCTGCGCGGCCGAGCTGATCGCCAACGCGACCAAGCACAGCTTTGCGAACCAGATCAGGATAAACATCAGTACCGAACGGGCCGGGGTGCTCCGCCTCGACGTCAGCGACGACGGCATCGGCGGCGCGGACGTGACCCGGGGCAGCGGGCTCTCCGGACTGGTGCAGCGCGTCTCCACCGTGGACGGGAGGGTCGACGTGTCCAGCCCGTCCGGCGGCCCTACCGTGGTGACCGTCGTGCTGCCGATGAAAGCCTGAAGGGGGCGGTTTAGATGCGGGTGGTGATCGCCGAGGATGCCGCGCTACTGCGGGAGGGGCTGACCCGGCTGCTCGAGGACCGCGGGCACACGATCTGCGCCGCGGTGCCCGATGGGGACGCGCTGCTGGCCGCGGTGGCCGAGCATCGCCCGGACGTGGCCGTGGTCGACATCCGGATGCCGCCGACGCACAGCGACGAGGGACTGCGGGCCGCGCTGAAGCTGCGGCACGACTTTCCCCGCACCGGCGTCCTGGTGTTCTCCCAGTACATCGAGACGTCCTACAGCGCGCAGCTGCTCGAGGGCGGCGCGGCCGGGGTCGGCTACCTGCTCAAGGACCGGGTCGCGAACGTGGCCGAGTTCACCGCGGCGCTGCAGCGGGTGGCCGACGGCGGGACCGCCCTGGACCCGGAGGTGGTCAGCCAGCTGTTCCGGGCCAGCAGGCAGCGCGGCGGCCTGGCCACGCTGACCCCGCGGGAGCGCCAGGTGCTGGCGCTGATGGCCGAGGGCAGGTCGAACGCCGGGATCGCGGCCGAGCTCGTGGTCTCGGGCGGCGCGGTGGAGAAGCACGTGGCCAGCATCTTCACCAAGCTCGGCCTGCCGCCGGACGAGAGCGACAACCGCCGCGTGCTGGCCGTGCTCCGCCACCTTGGGGGAAAACCGCAGCTCCAAGAGGGGTGATAGCCGCGTTACCGGGAGCGCGCGTCGTTCCTAGCGTGGCAGGTATGAAACTCATCCGCGCCTTCGGCCTCGTCATCGGCGGCGTGCTCGCGGTGTACCTCGTGGGCCGCGGTATCGCCGAGTTCTTCACCGTCAACTACTCCGACCCGGCCAGCTACCGGCTCGACTGGGGCGGCCCCAGCCTGGCCGGCGTGTTCGCCGTGCACACCGGGCCCGCCGTGCTCATCCTGGCCGGCGCCGCCGTCTGGCTGCGCCGTCACTGGCGGCGAACGCACCGCCTGAGCTCCGCTGCCTGAACTGGGCCGCCTGGCCACAGCCCTCGCCGTCGCTTGACCACGGCCCGCCGTTCACCCGCTTGACAGCATTGGCTAATTAGATTAGCTTTAGAGCTAACTTACTTAGCTATGGAGGCTGACATGACCGAGTTCCTCGACATGGCGGGCGGCAGGATCGCGTACGACGTGACCGGCGAGGGCCCGCTGGTGGTGCTGTCGCACGGCATCGGTGACCGCCGGCAGGCCTACCGGTTCCTGGCGCCGAAGCTAGCCCAGGCCGGGTACCGGGTGGCGAACGCGGACCTGCGCGGGCACGGAGAGTCCAGCATGGGCTGGAAATCCGTCACCGGCAAGGACGCCATCACCCGCACCGACATCGCGGGCGACCTGCTCGCGCTGATCCGGCACCTGGGCGGCCCCGCCGTCATCGTCGGGCACTCCATCTCGGGCGGGGCCGCCACCATCGCCGCGGCCATGGAGCCGGAACTGGTCAGCGGCATCGTCGAGATCAACCCGTTCACCAAGACGCAGAAGATCAGCCTGGGCGGCCTGCTGCGGATCGGGCGGTACCGGCGGGGCATGACCTTCCTGGTGGGTACGCAGCTGCTCAAGAACCTGGGCCTGTGGATGCGCTACCTCGACGTGGCCTATCCGGCCAAGCCCGCCGACTACGCCGAGTACATGGCCGCGCTGGCGGCCAAGCTCCGTGAGCCCGGCCGGATGGCCGAGTTCATGAAGACCGGCAAGTCCTCGCCCGCCGACGCCGGCGCGCAGCTGCCGAACATCACATGCGCGGCCCTGGTCGTGATGGGTACGCTCGACCCCGACTTCGCCGACCCCAGGGCCGAGGGCGACGCCATCGTCGCCGCCATGCCGTCCGGGCTGGGCACGGTCGCGATGGTCAACGGGGCCGGCCACTACCCGCACGCGCAGTCCCCGGACGAGGTCGCCGCGCTGGTGATCCCGTTCCTCAAGGAGCACGCGGGTGCCTAGAGCGGGTCTGAACGGTGGCGATGTCGTCGCCGCGGCCGCCGGGCTGGCCGACGAGACCGGGTACGCGGGCCTCACCATGGGCCTTCTCGCCGACCGGCTCGGCGTCCGGACGCCGTCGCTCTACAAGCACGTCGGCGGCCTAGCCGACCTGCAGCACCGGGTCGCCACCCTGGCCATGACCGAACTCGGCGACGTGATCCGCGACGCGGTGCAGGGCCGGGCCGGGCTCGACGCTTTGACCGGGCTGCTGACCGCGGTCCGCGACTACGTTGCCGAACACCCGGGCCGCTACGCGGCCACGATGCGCCCCGAGTTCAGCGGACCTGACGACCCGCTGCTGGCCGCGAGCACCCGCGTGATCAACTCGATCGCCGCGGTGCTGCGCGGCTACGGCATTGGCGAGGACGAGATGGACCACGCCATCCGCACCGTCCGCAGTACCATCCACGGATTCGCCATGCTGAACGCCTCCCAGAGCTTCCAGTGGGACGCCGATCCGGACCAGAGCTTCGACTGGATGATCCGCTTCATCGACCGCGGCCTGCGCGACGCGAGTACCCGCTAGCCCAGGCCGCGCATCCCTGTCATGTGACCGTTTTATCCCTTTCATGAATTATGTCTGCGGGTTAGCGTGGTTGATTCGGGTTATGTGGTTGATTCGGTGTACTGGGATACCCCGAATCAACCACGAAGCCCCGATCCGCCACGATAGGCGGAGGGGTCCTCCGCGCAGATGGTACGGGTGGGATGGTAGGGACGCAGTAAGGCCCAGAGAGATTGCTGTTTACCTGGCCGAGGCTAGAGAGTTTGGTCGGCGCGCCGGGCGTTGCCCCTTGCGCTGCCATGCGTCAACGGTCACTCGCGCTCGGTTCTCCGCAGGCCACGCGCGGGCGTCCACCACTCCACCACGAGCATCGAGGCCTCAGCGTTGAGGTGGGTATGCACGACCTCGGCGATGTCGGCCTGGAAGCGGTCGCCGTCCGGTCCTTCGGTGATCGGCCCGGCGGCCACCGCCCGGCCGGAGATCTTCGCCTCACCTGGCCACTGCGCCTCGGCGCCCTCGACTGGGTCGACCGTGGCGCTGTGCAGGGCGAACCGGGGATCCCGGCGGAGATCCGCGCCCTTGCGCGCGTCCGCCATCGAGCCGAATACTAGCTCGCCATCCTCGAAGGCCGCCTCGATCCCGGAGATCCGCGGCGACCCGTCGGCTCGCAGGGTGGCAATCGTCTTGTGCCGGTGAGCGTCGAACAGCGCCCGCACCCGCTGCGCGAACCCCGGCTCCGCCTGTTCGACGTCCCGCCATGCCGTCATCCGCCCATGATCGCATCCGCCGGCCGCCCGACGCGGACGCATGGGTGAATCACGAGGCCATCTACTACCGCAGAACACGCACTAGCCAGGAAGGCGCGTGCTGCGCAGGCACCGGCAGATCAGCGGCAGGTCAACCTGATCCCACGGCTGGCGGTCGAGGAAGGCCCGGACCCGGCGGGAGAATTCGGCCCGCCGGTCCGCCTCCAGCGTGATGATCCCGCTGTAGGTGCCGAGCAGGCCGACCAGCTGATCCTTGGTCATCGGCACCGAGAACTCCACCGAGCGTTCCTCGGGCGGCGACAACGGGGTGCCCGGCGGGAACACCACCTCGCGGTGCCGGCGGCCGCTGTCCGCGGGCCGGTCGGCCTCGCGTGACTCGCGGGCGAAGGCGTTGAACTCCGCCACCCAGGGCACCCGCATGTCCCGGGAGATCCAGATCACGCCCAGCCTGCCACCCGGGCGCAGCACCCGGGTGATCTCCGGCACGGCCCGTCCGGGATCGAGCCAGTGCCAGGCGGCCGAGATCACCACGGCGTCCACGGACGCGGCGGGCAGCGGGATATCCTCGCCCCGCCCGGCCAGCACCTCGGCCTCCGGGCTGCTGGCCGCCAGCACGGCGCGCATCCGCTCGTCCGGCTCGACCGCGACCACCCGTGCCGCGCGTCCGATGAGCTCCCTGGTCACGACGCCGGTCCCGGCGGCCAGGTCGAGGACGGCCTGCGCCCCGGGCGGGATCAGCCAGTCCAGTGCCTGCGGCGGCGGGGGAGGCCGGTAACGGTCGTAGTCGGTCGCCACCGATCCGAAGGACAGCCTGCGCGTCTCGCGATCCGCCACCACCCTGGCAGGCTATCCACGTCTTAGCGGTGGGCGAGCACCGGGTGCGGGACGTACGGTTCCTCCAGCCGGGCCGCCTCCTGCTCGGTCAGGGTGAGCTGGACGGCCGCCAGCGCGTCGCTGATGTGGCCGAGCTTCGTCGCGCCGACGATGGGCGCGGTCACGCCGGGCCGGCCGAGCAGCCAGGCCAGCGCGACCTGAGCCGGGGGAGCGTCACGTTCGGCCGCGACCTGCGCCAGCCGGTCCACGACGTCGAAATCGGCGTCGGCGTTGTACCGCTCGTCCGCCAGCGGATCATCTCCGGCCCGGACCGTGCGGCGTTCGCCCTGGCGGTTCCGGTTGCCGGCCAGCATGCCGCGGGCCAGCGGGCTGTACGGCAGCACGGCGACGCCCTGGTCGGCGCAGAGCGGGAGCATCTCCCGCTCCTCCTCCCGGTACATCAGGTTGTAGTGGTTCTGCATGGAGACGAACCTGGTCCAGCCGTTGCGTTCGGCCACGTGCTGAGCCTTGGCGAACTGCCAGGCGAACATGCTGCTCGCGCCGATGTACCGGGCCTTGCCCGCCTTGACCACGTCGTGCAGCGCCTCCATGGTCTCCTCGACCGGTGTCTCGTAATCCCACCGGTGGATCTGGTACAGGTCCACGTAATCGGTGCCGAGCCGCCGCAGCGACGCGTCGATCGCGGCCAGAATGTGCTTGCGGGACAGGCCCCCGTCGTTGCGGCCCGGACCCATCGGGAAGAAGACCTTGGTGGCCAGCACGTAGTCATCGCGGTGATCGAAAAGCCTGCTGAGCAGGCGGCCGGTGATCTGCTCGCTCACGCCGTCGGAGTACGTGTCGGCGGTATCGAAGTACGTGATGCCGCCGTCGGCGGCGGCCTTGACGATCGGCTCGGCCGCTGCCTCGTCGAGGTGCCAGGCCCGTTCGGCCCTAGTGCCGTAGCTCATCATGCCCAGGCAGATCCGTGAGACCTGCAGTCCGGCCGATCCCAGCCGTACGTATTCCACGGTTATTCCTCTCGTTGTGGTTGTTCCCGGTGGAGGGCGACGCCGAGTACCACCAGGGTGATCCCCGCGACGTCCTGGACGGTAGGCAGCTGGCGGAGCACGATCGCGCCGATGACGGTGGCGAACACCGGCAGCAGCGCCAGCATGAGGGAGAACGTGGCCCGGGATAGCCGGGCCATGGCCAGCTGGTCGCTGACGTAGGGGATCACCGACGAGCACACGCCGACCCCGGCCCCGGCCAGCAGCAGCGCCGGATGGCCGAACGCGGGCAGCGCACCGCCCAGGCCCCACGGCGTCGCGACCACCGCCGCGATGAGCATGGCCGCCCCCAGGCGGTCGATCCCGCCGGGGCCGCCCTCGTTGGCGATCCGGTGGCCGAGCACGATGTACAGCATGAACAGCGCGCAGTTCGCGAAGGCGAAGACGAAGCCGAGCGGCTGCCCGGTGACGCGGATGGCCGTGATGGCGGCCACACCCGCCGTGGTGAGGACGAGGGCCGCGGCGTTGCGCGGGGTCCGTGCCCCGGCGGCGGCCAGGATCACGGTGCCGAGGAACTCGATCGCGCCGACCGTGGACAGCGGCAGCCGGTCCACCGCGAGGTAGAACGCCGTGTTCATCACGGCCAGTACCGCGCCCAGGGCCAGCAGCGTGCGGCGGCTGCCCCGGCCCAGCGGCCGGACGCGTCGCCACGGCCGCCGCCAGAGCGCGAACACCACGGCCGCGCTGGCCACCCGGAGCCACGCCACCCCGAGCACGTCCAGCCGGGCGAACAGCAGCACCGCCAGCGACGGGCCCAGGTAGTGGAAGACGGCGCTGACGCCGAAGAACGCCTGCGGCGGTACCCGGCCGAGCCGCCCCTGCGCCCCGCTCGCCGCCGGTGTTACCGCGCGCCCGGTCGGTAGGCATTCGGCTGACATGGGCAGCTAGCATATGAAGCTAGCGACACGGTGAAAATGGCCAGCATGCGGGAGTAAGCATGGAAATGCCGTTGAAACAAAGGAATTTCGTCCGTCAGGCCTTCGAAATGCCAGAAGCGCCGATGGACGCCATCGACCGGCGGATCGTCGCGGAGCTTCAGGCCGCGCCCCGGCTGCGGGTGGCCGAGCTGGCGCGACGGATCGGCCTGTCCGGCCCGGCCGTCGCGGACCGGCTGCGCCGCCTCGAGGAGAACGGCACGCTGACCTACCGGGCCGAGGTCGACCCCCGGGCCCTCGGCTACACGCTGTTCGCGATCGTCCGGATCAGCCCGGCCGGCGGGGGACTGCGGCTGATCCCCGGCATCGCCCAGGAGGTCCCGAACGTCACCGAGTGCTACCGGATCACCGGCGAGGACTGCTACTTCATGAAGGTCTACCTGCACTCCATCGACGACCTGGAACCCATCCTCGACCTGTTCACCCCGCACGGCCGCACTACCACCTCGATCGTGCACTCGGCCCCGGTCCCGCCGCGCCCCCTCCCCGTGCCCTGAGGTCGGCGAGGACCTGCCGGACCGTGCGCCGGCCCAGCGCGGCCATGCCCGGGTTGGTCTCGCGGTAGTAGGGGATGAGCATGACCGCCTGGTGCAGGGCGACGCCGCGGGCCCGGTCCCAGGCACCGTCGCTGTCGTTCAGGGCGTCGCGGAACGTCTCGCGCCCGTCCGGCCCGAACACGGCCCAGGCGGCAATCAGGTCCGCGGCGGGATCGCCGGCGCCGGCCGCGCCCCAGTCGATGACCGCACGCAGCCGCCCGCCGTCCACCAGCAGGTTGGGGCGTAGCAGGTCGGCGTGGATCCAGGTCGGCGTCCGGCCGTCCCAGGCGGGTGCCTCCAGGGCCCGGTCCCAGGCGGACGTGACCGCGTCCCGGTCGATGTCGTCGCCGGCCGACTCGATCGCCTCGCGGGTCACGGCGTCGAGCTCGCGCAGCGGCCTGCGCCCAGCGCGGGTCGCCCCCGCGGTATCCGCCCGGCGCAGCCCGGTCACGAACCCGGCCAGGTCGCGGGCGGCCTGGCGCTCGTCCGCGACCAGCTCATCGGCGTACGGCTGCCCGTCGATCCACCGGTAGATGGCCCAGGACCAGGGATACCCGCCTCCCGGGCGGCCCATGGCCACCGGCTCGGGGACCTGCAGCGACAGGCCCGACGCGAGCCGGGGCAGCCAGTGGCTTTCCGTCTCCAGGTCCCGGGCCCACCGGGACACGCGCGGCAGCCTCGCGTACAGGTGGTCGCCCAGGCGGTAGATGGCGTTCACTGTCCCGGTGGACCGGAACGGGGTCATCGGCAGCCCGGCCAGCCGCGGGAACTGCGCGGCCACCAGCCGGCCGACGAGCTCGGTATCGATGTCGGCCTCGTCGTCGTGCATCTTCATGGCGGCGCTAGCGTCACTGATCATGCCGGAGGCGGTCAAGGCGTTTTCGACGGCGCGGCGTGGGTCGTTGACTCTCCCGCTAGGGGAGGGGTGATCCTGTAACGATGACTGTCCTGGTGCCGATCGGCGACTTCTCCCGCATGACGCATCTCAGCGTCAAGGCCTTGCGCTTCTACCACGACCAGGGGCTGCTCGAGCCCGCCCGGATCGACCCGTCGAGCGGCTACCGGTTCTACGACACCGGCCAGGTGCCGGTGGCCCAGGTCATCCGCCGGTTCCGCGACCTGGACATGCCGCTGGACCAGGTCCGGGCCGTCCTGACCGCGCCGGACGTAGAGACCAGGACCAAGGAGATCATCGCGCACCTGACCGCGATGGAATCCAAGCTGGCCGAGCTGCAGATGAGCGTGTCCAGCCTGCGGGCGCTGCTCGAGACGCCAGCGGTGCGCCCGGAGGTCGAGTTCCGCTCGATCCCGGCCACACGCGCCCTGGCCGTTCGGGGCATGGTGACCGTCCAGCAGGCCTGGGCCTGGGGCACCGACGCCTTCGGCGAGATCTACGGCCGGATCGAGCAGGCCGGCCTGACCCCGGCCGGCCCCGGCGGAGCGCTGTTCCCAGCCGGCTTCTTCGAGCTCCAGGAGGCCGAACTGACCGCGTTCGTCCCGGTCGACGGCCCCGTCGCGGGCGGCGGGCGGGCCACGGTCACCACCATCCCCGGCGTGGAGGCCGCGGTGATGCTGCACTGCGGGTCGCCGGCCGACTCCGACCAGACCTACGGCGCGCTGGGCACGATCGTCGCCGAACGGGCCATCGGCATCGAGGGCCCGATCCGAGAGTATTTCCTGGTCCCGTTCACCGAACCCGACCTGTCCCGGCACCGCACCGAGATCTGCTGGCCGGTCTTCCAGACCGCTTGACTCTCCCGTTAGGGGAGGCCACAGGCTCGGGGCATGACCGCAACACGCACACTTCCGAGTCCCGTCCAGTCCCCTCCCGGCCGGTCCTGGTCCGCGCTGGCCGTGCTCATGATCGGGACGTTCATGTTCGTCCTGGACTTCTTCATCGTCAACGTGGCGCTCCCGGCGATCCAGCAGGGCCTGCGGGCCGGGGAGGGCGCCATCGAGTGGATCGTGGCCGGCTACGCCATCAGCACGGCCGTCCTGCTGGTTACCGGCGGTCGGCTCGGTGACCAGTTCGGCCGCCGCCGGGTGTTCGCCATCGGGATGACGGTGTTCGTCCTCACCTCGGCGGCGTGCGCCCTGGCGCCCGATCCGGCCGTGCTGGTGACGGCCCGGATACTGCAGGGCGTCGGCGCCGCGCTGATGGCCCCCAACATCTTGTCGATCCTGGGCGTGGTCTACAGCGGCCCGGCCCGGGTGCGGGCGATCAGCGTGTACGGGATGGTGATGGGCCTGGCCGCCGTCTCCGGGCAGCTCATCGGCGGCGTCCTCATCCGCGCCGACCTGGCCGGGATGGGCTGGCGGGCGATCTTCTGGATCAACGTGCCGCTCGGCGTGGCCGCGCTGCTGGCCTGCCGGCGCCTGGTGCCCGAGTCGCGCGCCGACCAGCGCTCCCGCTTCGACCTGGCCGGGGTCGCCCTGATCACCGCGTGCCTGGTGGCGATCGTGCTGCCGCTGGTCGACGGGCGGCAGGAGGGCTGGCCGGCCTGGTCCTGGATCGCGCTCGGCTCCGCCGTCCCGCTCGCGGTCGCGTTCGTCACCCACCAGCGGCGCAAGGCCGACCGCGGCGGGGTGCCGCTGCTCAACCCGCGCGTGTTCGCCTCCTGGCCGCTGCGGGCCGGGCTGATCACCCAGACCGTGTTCTGGTGCCAGCAGGCCGCCAGCTACCTCGTGCTCGGCCTGTACCTGCAGCAGGGCCGCGGGCTGTCCCCGCTGACGGCGGGCGCGGTGTTCGCCTTCCTGGCGGCCGGCTACCTGATCACCTCGTTCCAGGCGCCGGCGCTGACCATGCGCTTCGGCCGGAACGTCATCGCCGCCGGCGCGGTGCTCGCCGCCGCCGCGAACGGCGCCCTCTACCTGGCCACCGCCCACGGGGGCGCGGTGGCCTGGCTCTTCCCCGGCCTGGTGCTGCTCGGCGCGGGGCAGGGGCTGTGCATCACCCCGCTGACCACCACGGTGCTCGGCCACGCCGACCCGGCCACGGCCGGCTCGGTGTCCGGGGCGCTGTCAACCGCCCAGCAGGTCGGCAACTCGGTCGGGGTAGCCGTCACCGGCGTGCTGTTCTTCGGCACCCTCAGCCACGGCTACGGCCTGGCCTTCGAGCGCAGCGTGCTCCAGATGGGCGCCCTGCTGCTGCTGGTGGCCGCGCTGACCAGGCTGATGCCGGGCCGTCAGCGGGCCGCCGCCTGAGCCCGGCCCGGCGGTCAGCGGAACATGGTGTGCAAGGTGGCGATGCCCTCATCAGCCGAACGGACGTCGAGCACGACCGCCCCCGCGGTCGGCTCGACCGTCCAGGCGGCCCAGGCGCAGCACCCGGTCTCGACGGCGACCAGGGCGCGAAGCTCGTCCTCGGCCTCGGGCCGGAAGGTCAGGCGCAGGCCGTCCGCGGTCTCGGACCGCTCGGTCAGCGCCCGGGCCATCAGCCGGTGCCAGCGCCGGGCCTGCGTTCCGAGGTCGGCCACGCCGAGCGTGCACGCAATGTCGATGCTCTTCGTCATGAATCTCACGATCGTTGTTAAAGTCAGGTTGATGTCAAACCAGGGCCGCTCGATGTCCATCGGCGCCATCGCCGCTCAGGCCGGGCGGCGACCGTCGTCGATCCGCTACTACGAGCAGATCGGGTTGCTGCCCCGGCCGGACCGGGTGAGCGGACGGCGCGTCTACGGCCCGGAGACCGTGCGCACCCTCGCGGTGATCGAGACCGGGCAGCGGGCGGGCCTGACCCTCGACGAGATCAGGGACCTGCTGTCCGCCTCGGACGGTGACCAGGCGGCGATCGAGCAGCTCCGCGAGGTGGCGCTCAGGAAGCTGCCCGAGGTGAGGGAGCTGATCGAGCGCACCGAGATCGTGCGTGACTGGCTGGAGGCCGCGGCCCGGTGCGAATGCCCGACCCTCGACGAGTGCCCCCTGTTCGACGACCCGGCCCTGCTCCCGCAGAAGGTGCCGGGATTCTAGGCCCGCCGTACCTTCGGCCGGCCCTTCATGCTTCTCTCCTCCCGGCTCGCAGCGGCATACCCAGCCGGCCACAGCCCGGTGACCGCCGCAACCCCGCGGTAAGGGGAGCCGGCCGGTTGATAGAGCTGTCGTGGCCAAGTAGCGTCCTAGCTCGTACCGGGTACGGCGAGAACGGTGGGCATACGGATGGACGTGACACTGCTCGAGTTCGGCGGCGGCCACAGCGCTCAAGTCGTCCGGCCGCGTCAGTTCGCAGATCTGGCAGCGGCCATCGCCGGGCTCGGCCTGTGCGAACCGCGGCCGGTCCTGGTGGTGGTCGGGGGGGCGAGCGGGCTGGACGAGAGCGGCAAGGAGCGCCTGTCCGTGCTGTTCAGGCAGGCCCTCGTTCCGGTCGCGGTAACCGGGCAGGCCGTGGTGGTGGACGGTGGCACCGATGCCGGGGTGATGCAGCTGATCGGGCGGGCGCGGGCCACGGGGACCTCTGGTTTTCCGCTGGTCGGCGTGGCGGCGGAGAATACGGTCATGCTGCCGGGAGACGGCGCTGACCCGGGTGACCGGGCGCCGCTGGAGGGAAATCACTCGCATTTCGTGCTGGTGCCGGGTTCGTCCTGGGGGGATGAGTCGCCCTGGATCGCCCGGGTGGCGACCGAGATCGCCGGAAACGCGCCGTCGGCCACGGTCCTGATCAACGGCGGGGAAATCGCGTTCCATGACGTGGCGCACAGTATCGAGGTGGGTCGTCCGGTACTAGTGGTCGCCGGCACCGGCCGGACCGCGGACAAGATCACGGCGGCCGTCGATGGCGGCGACTGCACGGACGAGCGGGCGGCGCGGCTGGCTGGCTCGCCCCTGGTCACCGCGATATCGTGGGTGGAAGACCCGGCCACGGTGCGCGCCACCCTAGAGGAATTGATGAGGCCCGGAGCCTTATGCTCCGCCGTTTAGTTTCTTCTGTATGGCTTCCTTGATCTTCCCCACCCAGATGCCCTCGTTGGCCTGGTAGGTCCCGCCGCCGTGCAGCATCGGCATCTCGTCGCTGCCTGCGTGATGCAGGGCGATCAGTTTCCATCGCCGGTCGAAGACAGGGCTGCCCGAGCTGCCTGGTTCGGTCGGAGCGCGGTAGTGGACCCAGGTGTCGTTATGGTCCAGCATCAGGTTGTCCTGGATGGAGAACATCGGCTGGATGTGGCCGCTGGGATGGCCCACGATGAACGCCCGCGGTGGTGGCTTGCTGTTTATCGGAGGAAGGCCAGAGGCGGTGGGACACGGGGCCACTCCGGGCGGCGTGGACTTCAGGCTCACGATCGTCGCGTCGAGCTGGTCACGCGGTGATGTCCACAGCACGTCCTCGACCTGGTGCCGCCGGTCCTCCGCGTCGTCGGTGTCGTCGAGGGCGCGGAAGGTGATGAAGGCGTCCTCGAGGGAGATGGCATCGGGGATGACGTGGGCGTTGGTCATCAACACGACGGGCGGGAACGCGGCGTGCAAGTCGGTCCCTTCGACCAGGAAGCCGGTGCCGATCCCCTCTTGGTATTGGTCTTCGATGCGGGCGACGGCCCGGCAGCGTTCGAGCGCATCCCTGAACCAGTCCAGGCTCTGGAACTGTTCGGCGCCGAAGACCTTTTCCAGGCGCCGGTCCCCTGTCATCTCGTTTAGAGCCCCGCGGCCGAGGTCGGAGGGCCGGACGGTCACCTCGCCGCCCTCCCGGCCGAGCAGCTTGGCGCGGAGCAGCGGGAGCAGCCCGGCGCCAGGTTCGGTGTCTCCGCGCAGCCGCCATACCTCGATGAACTGCCTCAGCGTGCTGCCCAGCTCGAAGGCGTCGGTGCCCGGCCCGTCGACGTAGCTGTCCAGCCACCGCAGCGCGTCCTCGGTCCGGCCGAGAGCGACGCAGGCCTCCACGGCGGTGCCCCGGTCCCAGGTTCCCTGTTCCGGCATGCCCGTGATGACGTCTAGGATCTGGCGGGCCATAATGCCACCGCTTTCCCCGGGATCGGGGAAAGCGGGCACGTCCACGCCGTCGCTGGCGGCTCGCTTCAGCAGCGCGGCCGTGTTGATGCCGTGCCACAGCCGTGCTTCCGGCTTGTTCCGGTAGACCTCGTGGTAGGCGTTTATCGCCGCCTGGAGGTAGGCGTGGCGGCGCTGACCGGCCGAGGTTCCGGTCAGCACGTACAATTCCTTGTTCGCTCGGCCTACCAGCCCGCGGGCTTCGGCGAGCTCTTCGGCGTCGTCGGTGGTCTCGATCAGGCCTTCGAGAATGCTGAGCCCCGCGGTGAGCACTTCCTGGTCCAGCAGGGCCTGCGCGTACCCGAGGCGGACAAAGGGCCGGTCGAGCCCGTTGTGCACGAACGCGTCGGCCACCCGCTGCATATGCTCGAAATGGCGTTTGCGCCGGAGCAACTTGAGAACACCTTTGGCCTCCTCCTCGGAGGGCGGTGATTCACTATTCCGGAGATGGACGATGAGCTCGGTGCATATCCGGTCCACGCGCGGCCGGTCGAATTCCTCCACCGCGGTCTGCAGTTTCTCGATCGATGTGTCGTTCCAGGACATCGCAGATTTCTCCCTACTGGCCGAGCAGTTCTTCCACCGTGACGCGGAGTTTCACCCCACCCAGGTACTTCGAGATGCTATGCCCGCCACCGGCCATAGTTCGGCTCGTGCACATCACGGATCACCTTGCTGCCCGCACGCTGGTAATCACCGGGCAGCCGGCGGGGAGTCCGGAACGCGCTTCAGGCAGTCGTAGGCAATGACCGTGCCCATGCTGTGGGTGACGAGCAAATGCGGGCCTGGCCGGGCGGCACCCTCACCAAGCACCCTGACCGCCTCGGCGCGGATGGTGTCCTGGATCGCGTACCGCTCGTCACGACGCGTCGGCGGCCGGGCGGCAGTCTTCGGGCAGTTTGCCGGTCCACTGGCAGATGGCCCGGCCGTAGGACTCCGACAGATCCTCGGTGGCCAGGGCCGCCATCACCCGCGGATGTGTCATCGTCCGCATTACTGGTTGCTGCCCGCTGTCCTTCCGTCGTACCTGGGATGTTTTCCTCAAGA
>Ga0207674_10005153_pt1 | contig 15578 bp, 16 predicted proteins | sample KBSCornC72_FD_184303 | JGI IMG/M metagenome (GOLD analysis project Ga0207674, IMG submission 184303) | Corn rhizosphere microbial communities from Kellogg Biological Station, Michigan, USA - KBS Corn C7-2 (SPAdes) (version 2) | ecosystem: Host-associated > Plants > Roots > Rhizosphere > Soil ... | reverse complement strand
ACCGGGCGCAGTACAACGAGGCCATCTCGCGGGCGGTCGCCGGCCAGGTCGGCGTCTACCCCGACTTCGACCGCCACCGCCAGGAGCAGGTCTGGCGCGTGCTGTCCAGCGACCGCCAGTCGCTGCTCACCTTCTGCCAGCGGCACGGCATCTCGGTCGGCCGGATGGAGACGATCAAGACCCTGAAGAGTCCCAAGCCGCTCTACCAGCTGATGGCGGTCGGGCAGGACGCCAAGAACGTCGCGAAGTGGGTCGGGACGCGCGGCTGATCGTCGTCGACTTCGACGGCACGATCACCGAGGACGACACGCTGGTCGACATGTGCCGGCGCCACGTGCCGGAGGTGTTCGAGCAGGTCGAGGACGACCTGCGCGCCGGCCGGATCACCCTCCGCGAGTGCATCCGCCGGGAGTTCGAGGCGATCACCGGCGACCACGACGAGATCGTGCGGCTGGCCGTCGAGCGGTCGGTCGTCCGGGCCGGATTCGCCGAGTTCGTGCGCGCCGCCGAGGCTGCCGGCGACCGGGTGGTGGTCGTCTCCGCCGGCTTCCGCGAGGTGATCCAGCCGGTGCTGGAGCGGGAGGGAGTCGGGCACCTGGAGCTGGTCGCCAACTCGGTGCAGTTCGGGCCCGAGCGGACGGAGGTGCGCTTCCTGCACGGCGACGGCGCCTGCGACGTCTGCGGCGAGGAATGCAAGCGGGCCGTCGTCCGCGAACTCCGGGACGGCTACGCCACGGTGGTGTACATCGGGGACGGGTACTCGGATCGCTGCGCAGCGATGGACGCGGACGTGCGGTTCGCGCGGCGGGGGTTGGCGCGGTACTTGGCGGGTGGCGGCGTGGAGTACGGCCTGTTTGAGGATTTCACCGACATTGGTCGACCGTGGAACACAGTCGCTCACTGACCACCACCGTCCCTGGGTGGACATTGGACTAAACGACCTGAGCGCAACAGGCACTCTGTTGCTTGACGGGCTTCGGGTCCCGGACGGCGCGACTTTCACCCGCGCTGCTCGATCGTCCCCAGCAGACGGCGAGCGAGCTCGGAAAGCATTGGGAGCGCGATTTTCGGATGCTGCTCGAGCAGGCCGGCGAACTCGGCGCGACCCATGGCCAGGCAACTGACGTCCGTCGTCGCCCTGACCCGGGCGCTGCGCTGGGCGTGATCGGTAAGCAGGCTCAGCTCGCCGATGAACTCACCGGGCCCCAGCTCCACGGTGCGCTCGCGAAGCTCCACACCCACCGTGCCGTGCAAGATCACGAACATCCCCGAACCGGGCTGGCCGCGCTCGATCAGCACCGACCCCTTCGCAACGTCTAGCCGACTGGCGATCGAGGCAACCTGCCCGAGCGCCTCCTCATCGAGCTGCGAGAAGATTGGGATAGCCCTCAGCAGCTCAACCGTGTCGCGTGACATGACGCGATCATACGAGATCCCGAGCCGCTGGCTTGGGGTCGTCCGCGATCGGCTTGGTGCGATCGTGTGCTCATCGCGTCAGCTCGACCTCGTGGCCAGCACGGCGTTCGATAGGGCATCATCGGACTGCAGTACCGGCGGCGGGGTCAGCCCATCAGATACCCTCCCCGCCCCATGGACCGGATCAAGCTCACCCCCGCCGAGATGGAGACCCTTCAGGCCGAGCTGGCCCAGATGGAGGGCCCGAAGCGGGCCGAGATCGTGGAGGCGATCGCGGTGGCGCGGGGGCACGGCGACCTGTCGGAGAACTTCGAGTACCACGCGGCGAAGAACGAGCAGGGGTTGCTGGAGCGGCAGATCACGATCCTTCGTGCGAAGCTCGAGAACGCCGAGGTGATCGAGCCGGGAGATGTGCCGAAGGGTCGGGTGACGGTCGGATCGCGGGTGCAGATCGAGGACGAGTCCGGCGAGCGGATGGAGGTCGTGATCTCGAGCGCCGGTGGCGTGGGGGCGGCGTCGCCGGAGTCGCCGATCGGAAGCGCGCTCTACGGCGCGGCCAAGGGCGATCTGGTCACGATCCAGGCGCCCAACGCCTCGTGGCAGGCGCGGGTGGTCAAGATCTCCTAGCGGAGGATCCGCAGCGCCAGCTCCTGGGGGCAGCCGGAGGCGAGCAGGTCGCAGGCGCGGTGCAGGTCGACGTCGTAGCTGCGGGCCAGGCTGAGCGAGGTGGGGGCGTCGTAGCCGGCCTCCTCGAGCCGCTCCACGCGCCAGCAGAACACGTCCACGCCGGCCGTCTTGAACGACCCGATGATGTCGAGCAGCGCGGCATAGCCGGCGTCGACGTCGCGCGTAACTGACCCAGCGTTCACAAGAGCCCCCCGAAGCGTTCGATGTCCCCGATCCGCGGTGGTGCGGACGGCCGGACGGAAGCAGCATCGGCAGCGGCGGGCGCCGGCATGAGAGCGAGTTTTCGGGGCCGGATCTAGCTGACCGCGGCGCCGGTCGCGCGGGCCGCCTTGGCCCGCTGCGAGTTGCGCTCGGTGGCGCCCAGCACGGCCTTTCGCAGCCGCACATTGTGGGGCGTCACCTCGACCGCCTCGCCCTCCTGGATGTACTCGATGGCCTGGTCGAGGCTCATCTTGTGGGGCGGATTGAGCCGGATCAGGACGTCGGCGTTGGAGCGCACGTTGGTCATCTGCTTGGCCTTGGTGATGTTGACGTCGAGGTCGCCGGCGCGGCTGTTCTCGCCCACCAGCATGCCCTCGTAGACCTCCTCGCCGGCGCCCACGAACAGGATGCCCCGCTCCTGCAGGCCGGAGATCGCATAGCCGGTGGCCTCGCCGTGGCGGTCGGCCACCAGCGAGCCGTTGGGCCGGCTCTTGATCTCGCCCGCCCACGGCTGGTAGCCCTCGAACACGTGATGCAGCTGGCCGGAGCCGCGGGTCTCGGTCTGGAACTCCGACCGGAAGCCGAGCAGGCCGCGGGCCGGCACCAGGTGCTCCAGCCGCACCCAGCCGGTGCCGTGGTTGTTCATACTCTCCATCCGTCCCTTGCGCAGGGCGAGCGCCTGGATGACGACGCCCGAGTACTCCTCGGGCACGTCGATCGACACTCGCTCCACCGGCTCGTGCAGCTTGCCGTTGACCTCGCGTGTGACCACGGTGGGCTTGCCGATCGTGATCTCGAAGCCCTCCCGCCGCATCATCTCGGCCAGCACGGCGAACTGCATCTCGCCCCGGCCCTGCACCTCCCAGGTGTCGGGCCGCTCGGTGTCGAGCACCCGAAGCGACACGTTTCCCAGCAGCTCGCGGTCGAGCCGGTCCTTGATCATCCGCGCGGTTAGCCGTGAGCCGTCCCTGCCGGCCAGGGGGCTCGAGTTGGTGCCGATGGTGACCGACAGGCTGGGCTCGTCGACCACGATCAGCGGCAGTGGACGGGGATCGTCGGGGTCGGCGATCGTCTCGCCGATCATCACCTGCTCAATGCCGGCGATGGCCACGATCTCGCCCGGCCCGGCGCTCTCGGCAGACGCCCGGTCGAGCCCCTCGGCCACCAAGAGCTCGGTCAGCTTGGCCCGCGTGATCTCGCCGTCCGCGCGGCACCAGGCCACCTGCTGGCCGCGGCGCAGTTCGCCCTGGCGGATCCGGCACAGCGCCAGCCGTCCCAGGTACGGCGAGGAGTCGAGGTTCGCGACCTGGGCCTGCAGCGGGTGGTCGGGCTGGTAGGTGGGAGCGGGGATGTGCGACACGATCAGGTCGAGCAGCGGCCGAATCGCCTCGCCCGGCTGCTCCAGATCCATGGTCGCCACGCCCGCCCGGGCATTGGTGTAGACGATCGGAAACTCGATCTGCGACTCGTCGGCATCCTCGTCGAAGAACAGCTGGTAGACCTCGTCCAGCACCTCCGGCACGCGGGCGTCTGGGCGGTCGATCTTGTTGATCACGAGGATCACCGGCAGCCGGCCCTGCAGCGCCTTTCGCAGCACGAATCGGGTCTGCGGCAGCGGCCCCTCGCTGGCGTCGACCAACAGCAGCACCCCGTCGACCATCGACAGGCCGCGCTCCACCTCGCCGCCGAAGTCGGCGTGGCCGGGCGTGTCGACGATGTTGATCTTGACCTCGCCGTGGCGAACAGCCGTGTTCTTGGCCAGGATGGTGATCCCCCGCTCGCGCTCCAGGCCGGCGTCCATCACCCGGTCGACCTCCTCCTCGTGAGCGGCGAAGGTGCCCGACTGGCGCAGCATGGCGTCGACCAGCGTCGTCTTGCCGTGGTCGACGTGGGCGATGATGGCGATGTTGCGGATGTCGTCGCGGGCGGTCAGGGACATGGCCTGGCACTGTAGGTGAGCGGCCTTCGGCCCTCCGGCGCTGACGGTCGGCGGCGCGTCTTATAGCCTCCCGATTTCCATCGACCCGTGGAGGGCAAGCCAGTGGAGTTCGGAGTGTTCATGGGCGCGCACAACCTGGGCACCGAGCGCAGCGAACCGCAGCTGTTCGAGGATCTGACCGAGCAGGCGCTGCTGGCCGACGAGCTGGGTTTCGACGTCGTCTGGCTGGTCGAGCACCACTTCAACGACTACAACCTGATGCCCGACCCGCTGCAGTTCGCCGTCCGCATCCTCGAGCGCACCGAGCGGATCCGGGTGGGGGTGGCGGTGGTCATCCTCCGCGACCACCATCCGCTGCAGCTGGCGGGCCGGATCGCCCAGCTGGACGTGCTCTACCCGGGCCGGTTCGAGACCGCGGTCGGCCGTGGGTCGTCCGGCTTCGAGGCCCGCCGGTTCCAGCGCGAGATGGACATCCCCACCAGCCGCGCCCACTTCCTCGAGCACCTGGACGTGATGATCAGGGGCTGGCGAAACGACCAGGACTGGACTTACGACGGCGAGTTCTGGCAGTTCCCCGAGGTGACGGTGCTGCCGCGACCCGCCACCCGGCCGCACCCGGCGCTCTGGCTGTCGGCGGTCACCCCGCAGTCGATCCACGGCCAGGTGCACAACTGCCGGGCGCTGGGCGTCCAGCCGCGGGTGTTCACCAGCCCGTTTCGAAACCCGTTCGCCTACCTGGCCGAGGGCTACGGCGAGTTCGAGCGCGGGCTGGTCGAGATCGGCGTCCGCCGCGAGGATGCGCAGTTCGCGGTCAACCGGACGTCGTTCGTGGGCGAGGATCAGGACGAGGTCGACGCCGCCATGCAGGACGTGCTGCGGATCCACCGCGGGCTCTACGCACAGCTCGAGGGCAACGAGCTGTACGTCAACGGCAAGATCCAAATCAAGCCGGTCCAGCACGAGATCGGCGCCGACGAGGTCGCCGCCAACGTCCCCTTCGGGAGCGTCGAGCGGGTGCGCGAGCAGGTGCGGCCCTACCACGAGCTGGGCGTCGATCACTTCAGCATGTACTTCGACTTCGGCATGCCGCAGGCCAGGGTGCTGAAGTCGATGCGGCTGTTCGCCGGCGAGGTGATGCCCGAGTTCCACGGCCCGCGGGCGGGGGCCCGGCGATGAGCGCGGTCTATGGCGGCTATGACCAGGCGGAGCTGGACGCGCTCTACAACACGCGCGGGATGGTGCCCGATCACGAGCGCTACACGGCCGGGTTCGAGCGGCGAAGCCAGCAGGTGGCGGCCCGTCACCCCTCGCATCTCGACCTGCGCTACGGCAATCATCCCCGGCAGCGGCTCGACCTGTTCCTGCCCGAGGATGTCGCCGATCCGCCGGTCAACGTGTTCTTCCACGGCGGCTACTGGCGGTCGGCCGACAAGGAGCGCTATCGCTACCTGGCCGACGGCTTCCTGCCCGCTGGGGCGGCGCTGGCGGTGGTCGAGTACGCCCTGATCCCGACCGTCGACATGGACGAGCTGGTCGCCCAGTGCCGGGCCGCGGTGGCCTGGCTGTGGGCGACCGGACTGCCGGTCGACCGCGACCATATCCACGTCTCCGGCCACTCCGCCGGCGGCCACATCGTCGGTATGCTGATGGCCGATGGCTGGGCCGAGGCGGCCGGTCTGCCCGCCGACGTGATCAAGGGCGGCTGCGGCGTGTCGGGGCTGTACGACCTGGAGCCGATCCGCCACACCTACCTGAACGGCACGCTGGCCCTGGACGAGTCATCAGCCCGGCGCAACAGCCCGGCATACCACCGACCGGCATCGGCCGCGCCGCTGGTGCTGGCGGTGGGCGGCGAGGAGCGGTCGGAGTTTCTGCGCCAGACCGAGTTGATGGAGCGGGCCTGGCGCCGGCACGGGTGCCGGACGCGGTCGATGGTGCTCGACGGAATGCATCACTACTCGATCGTCGAGTCGCTGGGCGATCCCGGGGCGCCGCTGACCCGGGCCATGCACCGCCAGATGGAGATTGTGTAGTTTGCTGCAATATCCGTCTGGATAGTGTAGGGTCGAAAGGCGTTTCGCCGGGTTGGCTCCGACGCTCCCCCTGAAGGGCGAAACGTCCAGTACATACGTACCTATGTCTTCGTGGCTGCTGTCCCACACGGGAGGGTGTGAGTGACCATGCGCAAGCTGCTGTTGTTAGGTATCGCGATTGCGCTCGGACTCGGCGGCCGCGCCACGGCGGAGGCGGCGATCGTGCCAGGCTCGCCGATTCGGCACGTGGTGATCATCTTTCAGGAGAACCACAGCTTCGACGACGTGTTCGGCGTGCTCTGCCAGGAACGCGTCGCCGGCGCGAAACGCTGCGACGGGTCGACCACGGGGAAGCTGGGCGACGGGACCGTGATCCCGCTGGGTCACGAGGCGGACATCGTCCCCAGCGTGGGGCACAACGGTGGCGGCCAGCTGATGGCGATCAACGGCGGGCTGATGAACGGCTTCCAGAAGGTCTCGGGCTGCGCCGCGCCGGAGAATCGGTGCTACGTGCAGTACCAGCCGTCCGACATCCCCAATCTGACCCGGCTAGCCCGCACATACGCGATCTCCGACCGGACGTTCGAGACGGTGGCCGCCCCCAGCTGGCTGGGCCACGAGACGCTGGTTTCGGCAACGCCGGACGGGTTTGCGCTGAAGCCGGGAGCAAACCCGACCGCCGGCACCGCGGGCACGGTCGGCCTGGGCTGGGGCTGCGACTCGTTCAAGGACGTGGAGTGGGTGCAACCACAGACCAAGAGCGTCATCCGCGTTCCGTCGTGCATCCCGACGCGGAACGGCAGCGGGCCGTACAAGCCGTCGCCCGTCCAGTGGGTGCCGACGATCATGGACCGACTGGATGCCAACCAGATCTCCTGGAATATCTTCTCCGGCAACTCGAAGCCCGGCATCTGGGCGATCTGCCCGACCTTCGCCGACTGCCAGTACACATCGCAGAAGGCGAAGCAACTGTATGCCCGCGACGTCCTGCCCGCGGCTGCCGGAACGCTTCCGGCGGTGTCGCTCGTGATGCCGACTGCGGCGAACTCACAGCACAACGGCGACAGCATGTTGCAGGGGGATAACTGGATTCAGAGCGTGGTGAACGCGGTCGCCAACGGTCCCAACTGGTCGTCGACCGCGATCTTCATCACCTACGACGACTGCGGGTGCTTCTACGACCATGTCGCTCCGCCGCCCGGCTCCTCTCTCGGCATCCGGGTGCCGATGGTGATCGTCAGCCCGTATGCCAGGCCCGCCTTCACGGACTCGAGCACCGCATCGTTTGCGAGCATGCTGGCGTTCATCGAACACAACTGGCAGATTCCCGCACTGAACTCGGTCGACGGCACGGCCTACGACTATCGAAACAGCTTCAACTACCTGCAGATCCCGCTGGCGCCGGCCGAGCTCACGCCTCATCGGGTTCCGGCCTGGGAGCTGGCGTACATTCGCGCACACCCCTTCGACGAGGACGATCCGACCTAACCGGTCTGCTCGGAGCGCCGCAGCGACCACCAGCGCCGCGGCCGGTCGTCGGCCGGCGCCTGCGCGGCCAGGTCGGCGCCGGCCTCGCGCGCGGCGGCGATCTCGGCCACCAGCGGGTCGGTCACCGAGCGGCGGTCGTCGAGGAAGAACACGCCCAGCGTGGTGCCGCCGTTGCCTCCGTGCTGATAGGCGTAGGTGACCATCGAGCGGGCCTCCAGCCGGTGGCCGAGGATGCGGGCGCCGACGCTCAGCCGGTCACCCGCCTGCAGCGGCGAATCGGTGGTCAGCTCGGCCCCGTCCTCGCTCAGGTTGAGCATGGTGCCGTCGATCAGCTCGGGCAGCCGGAAGGCCGACTGGGTGACCGAGATCTTCACCGGGACGCCGACCGCCACCCGCTCGCCCCGCCGCTCGGTGGCGTGCGAGACGTCGAGGATCAGCGCGGTGACCATGGCGCCCTGCTCGTGCGGCTGTGAGCCGGTCAGCTGGATGGTGGCGCTGTAGGGCCGGCCGTCGTGGGTCAGGCGGGCATGCCACAGCTGTTCCGGCGAGACGCGAAGCCGCGGTGCCAGCCCGGCGAAGGAGTCGAAATCCCGCCGCTGCGGGCCGGCCAGGACGAGCGTGACGCCCTGGTCGGTGTGGATTCGCACCTCGGGCCGCTGCAGCAGCAGCTCGACCGCATCATCGATGGCCAACATGGTGTTGACAGTTTCGCGCACATTGCAGCGATTTCCTAGCCCCCGGCGATCCGGTAGAGCATCAGCTCGCCGGGCATCAGGCCGCGCCGCTCGTAGAGGCGGATGGCGCCGTCGTTGCCGGTCAGCACGCCGATTGCGAGATCGGCGATGCCGCGCGCGGCCAGCTCCTCATCGACACGGTCCAGCAGCCGCGACCCGATGCCGCGCCCGCGCTGCTCGGGCAGCACGGACAGGCTGTAGATCTCGCCGTGGCCGTTTCGGTAGGGAAACGTGTCGTCGGCGCCGGGGTGGACGAACACCACGGCGTAGCCGATCACCAGGCCGTCCTCCTCGGCGGCGAGCGCGAACCCCCGCTCGCCGGCCAGTGTGTCGGCATACACCTGACGCCGCAGCCTCCAGGCCAGCTGCTCGTCCTCGTGCACCGGCACCATGCTCACCTCCTGGTGGTGGCGGTGCAGGGCGAGGAACGCCGGCCGAAGCTCGTCGATCCGCTCCGCCGGCAGCGGGGAGATCTCCACCATCGCCCAACGCTACCGCACGGTTCAGCCAACAACGGGTCAGACCCCGTGTTCGGGGCGGCGTTCGGGTGACCGGCCGACCCCCGGGAGGGGGCGCCAGTCGAACCCGTTTGGGTGGTGCGCGGTGTCGCCTTTGGGGGCACCGTGAGGGTTGAAGGCTCTGCGCGCGCCGCCCTGGCGGCCGGCGACGCACAAACCACGTAGTCCGGGGGTCGGATCGTGAGGGTTCCAGCAAGTCGTGCAGCGATTCTTTCGGCGTTGGTGGGCGGCATGCTGGTGGCCGGCTCAGCCGCCGCGGCCACGGCACCCGACCTGGTCACCTCCACGACCGCGGGGCCGCCCACCAACGAGGCACAGCCGCAGGCCTCGCTGTCGTCATCGGCCGACGGCGCGCGGATCGCGTTCGTCTCGTCCGCGGCCGACCTGGTGCCCGGCGACGCGAACGGCGTGGCCGACGTGTTCGTGCGCGACCTGGCCGCCGGCACGCTGACCCGGGTCAGCGTCTCCAGCAGCGGCGCGGAGGGAAACCGAGCGTCGTCGAACGCCGAGATCTCGGCCGACGGCCGCTTCGTGGTGTTCTCGTCGCTGGCCTCGAACCTGGCGCCGGCCGACACCAACGGCGTGCTGGACGTCTTCGTCCGCGACATCGACGGCGGCACCACGTCCCGGATCAGCCTCAGCAAGAGCAATCTGCAGGCGGTCAACGCAAGCGGCGAGGCGCCGAACGCGATCAGCGCCGACGGGCAGTTCGTGACCTTCTCGTCGCGGTCGGCCAACCTGGTCAGCGGCGACACCAACCTGTCCCGCGACGTGCTGCTGGTCGACCGCAGCACGCGCGTGGTGGAGCGGGTGAATCTCAGCGAGGCCGGCGCCCAGGCCCCGCAGGGCAGCGACTCGAGCGCCTCGGCGATCAGCGCCGACGGCCGCTACGTGGCCTTCGTGACCACGGCGCCGCTGGTCGCGGCCGACACCAACGGCGTCGCCGACGTGTATCGCCGCGACCGCCAGACGGGCACCACGGAGTGGGTCAGCGCGGGCACAGTGGCGTCCGCTGACCTGCTGCCGGACGGGATCAGCGCTGACGGCGGGCGAGTCGCCTTCCGCACGGCCTCGGCGCTGGTCCCGTCCGACGCCAACGGCGTCAGCGACGTCTACGTCCGCGACCTGGCCACGTCGGCCACCTTCCTGGCCAGCCGGGCACCCGGAGGCGACGCCGGAAACGGCCCGTCCAGCGGTGGCCGGCTGTCCGCCGACGGGCACGTCGTGGCCTTCGACTCGACCGCCTCGAACCTGTCGCCGGCCGATCCGGCGGCCGGCTCCGACATCTTCGTCCGCGACCTCGAGTCCGGCACCACCCGCACCGTCTCGCCTGGCAACAGCGGCGGGTCGAGCAGCGGCGCCGCCATCTCCGCCGATGCGCACTCGCTGGTCTTCACCTCGTCGGCGCCGGACATCGTCGCGGGCGACGACGGCGCCGGCTGGGACACCTTCCGGGTCGACTCGCCGCTCGACGTTCCCGCCGACACCACCCCGCCCTCGATCAGCTGCGAGACTCCGACCGGCGGCTGGCATCCGGCCAACGTTGCGCTCGCCTGCACCGCCGGCGACGCCGGCAGCGGCCTGGCCGACGCCGCCGACGCCGGCTTCAGCCTGACCACCGCGGTTGCCGACGGCGCCGAGACGGCGGACGCCGCCACCGACAGCCGGCAGGTCTGCGACCTGGCCGGCAACTGCGCCACGGCCGGCCCGTTCACCGGCATCGCGGTCGATCGCCGGGCGCCGCAGATCACGATCAGCGCGCCGGCCGAGGGCCAGCCGGCGATCGTCGGTGACACGCTGACCGCCGCCTACGCCTGCGACGACGGCGGCTCCGGCGTGGCGTCCTGCGCCGGTCCCGTGGCCAGCGGCGAGTCGTTCGACGTCGATGCGGCGGGCGAGCACACGTTCACCGTCGAGGCAACGGACGCGGCCGGGAACACCAGCCGGTCATCGGTCACCTGGGCCGCCGAGCTGCCGCCGCTGCCGTTCCGGTGGCTGGTCTGGCAGCGGCTGAACGGGCTGAAGGCGGGCGCGGTGCTGCAGGTCAGGTTCCTGGTCGACGGCGCCACCAGCGACGTGGTCGCCGGGCCGGTTCTGACCGGCCGGGTGGCCTGCGGATCGGACGCGTCAACCCAGGCCCGCGACCAGGCCCCGGCCCAACTCGGCCGCGGCCCTCGGTTCCTGGGCGACGGCCGCTACAAGCTTCGCTGGCACACGCGAAAGGACTGGGCGGGCAGCTGCCGCCAGCTGGAGGTGCACCTGACCGACGGCTCCGTGCACCGGCTGACCGTGCGGTTCCGGGACATCCCCTGGCAGCGCCGCCACCACCAGGGTTGAGCTAGCCGCCGATCAGCCGGGTGAACTCGGGATCGTCGCGGAGCGAGTCGAAGTCGGTGTCGGTGGCCGCCCACTCCCGCAGCTCGCCACCGCTGTCGCGCTCGAGCGCAGCGGCCAGCAGCTGCAGGGCCTCGTCGCGGCGGCCGCCCAGGGCGCGATAGCAGGCCAGGTTGTAGTGCAGGCTGGCGTTCTCGTCGTGGTCGGCCAGGCCGGCGCTGGCCACCTCGTAGGCCTTGTCGTAGTCGCCGGCGTCGGCGTACGGCTGGGCCTCGAACGACGACTCCCAGGGTGAGACCGCGTACGGCCGGCCGACGGGGCCGCCGATCGCCAGCACCGTGGTCTCCGGATCGGCGGCGTAGGCGACCCGCTTCGAGGCAGGATCGGGCAGGAAGACCAGCGTGCCGGCGGGCGCGTCGAGCTGCTCGCCGTCGATGGTGAAGGTGGCCCGGCCCTCGAGCACGACGTACAGCTCCTCGTGGCTGCCGGCGCCGCCGCCCAGCTCGTCGTGCTCCTCGATCACCTGGTCGCCGGACTTCTCGCCGGAGTAGGCGTTGATCCCGAACGCCCTGACGTCGAGCGTGCGGCGCACCGGCCGCCACTGGACGGTGCCGTTCAGGATCGGCGTCGGGTCGATGTCGCGGATGTGCAGGCTGCGGTACCTCGCCATCGATTGGCATGGTCGCTTATGGTTCCAGCCCGTGTCAATGACGCTGTATCACGCAGACGCCTGCCCTTACTGTGTGCGCACCCGACTGGTGCTGGCCGGCAAGGGCCTGGCCTACGAACCGGTGCAGATCGACCTCCGCAACCGGCCGCCGCTGCTCCGCGAGCTGAATCCGCGGAACAAGGTGCCGGTGCTGGTCGACGGCGATGCGGTGCTCAGCGAGTCGGAGGCGATCGACGAGTACCTCGAGGAGGTCTACCCCGAGGAGTCGATGATGCCGGAGGATCCGGTCGGCCGGGCGCGGGTGCGGATGATGATGCGCCGGTTCGACGACTTCGCCGATGCCTACTACGCCCTGCGCCGTGGCGAGGATGGCGCCGAGCCGGCCGTGCTCGGGCAGCTGAACGTGCTCGACGTCCAGCTGGCGCTTGCCCCCTACATCGCCGGCGAGACGTATTCGCTGGCCGATCCCGGCTACTGGCCGTGGGTCTCGCGGCTGTCCCGCTACGGTGTTGACCCGGGAGCATACGCCTCCGTCGCGGCTTGGCTGGCGCGGGTCGAGGAGCGGCCCGAGTACGCCGCCGAGCTCGCCCTGTCCAGCTAGCGGCGGCCGGATGTGCACGAAGGTGTGACGGGCGTTCACCCGCTCGGGTGTCGTTGTCCCCGGCGGCGATGCCGATCTCTAACCCGAGGGGTCTGGGAATCGTTTCGTAGGGGAGGGGTTCATGCATCAGGTGCAGCCAACGCTCGGTCGGGTGGTCGAGGTGCTCGCGCGGACGGGGGATACGGCGTTCGAGACCGCCGACGGCCAGGAGGTGCGGATCAGGATCACGCGCGCGTACTACCTGAGCCTGTACGGCGCGGCCGATCGGCGCTCGATCTCGGCCGGCATGCGGCTGGCCACAGAGCAGGTGATCGACGGTCACTACTGCAGGCTCGAGGTGGTCGTCGAGCGCGCGGTGTACGACTCGCCGGGGACGGCCCGCGTGCAGCTCGAGGCGGTGGAGCTGCTGGGGGAGCGGCTTCCCGAGCTACCCGTGGCGGTGCGGCCCCATCTGCGGCTGATTGCCGCGTGAGGAGCACAGCGGCGGACAGGCATCCGGGAGGGGAGAGCGCGGGGGCGACGGCCGAGGCAGCGGCCCCGCCCCCGGCGCGCCCACCTCTCGGCGGGCGGCCGGTGACGCTGGTGCTTCGCACCGCGCCGGCGCCGGCGGCCGAGCGGGCGCCGGTGGTGGTCACCGCGCGCCGGAGCTGACGTCGCCGGCGGTCGCGCTGACCGCCTCGGCCACGTCGGCCAGCCGTGCAGCCAGCTGCCGGCCGATCTCCATGTGCCCCTCCAGCCGCTCGTCCATCGAGCGGATGAAGGTCTCGCGCGGGTAGCCGTACTTGGCCAGCTCGTCGGGGGCCGCCTCCAGCCAGGTCATCAGTACCGGCCGGGTGACCTCGATGTGGAACTGGGTGCCCCAGGCGTGCCTGCCCACCCGCAGCGCCTGCACGCAGACGTCGTTCGAGGCCAGCTCGACGGCGCCGGCCGGCGGGTTGCAGCGGTAGTAGTGCCACTCCATCACCTAGAACCGGCGGGGCAGGTCGCCGAACAGGGGGTCGTCCTGGGCGGCCTGCTTCAGCCCGATGTCGACCCAGCCCACCTCCGGCGGCTCCGAGCGGACGACCCGCCCGCCCGTTGCCGCGGTCAGCAACTGGGCGCCCAGGCAGAGGCCGAGGTAGGGCTTGTCGTCTTTCACCGCCTCGCGGATCAGTTCCATCTCATGAGCCAGCCATGGGTATTCCTCGGTCTGGTGGGTGTCGACGGTGCCGCCGCCGGCGATCATCCCGGCGTAGCCCTCGAGCGTCTCCGGCAGCTGCTCGCCGGCGTAGGGATGCACGGTGTCGACCGTGTGGCCGCGGCGCTCGAACTCCTCGATGAACAGGCCGGCCGGGTCGGTGACCTCGTTCTGGGCGTGAAGGATCCGAAGGCCGGTCATTCGTAGCTGTCCGCCGCTTCCCGGTAGGACGCCTGGTCGCGCCGGATCAGGTCGGGGTTGGTGCCGCGGGCGATGGCCAGCTCATGAGCCAGCCATTGCAGCGGTGCGGCGGTGCCCAGCAGGGCGGCCGCGGCGGCCGGGAGCTCCTCGGTGGACGGGGCGTCGATCGAGCCGGCCGAGAGCTGGTCGGCGGGCAGGCCGCCGGTGGTGATCGCGGCCGTGCGGATGCCGACCCGGCGGGCGGCCGTCAGCAGCTGCGAACCGCGGTCGGTGCGTCGCTGCGACGCGCGGCGGTCGGCGTGGATCAGCACCAGGCCGGTGGAGTCGTCGCAGGCCGGCAGGTGGCCGTGCAGGAACGTCTCCAGGTCGCGCATGGCGCTCGGCAGGTAGCTCGCCTCCTCGATCTTCAGCGTCAGCTCGCGGGCGGCGATCCGGTCGGCGCCGCTGCCGACGAGGATGATCTGGCCGGCGTCGGCCAGCTGCTCGGCGACGGCGGTCGCCTGCGCGCGGACGGCCACGCCGGCGGCCACCAGGTCGCGCACGGTGCCGGGGGCGATCTCAAGCTGCGACAGAGTAGCGGCCAGGGCCAGGGCGGCCGCGATCGGCGAGGTGTAGCCAACCGTGTGGCACCAGCTGGCGTCTTCGACGGGCGTCGCCAGCACGCCGTCGGCGTGGGTGGACGCGGCCCGCTGCGGCCCGGCGGTGATCACGCCGGTGGCCCGGCCGGCGGCGCGGGCCGCCCGCAGTGCCTCGTTGGTGGCCCAGGTCGAGCCGGAGTGGGAGATGCCGGTGACGCTGCCCGCGGCGGGCGGGCTGAGCGAGGCCTCGAAGGCCTGCAGCGACGTCACGGGCGTGCCCGCTTCGGTCAGGATCTCGGCGACGGCAAGCGAGGCGTGCTCGCTGGTGCCGCACCCCACCGTGTGGTGGGGGCCGCTGCCCTTCAGCAGCAGGGCCAGCGCGGCGGTGTCGGAGGTGGTCGCGATCTGCTCCAGCAGGTCGGGCTGCGACTCGATCATCTCCTGCATCACCCACGGCGGCGCGGCGCGGAGCTCGGGGTATCCCTCGGTCAGCCAGTCAGGTATCTGGGTCATGGCGGGGGATTGTACGCGGCTGCCCCGCCGCCCGGCGGGGCGACGGGGCGGTTGGTGCGCCGGGGCGACTCGCAGAGTGCCGCCCCGGCGCGCATCGCGGCACGTGCCCTTCAGCTACGGCCGCGGCGCCTTGAAACCGACGACGCCCGCCGGGCCACCCGGCTGAGTGCAATAACCGGGTGACCTGACGTCATCCCCCAATGACGTTTTTGCGAGCATCTTGGTGTGTTCTGCCACGTTTGCATGCGCCCGTCAAGAGGTTTGGGCAGATTTCTTTTCGCCCTCGGAATCTGTCAAGTAGGCGGATCAGCTTTCGACCGCCGCCGCCCACCCGCCGTCACGCACCACGCACGCCCACGCTACGCCTTCCGCACGCCCCCGCAACGCCGCCCGAGGGCCCCGGCACCGTGCCTGGCACCGTGCCTGGCTCGGTGCCGCCCTCGGTGCCGGGGTGGGTGCCGGGTTGGGTGCCGCGCTCGGTGCCGGGG
>Ga0207674_10005151_pt1 | contig 15587 bp, 16 predicted proteins | sample KBSCornC72_FD_184303 | JGI IMG/M metagenome (GOLD analysis project Ga0207674, IMG submission 184303) | Corn rhizosphere microbial communities from Kellogg Biological Station, Michigan, USA - KBS Corn C7-2 (SPAdes) (version 2) | ecosystem: Host-associated > Plants > Roots > Rhizosphere > Soil ... | reverse complement strand
CACGTACGATAGCGGTGCCTGATACGAATACGGGATAGCGATCAGAGCTGCGAGATGAAAAACGATGTGGACGTCTTTGAGCGCATTTGACACTGTGTCGTGATCGCGTATGTCACCGAGCACAACCTCAACATCGTTCTTAAACGGAGACTGATCGAGCCAACCCCATGAACCGGTCGAATTGTAACGCACAAAGGCGCGCGTTTTTGCACCCAGCTCGATCAGTCGTTCGGTCAGGTGGCTACCAATAAAGCCACCAGCGCCGGTTACAAGTACTCTTTTGTCGCTCCAGTTCATACTCACAAGTGATCTTCCACGCTAACCTGCGGCAAACTACTAGTAGCGTCCGGCGGCGATATCGGCTTTAGCCTGATCGTACTGGTCGACCTTCCCGATATCGAGCCAGTACTCACGAATCGGAAAACAGACCACGGTGCGTTTTTCGTCGATCAAGCGTTCAATCAGATCGGGAATGTCGTACGGTTGTCCATTCGGAATCGAACGGCGCACTTGCGGACTCAGCAGGTAAATTCCGGCATTGATAAACTCTCGCACGACCGGTTTCTCCGAGATTCGCTTTACCATCACGCCGTCTGTCTCGATCACGCCGTAAGGAACCCGAAACTCATACTGGCGCACACATACTGTCAGATCCGCTTTGTGTTCGCGATGAAAATTGAGCAGCGCGCGGAAGTCGACTCTGGTGAGGATGTCGCCGTTCATCACGAGCAAAGGCTCATCCATTTCTTCAATCAAGCTGAGTGCACCGGCCGTGCCGAGCGGTTGGTCCTCGTTAACGTAGCGGATCTCAACGCCAAACGCTTCGCCATTTTTGAAGTGTTCGGCGATTACTTCACTCTTGTAATGAGTGGCGATGTTAACCCGGCGGATACCAGCTTGCTTAAGTTGTCCGACGATATGTTCGAGCAGGGGTTTGTTGCCGACGGGCAACATCGGTTTCGGAACCTCTTCGGTCAGCGGCCGCAACCTGCTGCCAAGACCGCCCGCCATCACGACTGCTCGCAACGGTAGTTCATATTCCTTGACCAACTCCGTCAGGAACGCAACGTCTACAACACAACCATCTTCATCGACGAGCGGAATATGTCTTACGTCGTTTTCAGACATCACGTGCAGAAGCGTGGTGTCGTCGGTGCCGAGAGGAGCGGTTATCGCGCTGACAAGTGCCGGCTGGCGCTGTCTCAGCAATTCGCCGATCGCGAGCTCGAGATCCATGCCGGCGAGAATCGCTCGCCGTATATCACCATCAGTGACGGTGCCGATCAGGTGACGGCGCTCATCAAGCACGAGGGCGATGCCTTTTGCAGACAGGTCAATACACTCCATGACCTCTCGCACAGAGTTTTTTGGAGAAACCGATAATCGATCCAGCTTGTTCATTTAAGATTTAGACCCGTGTTAATCCGTAGCGCGGATTTTTGCCGGAACTCCCACGACCGTTGTTTTATCCGGCACGTCTCGCACCACCACCGCGCCCGCGCCGACGATCGCACCTGCGCCGATGCGAATCTCCTGTCGAACTACTGCACCGATCCCGATGTGAGCGCACGCCCCAACGTGAACGCCGCCCGCCAAACGCGCGCCAGTGGCGATATGTGCATGATCCCCGACCAGGCAATCATGCTCAACGATCGCGCCCGTGTTAACAATCACGTTATCCCCGATCACGGCACTCGCATTGACCACAGCACCGGCCATTATCGTTGGTCCAACTCCAATCTGCGCTGATGACGAAATCACCGCAGTCGGATGAATTGCAGGTACGATCTGAAAGCCAAACTCTGAAACTGTTTCGTAAAGCCGGCGCCGCGGATGCGCATCACCCACAGTGCCGAGCCCAATGAAGGCGTGGTTATTACCGCGATTCTTTAACTCACCCATGAGCATATCGTCGCCCAGCACTTCCACTTCGAGAACCTTCGTGCCCCACAATTTTGCTTGCGTTTCAAGCAACCCGACGATCTCATACTTCTGCATCGATCTGAGAATCTCGATAACTACCTTCGCGTGACCGCCCGCGCCAAAGCCAACAACCCGGATCATCTAATTGACCTCGCGCACGAGCATGAAAGCTTCTGCAAACTCGACGCCGATTGTCGCGCCTCTCAATCGCGCCAAGGCTCGTAAATTGTCGAGCGCACGTGGTAGTGGAGAAGGCTGTAGCTCAGATTCGTACAAAGCCATGATCTCGAGCTTCTTTTCCAGGAAGTCAGTTACGTCGGTGAAAACGTTTGGCACAAATGCCCGCGCCGGATTGAGCGGCGCAGCATCTGTCGAAGACACGACCTCGTAACTCAAAATTCTCTTAACGCCATGCGTACCACTGTAAAAGGGCTTCAGCACAGACAATGTCGCTTCGAAGACGATGCGATGATCAGAGTGCACGTCGCCGAAGTGATTGAGATAGACCAGTTCCGGTTTGCAGTCGCTGATAGCATTTCGAATCGCTGCGATAAATTCGTCCAGTGGAATTGTGTCGAGTCTGATAGTCGGGAAATTGAGCCGGATAGTCTGGTCAAAACCATACGCCGCAGTGACGCTCGCAATTTCTTTCTCTTTCCTGTCTAAAAGATCAGCGGACCATTGTGGTTCATGTCCACGGGTGGCAACCAGCCACGACAGGCTATCGCCATTCGATTTGTGTTTGAGAAGAGAGCCTCCGCACCCGAGGGTTTCGTCGTCAGGATGGGGGGCTATGACAAGTATTCTCATCAGGAAAATTCAGAGCGATTCAGCGGCAAAAACCCACCGAGAATATCTCCGCTGGAAGTCAGGCCCGAGCCTATTCTCAGTGATTTCACTGTAGAGGATTCGAAAAAGACCGTCAAATAGCTCGTCGGTTTCAGCGCGCGAGAAAAAGTGCTGGACCAGGCCACGTTCGTAGCCTTCGCTGACGACAAACGTGTTCGTTCCCGCTTCTTCGCCGACGCCATACTCATAGTCCTCCGTGGAGCGAAGATCGCAATAAAAAAGTCCTTTAGGTTGCAACACTCGATGCACTTCGGTAACCGATTGCTGCGCCGTTTTCATGTGGACGTGGTCGAGCACGCCATGCGAGACCACGACATCAAAGCTCTGGTCGTCAAAGGGTAGGTCCGCGATGTCGCCAACCCGGAAATCTATCTCCAGGGCTTCGCGACCGGCCCAGTCTTTAGCCCATGCGATTGCCTGTTCGGAAACATCAATACCCGCAGCTTTGAAACCCTGGCGGGCGAAATACATTGCGTGACGGCCGTTGCCGCAGCCAAGATCGAGCACGCGTTCGACAGGCCGTTTGACGTCAAACTTGCCGTGCGTGAGTTGCTTCTGGATCAAGCGCGAACAGAAGCGAATGATATCCTCGTTTGGATACCACATCGTCATGAAGTTCTGGCTGTAAACCTGATCCCAGGTCGGCGTCATAGTTTATCCTAGTAACTTAGATCCTTATTCAGCAATGTCGAGTCAATTGAAGTCGACGCCAGCAACTTCGCCACCTGTTCACCGGTGTGTCCGTCGCCAAACGGATTCTCACAGGTGCTGATCGTGCGCCTGGTCTCTTCGTCGTCGATTATCGCTCGTACCTGTCGCACAATGGCTTCACGATCGGCCGCGACAAAAAACGCATTACTCGCGTGATGTCGCTCTGATTGCCGCCGTCCCACATTAACCACCGGCAACTTCAAATATGGTGCTTCGAGCAATCCAAGACTCGAGTTACCCAGCAGCACCGTCGCCCCTCGCAGCAGATTCACAAATTCGCGATCCGGAATATTCCTGAAAACGTGAACACCAGGATTTGCCCGATGTTCCTCGATAACTTGAATGATCTGATTACTGCCGGGATCCGAGTTTGGATAACTTACGAACAACTGCAACTTCAGCGCCCGCGCTGCCTCCATCGTTTCGCGCATCTGCCGTCCGGCATCGCCGATCTCCGAGGTTAACGGATGTTGCACCACAACCACGTAACGGTCCTGGATTTCATCCACCCCGAGCGCCTTCGCAAGTTCGGCGGAGGTTAATTGCGGCGCCGAACGAATCCGATCAATACCCGCATGACCGACATTGTGAATGCGCCACGACTGCTCACCTGCCTTAATCAAACGTTCGCGCGCTTGTTCGTGAGTCGTTAAGAGCAAATGCGACAGACGCGACACAGCATGACGAATCATGTCATCTGCGTTGCCGACTACGCGATCGCCCGCAGCGTAATGCGCGGTGGCGATGTTTAAGTACGTCCCACAAAGAGCCAGGGTCATCGACTCTTCGCGATCCGCAGGAACAAGCAGCCACTCCGGTCTGAGTTCGTCCACGAGGTGAGTTAAAACTTGCAATTGCGACGCAGCTCCCTTGAGCCGGGCAGCGTCTCGATCTGAATAGATCAAATTCTCAATTCGCGCGACGATGGGAAAACCATCGGCTTCGATCTCTTTCACCGTGTAATCGTGCAATGGTGACAAATGAGCTCCGGTCACCACCAGAAGCAGCTCAAGCTCAGGATGGTCGACGATCGCTCGAAGGATAGGCCGCTGGAGGAAGTACTCGGAGCGAATTGCTGTGATGCCGAGCACACGTCGTTTGCTCATTTGTCTTTGAGGACCTCCCAACTGCCTGCGGCTGCGATCATTTCCGCAGCCTCATCAGGATGGTTTAGCAGGAGATCGAGCGTTGACAGATCCGGCACAAAGCCGGTTTTAGAGTGGATCTGGTCGTAAGAGAATGATCGCCAGCGCTGCACTTGAACTTCACAATCGATGCGCTCGAAGTCCTCTAATTGCAGGTAAGCGAGCGCGCCAGTACCCGTCAGGTAATAATCACCTTCGAGTGCTTTGCAGATCGAAGCGACGAGGTCTGAAGCGCGACCGTGTGTCTCCGGAATCTCGGAAGCTTTAACGCGCCTGTTAGTGAATCCCAGCTTTTCGATCATCCATTCCGTTGACGCGATTGCGACTTCATCCAGCGTCAGATAATTCTGATGCAAAAGGAGGTGTAACTCTTCTTTCCAACGTTGAAAGCCCGGCGTTCGCGCGTAGTTAGCTTGCAGTGTCTTCCAGTGCTTAACAGTGGAGTTCGCAGCGGCGAGTTGCGTGTCGCGAATGCTCTGCCCGAGTTCGTGCCGCACTGCAATTGTAAGCCACTGTGCTCCCTGTGCGGTCTTGATTTGATTACGATTCTGAACTCCGTTTTTGCTGAACTGAACCGTATCGAGATACACGAATATATCAGCAGACATTACTTTGTGCACATAAGGCGGCCACGGAAAATACTGCGGTTGGTGAATGGCGATCTTCACAAAGGTTTACGGGGCGGTTTGGGTCAGGGCGCTGACGTGAGTGAGTAATCGTTGTGCCACAAATTCGGCATCCTGTTCGCGCATGCGAGCATGCACGGGCAGGCAAATATGTCGCGCCAAAAGGCTTTCAGAACGAGGTAGCATGCCAGGCCGCGTATCCATCGTTTTTTGAAAGACGGGTTGCAAATGTAGAGGTGGGTCGTAAGCCCAGTCGATCGTGATCTGATCGGCAGCGAGGCGATCTCGAAGTGCAAAGCGATCGATTGCGACGGTCGGCATAGCGACGTAGCGCCAGTAGCTCGGGACGCTGCCATCTTCAGCAAGCAATGGCACGAAGAGCTCACTACTGAGCAGCATCTCGTCGTAGATTGACGCGACCCGTCTCCGCGTCGAAAGAAACTCGGGCAGTGAACGCAGTTGACTCAAACCCATCGCCGCGGCGATCTCGGTAAAACGATTGTTCCGTCCACGCAACACGTAACGTTCGTCCTTGCTGTCGAGGTCACGTCCCCGCAACTGAAGACTGCGCACAGTCGCGGCAATGTCTTCGCGATCGGTCACAAGCATTCCACCTTCGCCGGTCGTCATGACCTTGGTGGGATAAAATGAGAAGCAACCTGCATCAGCCAGACTGCCCGCTTTCTGCCCGTTCAACTCCGCGCCTGGAGCATGAGCCGCATCTTCGATGACGAAGCGACCTGAGTCGCGCATTTTCTGAACAAACGCCGGCAACTGGGGCGAGATGAAACCGCCAAAATGGACCACGATCGCGCCGCGTGTTCTTTCAGTGATACGAGACCACGCGTCGTCAAAATCCATCGAGAAATTGACGGCGGAAATTTCAGTGAAAACAGGACGAGCGCCGACGAGCGAAACGACCATGCCTGTGGCAATGAAGGTTTCAACCGGCACCAGCACTTCGTCGCCTGGTCCGACTCCAAACGAGAGCAGCGCTGCTTCCATGGACGAAGTGCAACTCGGAAACGCGATGCCATACCGCTGACCGCAGTAGGCCGCGAACTCCTTTTCAAACTGCGCTACACGCGGTCCCATGGCCAGTATGCCATTTAGTATCTGACTCAGCTCACCGCTTAACCACCGCTGTTCCTCGGGCGGAAAGTAAGGAAAGGCCGTCGTTAGTGGATGGGCTGGATCATGTTCATAGTTCGTTTGCATATACCTTCATCGATTGGGCCAGCGACATCGGCGCGAAAGCGATCTGTTGCTGCGCGCTGGCAATGTCAGCATAAAGACTAAAATGAGAAGTCTCTCGATCGACGGGAATGATATCGCTTTTGCTGTCGAGTGCGTCAACGATGGCACGTGCCCACTGCCCGGTTTTGAGCGGTTGCCCACAACCGAGGTTCATAATGGTAAAAGTACTCGCCGGGGGATGGGCGACACAGTTGTCTATTGCCTTGATTACGTCGCTGACGTGAAGCGCGTCGCGGATCAATTCGCCACGAGAAAACAAGTCAATCGGGTCGCCGCGCTGAGCAGTACGCGCAAGGCCGTCGATAAAACTGTCCGCTTGGCCGGCACCGTAAAGACTTGGCAGACGCAGCACAATGATCCGTGAGTAGCGGTGGAACGTCTCCAGCAGTTGTTCGGCCCAACGCTTGGTGGCGCCATAAGGTAGAGTTCCACCGGCCGGACTTGCTTCGTCGACCGGAAGCAGGGCCGGCTTGCCGTAAACACTGAGTGTCGAGGTGTAGATGATCAACCGCGGCGGTTGCAGCGTTAAGCCTTCGATCAGGTTTGAAGTTGTCTGGACGTTCGCATTGACAAAAGTCGAAAGGTCTCCGGGCCCCGGTTGTTTCGACGCCGCGTGAATGACGACATCGGGAGTTCCTTCGTCGTCGACCAGCCTGGCGATGACTTTCGGAGATTCGACGGTTGCGAGGTCGACTACGACTGCGCGGCTTGCCGCCGGGCTGTTTCTTCTCGAGAGACCGGTGACATGATCCTGTTTCGCGACCAGATGCCTGGCCAACCTTGTACCTAGAAACCCGCTGCAGCCAGTGATCCAGAAGTTCAAGCGCCGATGATCCTATTCTCGTTAGTCAAACATCTCGGGAGTGAGAAGTGTGCCGGAGGCGATTTTGCGCACGGTGCGACGGCCGAGCAAGGTGTTGAGCTGGGCGGGAGATATGCCGGTGCCGGGCCGTCTCAGAATCACCATCTCGCGTTTCAAAGTCGCACCAGCTGCTATATCGGTTCCTGCAAATAAACTTCTCCGCGCCACTTTTGCTATTTCAACTTCGCTTGCCGCAGGCGCTTTTCGTCCAGTGCCGAGCGCGCTTTCGATCCGGCGAATCGACTGTACCAACTGGCGCAGCTCCGCAGGTTCGAGTGAAGCACGATGATCGGGCCCAGGCAGCGTGCGATCCAGCGTGAAATGTTTTTCGATCACGCAAGCTCCCAAAGCGACCGCTGCCAGAGATACGTCGATCCCCTCGGTGTGATCGGAAAAACCGACCGGCAAATTAAACGCCGCGCGCATCGTTTGCATTGCGCGTAAGTTTGCTTCAGCAGGCTCTGCCGGGTAGTTCGAGACGCAATGGAGCAGGATTGGATTCTCACAACCGGCCGAATTCAAGATGCTAACTGCCTCGATCAACTCGGAAATCTCTGCCATGCCGGTAGAAAGAATCACTGGTTTGCCTTTGCCGGCGACGTATTCGAGCAGCGGCGAGTTAGTCAGATCTCCGGAACTGATCTTGAAAGCAGGCACGCCGAGCTCGTCCAGAAGATCCACGGCCTCTTCGTCGAACGGCGTCGAAAGAAAAATTATGCCGCGCTCACGGCAATACGCCTGGAGCTCACGATGCGCCTCGGTGGAAAGCTCGAGCCCTCGCAACATCTCCAGTTGTGATTCAGCAGTGCCAGTGGTTTGCAGTTGGTACTCAGCCTTTGGCGCATCTGGCGTGGCAAGTAGTTCCGCACGAAAAGTTTGAAACTTGACGGCATCGACGCCGGCGCTGACGGCCACATCGATCAGATCGCGAGCCGCCTTCAGATCGCCGTTGTGATTTACACCTGCCTCGGCAATCACAAAGACCAGCTGTTGCGGACCAACCAACTTGTTTGCGATTTGAACCTCTTGCATTACGAAAGCCGGTAGAAGCCGGCGTGGGCCACCGGTCCTTTCAGCAACTTCTCCACCTCATTCTTTTCGTGTGCCCTTGCAATCACGCCAAAAGCCTCGTCAACTGCGGCTGCATAACGTGCGACGTCCGATTTCTGGTGGGCGTAAGCGGCATAGAATGCCCCGGTTGCCAGGAACCCGCTCTCCAGCATGATTTGCGTGAAGAGTGTTCGCATGGCTAAACCGTTCGGGTATTCAAATGAAAAGTGTCCAAGGGGTGGAATGCCCGTAACTAAAACAGACAAGCCGGATTTCAAGGCGGCATCACGCCATGATTGTTGCACCAGTTTCCCGATCTCGATCAAATGCAACGAGACATTGAGATCGCGATGTTTCCGAATCGTTGCCATGGCCGCCACTGGTCCAATACGTTCTGTCCAGAACGTGCTGCTGATAAAACTGCCCTGTGCCGCTTGCATGACGTCGCCGGTGCCGATTATCGCAGCCATCGGGTAACCGTTTGCCATCGCTTTTGCATAAACAGCGATGTGAGGCGACACGCCATAGACCATGTGGACGCCGCCCGTGTTCAAACGAAAGCCTGAAGTGACTTCGTCAAAGATGAGCACGGCTCCAATCTCTTCAGCAATCTCCTTGATCCGTTCGAGAAAGCCGGTCTCGGGATCGTAGTTTCTGACCGGCTCTACGACGATGGCTGCGAACTCTTCTCTATGATCGCCGAGCAGGTGCTCGAGTTCCTCGATTTGATTGAAGTGAAATGGGAGTGCAGTACCGCTGAGCTGAGTTGGCACACCGCTCGGGTCCAGGCCGGTGAGCAGATGTCCGCCGAGTGCATCCTTTTCAAAAAGGTTGGCGGCGAGATACCAATCGTGCCAGCCGTGATAACCGCAGAATGCCACGCGATCACGACCGGTCCTGGCGCGCGCAATTCTGACGGCAACGGAAAGTGCTTCGCCGCCGGCGCGTGTATAGCGAACCATGTCGGCCCAGGGATGCAACTCGCAGAGCAGATCAGCAAGCTCAACTTCCTCTGGACAATTGAGGGTCGTCATCGTGCCGGTAGCGATTGCTTCTTTCACGGCAGCGTCAACATCGTCGTCGGCGTAACCGATAACACAGGCCCCGATACCCATGTAGCTCATATCGGTAAATTTGCGGCCATCGAGATCCCAAACGTCGGCGCCCTTCGCGTGGGAGTAGTAGCTGGGCCATCGCTCCGGCAGGAACAATTCGGGGCGCTTCGAAAGTAGTTGTGTACCACCGGGAATAATTTGGCGCGCGCGGCGATAGAGTTGCTGACCGGTTTGTTTTTCTTCCTCTAGCTTGGTTTCCATGATGTTTTTTGCAAGGCTGGACTAGAAAAGATTTACCAAACGGTCCAACCTCCGTCCACTACCAGATTATGTCCAGTAACGTAACTCGAGAGGTCGCTCGAAAGATAAGCAGCAGCACCTTTCAGATCCTCTTCCGTTGCCATGCGTCCGAGCGGAGTGCGTGACTGATAACGGGCGTGAAACTGTTCGGCTTGTTGTCGCCAAACACCGCCCGGCGAGATCGCGTTGACTCGAATTTGGGGCGCAAGCACAGTAGCAAGGTAGCGCATGAGTTGCAAAAGACCACCCTTTGAAGCGCCATAACCGGCCGGGTTGTTCATTGTAGTCCCTTCATAGAGACTCATGTCCGGCCCGACGAGGCCGTAGATAGACGAAATCAAAACGATCGAGCCATGTCCGGAATCAATCAAGGGCTGTCGCGCTGCCTGCGCCAATGCGAATGCAGAGGTTAAGTTAACTCGTAACGCGCGGTCCCAGGCTTCAATGGTTTGCTCATCGAACGGCACAGCCCAACCCGGAAATCTTGTATCGCCACCATAAGCGGCGCTGTGAATCACGATGTCGAGCCGGCCAAACTCTGCCACTACTCTTTTGGGCGCTGACTGAACGGCGGTGATATCAGTGAGATCAACTGCCATCGCGAGCGTTTTAACTTTGTAGCTGTGAGCGATCTCAGAAGCCCCCGCGCCGGCGGCTGTTTGATCGATGTCGAGCACCGCAACGGAAGCGCCCAATTCGGCCAAACTCTCACCAATCACATGCCCGATATGTCCGGCGCCACCGGTTATCAGCGCCACCCGGTCCCGCAGATCTGTCAATTGCCTTAGTGTGCGCATCTTCGGCTCATTTCCAGTATGAGAGATCGATATAACCGTTATCCACCAGGAACCGTGCCCACTGCAAATCTACCGGTTCGTCAATTTCAACCGAGTAGTAGCGATCCATCACGTACCCGTAGGTATTTTCACGATCGACGTACATCGTATGATGCTCTTTGAATAGATCCCATTTGAACAAGTAGAGCGCGCCGTTCATCGTATATTCAGGCTTCGTGTCTTGTCGCCGCAAATATCGCTGTTTCATTTGATCGATCACCTGCGTCATGCGACCTGCTTCGTCCAGCTCGCCGACAAACACAGAGTTGATTTCCATTTCACGCATCCCGATCACTGCGCTTGCATCTCTATCGATCATCATCTCGACGGCATTGTCGAAATCCACCCACGTCGCAAAAGGAGCGGAGGGTTCCAGGAGCATTATCGCTTCGTAACGTTCCTTTGTGTGTTCTTCGATCCAATCCATTGCGTGACGGATCACGTCAAAACTTGAAGCCGTATCGGTCGCGAGTTCTGCGGGCCGAGTGAATGGGACTTCAGCGCCATAACTTAACGCATTCTGTTGAAGTTCGCTGTCGTCGCTGGAGATTATGAGTCTGGAACAATACTTCGACCGCAGAGCCGCGATGGCTTTAAAGCCAATCAACGAGATACCGCCTATCTCGCTGAGGTTCTTTCGCGGTACGCTTTTCGATCCTCCGCGAGCAGTGATTAAGAAGAGGATGTTCATCAGGTTAGCGGAATATCGATCTGTTGATACTCCTCGCTCAATGGCAGTGGAATCGGAACGCCGCCTTTGCGACTCGATACATGCGCTCCGATTACCATCTCGAGCGTTTTCAGACCATCAACGCCGGTGCAGGTAATCGGCCCTCCGGACAGTAACTCTTTCAGTCCGTCAACCAGGATTTGGACCATGTCGAGCGCCACAGGTTCAAAGGGAGTTTGAACGAGCGGTAGCCAGTATTGGCCCAACGGTTTTTCCCGATCGTCGCCGGCTCGGGCGAGGATCTCCCAACGGCCATCGACTTCGTCGATCAGGATTCTGCCGATACTGCCAGCGAGCTCAATGCGTGGCGGTATGCCTAGATCTTCAAACATGTCGACGACCAGACGCATACCATTGTCGAAATGGTAAATCGCGACGGCGCCGGGATCTTGAAACTCAGCGCCCCTTGGGTTTGGTGAGCCGGTGCTATCGGTCGTCGCTGTAACGGAAACTGGATTACCACCACTCAACATACGAGCCAGATCCATGAAGTGAGTTCCATTGCCGGCAAACAATCCACCACCACAGGTAAACCAGAAGTGACAAATCTTCCCGATCAAACCACCGTCAATCAAATCACGCAGTTGTTGATAGCTGCTCACCCAGCGTCGTCCGTGACAAACTGCGAGGCGAGAGCCCGCAGTGTTGCATTCGTCGATCATGCGCAAACCATCAGCGATAGAAGTCGAAAATGGCTTTTCGCATAAGATGTGGCCCACCCCTGCCTGCGCGGCCGCGATCGTTATAGGCGCATGAGTTGGACCGTTCGTCACCACGCTGATCACGTCCACTCGCTCGTTACTGAGCAACTGTTGCCAGTCGTCATATCCACGTGCTGTTTTGAACTCTGCAAGTGCCTCACGAACATTTTCAGGCCGTAGATCGCAAACGCCAACGATCTCAACGTTGTCGAGGCGTTGGTATGCCTGCAGGTGGCGTATTCCGTGACGGCCCAAACCAATCACGGCTGCTCGCATCAATCCTTTGGCTACCAAGCCGCGCCTCCCGAAATTGCCTCAATCAAGCGCATGGTCTTAACAGCGTCAGCGAGATCCGAAGCAGGATAAGTAATCGGGCGGCGGTTTTCGACGGCATCCAAAAAGAACCGGTTCTGTCCGTAAAGGCCGGGCTTGAATTTCAAATCAACTTCATCGACCGGCAAGATCTTCTCAGACCGATCGGAATCGATCAGTGTCGCCTTCTCGAGCGGATTGAGAGAGATCCGGCGACCCATTCCATAAAGAGTAACAGCCCAACTCGCCGGCGACATCCAATGTGCAACGTAATGGCCCGTTGCGCCATTCTGAAATCGGATAAGAGCGCCGAACGAGTTCTTCTGCTCCTCGTCCCATCGGCTCGACGTTGCCGAGATGTGTTCGACGTCGCCGCCGAAATAGCGCAGTAAGTCAATACAATGAATGCTGTTTGCGAAGAGCAAGCCCTCTATGATCTCCGGCGGATGTATTCCAACAGCTTTCACTTCACCCAGTCTCTCCGGCCCTTCAACGAGAACTGAAACGAGTGGACCAACACGTAGTATCTCCTCGCGTGCTCGTTGCATGACACTGTAGAAACGACGATTCAAAGCGACCATATTGAGGCAATTCGTCTCGTTCGCTATGTGCGCAAGACTCTCTGTCTCTTTTGCTGACAGGCCTGGTGGCTTCTCGATCAAGCTGGGGATTCCACGCTTCAGGCACTCAGCTGCAACCGGCACGATCTGCATCGCACTGACAAGCACAAACACGGCGTCGGCCCTAATCGTGTCGAGCATCGTTCGATAGTCGGTGAACTTTTGTTGAATGCTGAATCTATCCGCGAGCGTGTCAATGCGCGGATGCCCACGACTGCAAATCGCTGCCAGTTCGACGTCTGAAAAAGTTCGCAGAACCTCCAGATGTTTTTCGGCAATATTGCCTGCACCAATTACTGCAACCCTCAAGCAAATCCCTCCACCGCCTCAACGTCCTCTCCAGGAGCAACGTCGTGACTTTTGCAAAGCAGCCTTAAAACATGGTTTTCAATCTCTTTTGCCAGCATGGCATGGCCAGCCTCGTTGATGTGAATACCATCCACAGTGAGCTGCTCTACTCCACCCGCTTCTTTTATCATTTGGTCCAGATCAATCAGATGAATTCCACTACCTTTTGCATGTGATTTCAAAATGCCGTTATAGATGGCAACGTTGCTGATAAAGCCCGGCGACCGCTCATCCATCTCAACTGAAGGAGTAATGATATTCACAATCACGAGCGATCGCAGTTTGCTTTGTTTCGCTCTTTCGATTACCTGGGCCACGAGAGCGTTGAAACGCTCTGCCGGAACGTACACCTTCTTCCGCATCTTTACGATTGCTCGCCGGTGTCGATGAACGTTACGGAGAATAGATTCGCGCAGGAAGGCGGGTCGCAGATTCCCGACAAACTGGCGCTCGCGTCTCAGAAAAACCCTCGGGGCACAATCGACTATCCCAACGTGAACTACAACAACGTCCGCTTTTCTCAGGTCGACTAGCTCATACCATTCATCAAGGACGTATTCGATGGTGCGACGCCGCATTCCGCGTTCGATAATCAGCGGCGCATCGGACTTAAGCCGGCGTCGCAGCCACTGATCAAGGAGATACGGGTATGTCGCCTCGTACGGAACGTTCGTCTCGCCCTCACGCCCCATCGCGAGGGAGTCAGCCATAACTACGATTTTCATCTACTTACTTGCGTGGTAGTCCAGTCGAGAATCGGTTGCAGTACACCTTTGCGGTCCACACCATTAAGCGAACCAGGAGTCCCTGTATCGACAACTTTCAAAACAAGCGCCTCAACGTGATCGTAAACCTCCCCACTCGTTGCGTTAGCAAGCGAAACCGTCACGGTATAACGACCAGTATTTAACCAGCACGGAGGGATCTCGACCGTGGTCTGATATCGCCCCGGCTCGCGGGCTCCGAGTAGTTCAGGATGCGAATCAAAATCTCCTGAGACCATTGCGCACGTCCCATCGACGGTATACAGCGCTATTCCGACGCTGCATGCGTTAACGGTTTTATTCACTTCGTAATCAAGAATAAAGCGCAGTCGATCGTGATATGGGACTTCACTGCGTACCCCACCGCGTTCATCAACGAGGGCGACTCGCAGGAGATTCATCGCTTTATCGGCAGAACTGTTTTGCGTGAACTCAGCCCGTTCCAGCAAACCGCTCGTCATGTAAAGTTGAATTGCGGAACTGGTTGGGCCTGACGCTACGATACGGCCCTGCTCGAGCACGATACAGCGCTGTGTAAGTCGACTTATCGCTCCCATGTTATGGCTGACGAACAGCACCGTACGCCCGCCGGTCGACACGTCCTGCATCTTGTTTAGACATTTCTGTTGAAACGCGTAATCGCCGACCGCCAGCACTTCGTCGATGATCAGTATCTCCGGTTGCAAGTGTGCGGCGACGGCAAACGCGAGGCGCACGTACATGCCGCTGCTATATCTTTTGACCGGCGTATCGAGGAATTTTTCAACTTCAGAAAACTCGACGATCTCGTCAAACTTGCTCTCGATCTCTTTTCGCGCCATTCCGAGAATCGATCCGTTGAGAAAAATGTTCTCACGACCGGTGAGTTCAGGATGAAAGCCCGTGCCGACTTCGAGCAGACTGGCTACTCGCCCAAACAACTCAACCCGTCCAACAGTCGGTTCAGTAATACGCGAAAGAATCTTCAATAAGGTTGACTTGCCGGCGCCGTTGCGGCCAATGATTCCGACAATCTCACCGGGGAGGACTTCAAAGTCGAGATCCTTGACTGCCCAAATTGTGGAGTTGTTAGCGCCGTTCTTGCGGAGCGGTTTGCGTGCCAGGTCCATGATCGACTCACGCAGCGTCGAGTAAACCGCGGTGGGACCACCAAGGTGGTACTGCTTTCCAAGCCCCTGCACTCTGATGATCGGCTGCATCAGTATTAAATGATGTCTGCGAAGCTGCGTTCCACGCGTCCAAAAGCATAAATGGCGTAGAGCAGTGTCAAGATGGTCAAGCCTGAAGCGATGCCGAGGGCGGGCCAATCAAACGGAAGCCCGAACAGTGCAGAACGATAGCCTTCGATGATTCCCGACATTGGATTCAACGTCAGTAACCAACGCCATTTTTGTGGAATCGCACTCGAGGGGAGAATGACTGACGAAACGAACAGCCAGAGCTGAATCAGAAACGGGAGCGCAAAGCGCACGTCGCGATACTTGACGTTCAGAGCCGA
>Ga0207674_10005150_pt1 | contig 15590 bp, 13 predicted proteins | sample KBSCornC72_FD_184303 | JGI IMG/M metagenome (GOLD analysis project Ga0207674, IMG submission 184303) | Corn rhizosphere microbial communities from Kellogg Biological Station, Michigan, USA - KBS Corn C7-2 (SPAdes) (version 2) | ecosystem: Host-associated > Plants > Roots > Rhizosphere > Soil ... | reverse complement strand
GGTGGCGCGCTGGCGTTCGTGGGGCTTGGGGGCTTGGTGTATTGGTTGGGACGGCGATGATGCAGCGATGCGCTCTGCGCATTGCGCTTTGCGCTACAGCGGGAATTGCAGGGAGGTAGAAGCGTCTTGAGACCGGGCGCGCAGCGCAATGCGCAACGCTCAGAGCGCGCCCCTTTCCAGCATTCCCATCTCGAACGCCCGATGCTGCCCTCGACCGCTGCGCTTGGCGACGTACATCGCGACGTCGGCGTAGCGCAGGACCTCGTCGAGACCGCCGTCCAGCGTCGCGGCGCTGCCGATGCTCGCCGTCATCGAGACGTCGCCGTGCGCGAGCGTGAACGGGTAGCTCATCTGCTCGCGGATCCGCTCGACGAGACGCGTGGCACTGAGCGACGAGTCGGCGTCCTCGACGAGCACGGCGAACTCGTCTCCACCCAGCCGCGCGACCGTGTCGGTCGATCGCGCGCAGGCCCGCAGACGCGCCGCGATCAGCGTGAGCAGCCGATCTCCCTCGGCGTGACCGTACGAGTCGTTGACCTGCTTGAAGTCGTCGAGATCGAGGTAGAGCACCGTCACCGCGCGTGCCTGCCGGCGCGCGAGCGTGATGGCGTGCGTCACACGGTCGCGGAACAGCGCACGGTTGGCGAGGCCGGTGAGCGGATCGTGGAACGCCTGGTGCGCCAGCTGGTCGAGCAGCGCCTTCCGCTCGCCGACGTCGCGCGCGTTCAGCACGACGCCGCCGACCGCCGGGTCGGCGAGCAGGTTGCTGGCGATCGCCTCCACCACCACGGAATGCCCGTCCGGACGGCGCAGCCGCCATTCGGCCAGTGGCGAGACGCCGGGCAGTCGCGCCGCCATCTCGACGAACGCGCTCACGTGCGCCGCATCCTCCGGATCGCTCAGCGCCGAGAGCGCGACGCCGACGAGCGCCGCGGGATCGTAGCCGATGATGCGCGACGACGACGTGCTGGCGAACTGGATGACGCCGTGCGCATCGAGAACGAAGATCAGATCCGACGATTGCTGCACGAGCGATCGGAAGCGCGCCTCGCTGGCGTGCAGCGTCTCCTCGGCGACGATCGCCGCCTGCTGGCGCATGGCGAGCAGCTGGCGCGCGCCGAGGAAGCACGAGACCACGACGGCACCGATCGCGAGCTCGCTCAGCGGCGACACCCAGCTGCGCACCGCCACGGTGAGCAGCAGCGCATAGCTCGCCCCGGCGGCGAGGAAAGGGAGCGCCGAGATGAACCGGCCGTCGGGCGGCGTGGCGCGCGCACGGTCCGCGTCGCGCGGCGCACGCAGGAAGAGCTCCGCGCTCACGACGAGCGCGATGCCGGCGGCGAAGTGGAGCGCGTCGGCCCACACGGGGGCGAACGGACCTGACCCCGCGAGCAGCAGGCTCCGGAACAGGTCGTCGATCACGCCAAGCGTCGCGCTGACGGCGATCCAGTTGAGCGCATGCCGATGGTCCTCGATCGGGCGGCGCAGCAGCACCGTGACGATCGTGACGAGGATCAGCAGATCCGCGAGCGGATACACGAGTGCGAGCGCGACCCCGAGCGGGGAAGCGATGCCGCTGGCGGCGGTCTCGCGCAGCACGAAGTACCACAGCGCCGCGCCGACGCCGGACACGACCATCCCCGCGTCGAACAGGAGCTTCCAGCGATGGGTGGTGCGGGCGCCCATCGGGAAGGCGAGGAAGGCGGCGAGCGTGAGTGGGTAGCTCGCGACGAGGAACAGATCGGCGATGGATCCGTCCGGGCCACCCGCGCCCGCGAGCCCCGGCACGAGGGCGAGCGAGCGTCCGACGAGCCCCACCGCCGCCGCGCCGGCGAGCAGGCGAAGGGCGCGCGCCGTGCGCCGCGCGACCGCGCCGTTGGTCGACGCCCGCCAGAACAGCGCCACCAGCGCCACGTCGAGGGCGATGAACAGCGCGGCCGTGACGACGCCGCGGCGCACCGCATCGGCGCCGGAGACGCGCAGCCACAACAGGTAGCCCAGCGCCGAGACGATCGCGGACGCCGTGACGACGAGTTTGGGGGGGTGGGAAGGCGCCGCGGGGGCGCCGGGAGGGAGGGGGGTGTTCAACATGCTCGACCGACGGGGCGGACCCACTCCCAAAGTGTGATCGTGCGCACGTTTGACGCAAGCGCGTCGCACACTACCTTCTGCCCCGATGACGACCGCGTGGCCATGACCGATCCGAGCCAGCTCCCGAGCCGCCGGTACAGCGAGAAGGAGGTCGCCGACATCATCAAGCGCGCCTCCGAGCTCCAGCAGCTGGAGTCGACCTCCGAGTCGACGACGGGGATGTCGCTCACGGAGCTGGAGCAGGTGGCCCGCGAGGCGGGGCTCGACCCGTCGCTCGTGCGCCGCGCGGCGACGGATCTCGACACGCGCGTGAGCGACCGGAAGCCCTCGGCGTTCATCGGCGCTCCGACGAACCTCGCGCTCGAGCGGACGATCGACGGCGAGGTGCCCGTCGACGAATACGAGACGCTGGTCCTCGAGATCCAGCGCGAGCTCGGCGGCGTGGGTCAGGCGTCGACGCTCGGGCGCTCACTCGTGTGGACGATGCAGGGCGTCGCCCGGCGACGCGTGTCGACGCGCACGGTGCAGATCACGATCACGCCGCGCAACGGTCGCACGACGATCCGCATGGAGGAGCCGCTCGGTCAGTTCGCCGGAGGTCTGTTCGGCGGCTTGATGGGCGGGCTCGGTGGCGGCACGTCGGGGATCGCGATGGGGATCGGGATGGGAGTGTTCCACTCCGCCCTGGTCGCCACTGGATTGATCGGGGGTATGGTGGCAGGAAGCTACGTGCTGGCGCGCACGATCTTCGGCCGCACGGTACGAAGCCGCGGCGAGCGGATGCAGCGGCTCATGTCGCGTCTCGCCGAGCACGTGGCGGCGACGGCGGTGCGCCCCCCCGAGGTGAGCCGCCCCGCCGAGCCTCCCGCGCTCGACCGGGGCGGCTGACCACCTACCCTAGTCCTCCCTCGACTCGGGGTTGGGGCCGGTTCTCGGATCGTTGTTGAACGAGAAGCCGGATTTCTTCTCGGACGCGTCCCGCGCCTTCGCGTCGCGCTCAGCCTGCTCGACGGCGAAATCCTCCTTGTCGCGCTCGGTGAGCCCCGATTTCTCGCGCTGCATGTCCTTGTTCGCGCCGCCGGATTCCGGACGATCGCTCTGGAAGTTGTTGCTGGCCTTGCCACCCATACCGCACTCCATCGATAGAGTCGTGCGGTTGGAAGTCAGGAAGTGTGCCGTCCGACACCGACGCTGATCGGGCGCTCCACGCTCGCAGGACCCCGAACCGTTCCCCACTCCGTGGGGTAGAGCCCAGTCTAGCGACCGCTTCCGCCGTATATTCCTGCCATGCGTCTCCCCTCGCTCTCCGTCGCCGTCGGAGCGCTCCTGCTCGCCAGCCCGGTGCTGGCGCAGCGACCGACTTCGCGGCCCAGGGTCACACCCTCCGCGCCCGAGCCCACGAAGCCGGCGCCGACTACGATTGCCCCCGCGCCCGGCGCGACCGGCCCGCTCGCCGGCTCGTCGACGATGGGCTACCTGCAAGGTGTCGCGATCGACAGCATCCACGGAACGCCGCTCGTCAACGCGACGATCCAGCTCTCCGGTACCGATCGCGTCGGCGTCACCGACTCGCTCGGCCGCTTTCTCGTCGACAGCATCAAGCCGGGCAGCTACAAGGTCGACGTCGACCATCCGATCCTCGACACGCTCGGGATCCTGCTCAGCACCGCCCCGATGCAGTTCGTGGCGAACGAGGTGACGCGCGTCGTGATCGCCGTGCCGAGCCAGGAGTTCCTCGCCAATCGCTTCTGCACACCGGCGCGTCGCGCGCTTGGACCGGGCGTGCTCGCGGGCCGCGTGCGTGAGCCGGACAGCGAGGTCGCGGCGGTGGGCGCGCGCGTCTCGCTCGTCTGGTACGACCCGGATCCGCCGGCGGTGGCCGGGGTGCCGGTGAAGATCAAGAAAGCGCCGCGCGTCCGTGAAGCCACCGTCGGCGAGGACGGCACCTACCGCCTGTGCGGGCTTCCGGAGAAGTACGAGGGGAAGCTGCAGGCGCAGCGCAAGGACGGCGGCACGACGGCCGAGGTGTCGATCATGCAGGAGGAAGGCCTGCTCGCGCTGCGCAGCATGAGCGTCGCGCCGCTCGCCGTCGCCACGACCGACAGCACCGGCAAAGTCACGCCGAAGGTGATGAAAGGGAGCGCGCGCCTGATGGGCCGCGTGATCAACAAGCAGGGCGCGCCGGTGGGCAATGCGCGCGTGACGTTGAATGGAACGGGTGCCGCGACGCTCACGCGCGAGAGCGGCGACTTCCTGCTCGATTCGCTGCCCGCCGGCACGCAGGCGATCACCGTGCGTCACCTGGGCTACGCGCCGACGGAGACGACCGTGGAGCTGTCGTCCCGCACGCCGGCGCGCGTCGCCGTGCAGATGGGACCCTACGTGCCGGAGCTCGCGCCGGTCGAGGTGGTGTCTCGGCAGGAGGCGGGGCTCGAGCGCGTGGGCTGGACGCAGCGCAAGCGTGGCGCGTCGACCGGATACTTCATCAGCCCCGAGCAGATCGAAGCGCGCAAGGCGACCCAGTTCACCGACCTGCTGACGACGACCCCCGGCATCCGCGTCCAGGGCACGATGGGGCGAATGCTGATCACGGCGACGCGCACCGCGGGACGCGCCGGATGCGTGAACGTGTACGTCGACGGCTCGCGCTGGCAGCAGATGGAGGCGGGCGATCTCGACTCGTTCGTGCGGCCGCAGGACGTCGCGGCGATCGAGGTGTATCCGGGGGGCGGCTCCATGCCCGTCGAGTTCCAGTCGACGGGCGGCGACTGCGCGGCCGTCGTGGTGTGGACGAAGCTCAACGTCAATCGAAAGGTCAAAAACTGATGCTCGCCACTCCGATCGTGCACGATCCGTTCGTGTTCGCGCTGGGACCGCTCAAGCTCACGGGCTTCGGTATCGCGATGATGGCGGCGTTCGGCATCGCGCACACCGTGGCGCAGACGGTGCTGCGCCAGCGCGGCGACGACGAGGAGATCATGAACGACGTGACGTTCGCCGCGCTGATCGGCACGATCGTCGGGGGGAAGCTGTACTTCGCGATCAACGAGACGATCGCCGGACGCGATTTCTTCTCCGCGCTGTTCAGCCGCGCCGGGTTCGTCTACTGGGGCGGCTTCCTCGGCTCGGTGCTGCTGTCATGGCTCGTCATCCGGTGGCGCAAGCAGCCTTTCCTGCGGATCGCGGACGGCGCGGCGGTGGGGATCGCCGCGGGCTACGCGATCGGCCGCACCGGCTGCTGGGCCGTGGGCGACGATTACGGCCGCCCGTGGGACGGCCCCCTCGCCGTGTCGTTCCCCAGAGGCGCGCCGCCGTCGACCGTCGCCAACATGAACGCGGAGTTCCACGCGAACCTCCCCGCGTCGCTGTCGCCGGACACGGTGGTGAGCGTGTATCCGACCCAGCTGCTCGAGGTGGCGCTCGGCGTCGTGATGTTCTGGATCCTGTGGCGCATGCGGAAGCACGAGCACGGTGCGGGATGGCTGTTCGGCATGTACTGCGTGCTCGCGGGCACCGAACGCTTCATCGTCGAGTTCTTCCGGGCGAAGGGCGACATCGTCGGCCCGCTCACTTCGGCGCAGTGGATGGCGCTGGCGATCGGCGCGGCCGGTGCCCTCCTGCTGACGACGCGGCGCACGGCGACGACGCTCGCCGTGGCGCGCTGAGCTCTCATCTCACCATCTCCACCATGACGACCACAGTCCGTTCCCGTCCGCAGACGTCGGAGTACGCGCCGTTCTACCATGGTTACGTGGCGTCGGTCCCCGAGGGCGACATCGTCGAGCTGCTGCGCTCGGGCGGGCGCGAGCTGCTCGAGGCGGTCCGCCGCATCCCCCAGGAGCGCGCCGGCCACCGTTACGGGCCGGAGAAGTGGACGATTCGCCAGGTGATCGGCCACCTGATCGACGCCGAGCGGATCTTCACCTATCGCGCCCTGCGCGTCGCGCGCGGCGACCGCACGCCGCTCGCATCGTTCGACGAGAACGCGTACGTGAAGACGGCAGGCTCCGACGCGCGAACGCTCGCCAGCCTGGCGAACGAGCTCGAGGCCGTACGCGAGGCCAGCGTGCTGCTGTTCGAGTCGCTCCCGGACGAGGCGTGGGCTCGCAGCGGCGTCGCGAGCGACAAGGAAGTCAGCCTGCGCGCCCTCGCGTACATCACGGCGGGGCATTCGCGACATCACCTGCGGATCCTTCGCGAACGCTACGGCGTGGAGTGATCGCGCCTGGCTGAGGCTCGGCGTGGCGCGCTAGACTACCGGTCTCCGACCGTCGCATCGAGCACGAATCGTTCGCCCCGATCTCTTCCGTCGTGAACCCTGCCATTCCCGCCGAAGCCGCCGGCTTCACGCTGCGGCCGGCGACTCCCGCCGACGTCCCGGCGATCCTCGAGTGCATCCGGCGGCTCGCCGACTACGAGCGGCTCGCGCACGAGTGCGTCGCCACCGAGGCGCAGCTGCGCGAGACGCTGTTCGGCGCGACGCCGTCGGCGGAGGTGGTGCTCGCCTTCGCCGGCGACGAGCCGGCCGGCTTCGCCCTCTGGTTCCAGAGCTACTCCACCTTCCTCGCGAAGCCCGGCCTCTACCTCGAGGATCTCTTCGTCTACCCGCAGCACCGCGGCCGCGGGCTTGGCCGCCAGCTGCTGCGACACCTCGCGCGCGTCGCCGTGGAGCGCGACTACGGTCGTGTCGAGTGGTCCGTGCTCGACTGGAACGTCGACGCGATCGGCTTCTATCGATCGATCGGCGCGGAGCTGCTCGACGACTGGCGACGCTGCCGGCTGTCCGGCGACGCGATTCCGGCGCTCGCGGACGCATGAGCGACGGCGACTTCCGCGGCTTCCGCCCCGCCGCGATGACCTTCCTGCGCTCGCTGAAGCGCAACAACACGCGCGAGTGGTTCCAGGCGCATCGCGACGATTACGAGAGCGAGGTCCGCGCGCCGCTCGTCGCGCTCGTCGAGGAGATGGACGTCCGGTTCGCCGAGCTCGCGCCCGAGATCGTCGGCGATCCGAAGCGCTCGCTCTTCCGCATCCATCGCGACGTGCGGTTCTCGAGCGACAAGTCGCCGTACAAGACGAACGCCGCGGCTTGGTTCTACCATGGCGACGCGGGACGCGGCGTGGGCTCGACCGCGCCGCACGGCGGTGCGGGATTCTATCTGCACATCGAGCCGAATGAATCCATGATCGGGGGCGGGATCTGGATGCCGCCGCGTCCGACGCTCACCCGCCTGCGCGAGCAGATCGACGAGGAGCACGCGTCGCTGCGGCGGATCCTGCGCGAGCCGTCGTTCAAGAAGCGGTTCGGCCCCCTCGACGAGTCGGCGATGCTGACGCGGATGCCGCGCGGCTACGCGGAGGACCATCCCGCGGCGGACCTGCTGCGACACCAGTCGTTCACCGTCGGCCGCATGCTCACCGACGCGGAGCTGTTCAGCCCCAGACTCGCCGATCTCCTGGCGCGCGACTACGCGCGGCTCGTTCCGTTCGTGCGCTGGTTCAATGGCGCGCTCGGACTTCGGACGCTCGCGCGCCGCTGACGGCGTCCGTAGCTTGAGCCGATGCCCGGCCCCGATCCCTCCGCCATCGTGACGCGTCCGGCGCGGCCGGACGACGCCGCGCTGCTCGCGGAGCTCGGCGCCAGCACCTTCACCGAGACGTTCGAGTCGGCGAACACGCCGGAAGATTTCGCGGCGTACATGACCGCGGCGTTCGGAGAGGAGATCCAGCGCGCCGAGCTCGAGGACCCCGACACGACCGTGTTCTTCGCCGAGCGCGGAGGCGAGGCGGTGGGCTACGTCATGCTGCGCGAAGGGCGTGCTCCGTCGATCGTCGCGGCCGACGACACGCTGCAGATCGCGCGGCTCTATGCGAGACGGCGCACGCTCGGCAGCGGCGTCGGTGCAGCGTTGATGCAGTGCGCGCTGGCGGAGGCGGCGGGGCGGGGCAAGGACGCCGTCTGGCTCGGCGTGTGGGATCGCAACGAGCGCGCGATCCGGTTCTACGAATCGTGGGGGTTCCATCGGTCGGGCACGCAGCCCTTCCTGCTCGGCACCGACCTGCAGACCGACCTCGTCATGGTGCGGCGCATCGCCCGGGAGTCCTGACATGCGGCACACGCTGAAACTGAACGGCATCGTGATCGGCTGGTCGAACCTCGAGGAGGTCGACGCCGTGGACCGGCGCGTGTGGGGCCAGTTCCATCCGGGGATCGGCTACGAGCTCGTTCAGCCGATCTTCCGACTGTTCGTCGAGGCGACGCCGATGCCCGGCGGCGAGCCGCTCGATCAGATCAAGCTCGAGCGCTACATCACCGCTCGCGACAAGCTTCCGCTGGAGCTCGTGGACGATCGCGGCCGCACGATCGAGACCGCCGCGATCCACATCGCCGACTACAGCGAGAAGCGCGGGCCGGACGCGATGTCGCTGGACGTGTTGGTGAAGGACGATGCGTACTGGGAGAAGCGGTGAGTTGGTGAGTTGGGACTTGGGATCGGTGAGTTGCGGTAGCGGGATCGGTGAGTTGGTGAGTTGGGTAGCTAGTGAGTTGGTCGGTGTGCTAGTGCACTGAACGGCACCGGTCACAACCGCCGTGGAGATCACCTCGAGAAGGTTGCATGCTGGTTGAGTGGCCTACGCAGTTCAACTCACCAACCAACCGTCCAACCAACCAGCGATCCAACTCACCAACTCACCCTTTCGCCGCACGCCCCTCCATGCGACCGATTCTCGCCCTCGCGCTGCTCATCGCTGCTCCCGCTCATCGCGTGGAAGCGGTTCAGGGGACGCACGCCGTCGAGATCGTCGGACTGGACTACGCGTTCCAGATGCCTGCGCGCTTTCCTGCCGGGCGGACGACGATACGGTTCGTCAACAAGGGGAAGTTCGCGCACGAGCTGAACATCGTTCTACTGAAGCGCGGCGCCACGATGCAGCAGTTCGTCGCCGCGTCGAACGCGGGCCAGCCGCTCGCTCCGCTCATTGAAGGCACCGTCGGTGTCCTGTTCGCCGAGCCCGGAGCGTTGGGCGCCGGGCGGCTGGTGACCGATCTGCTACCCGATCGCGAGTACGCGCTGCGCTGCATCTTCAGGGACAGCGCCTCAGCACCGCGCCACTTCATGCTCGGGATGTACGCGTCCATTCACGTCGACGGCGCGAGCGCACGCGCTGCGTCGCCCGTGCGCGCGGATACGATCGTCGGCACGGACTACGGGTTCCGGGCGCCGACCCACCTCGCGCCCGGCCGTCATCGCCTCGCGTTCGTCAATGCCGGCGCGCAGCGTCACGAAGTGTCTCTGGCGCTCCTGGCGAAGGGCGTGAGCCTGCAGCAGGTCATGCGCGACGTGGCCGCCGGACGTGACTCCGACGATTGGTTCGAGTCGGGTCTCGGCGTCCTGCACACCCCGGGCGGGACCGCGCCGCTCGGACTGCTCGAGGTCGACCTGCTTCCGGGGCGAGAATACCTGATCGTCTGCAACTTCTCCGATACGCCGACGTCACCCCACCATGTCCAGCTGGGCATGTTCGGCGGCATCACGGTGGGCGGAATGGCGCGCTGAACGGCGTCGAGCGCTGTCAGGCAAGCTCTGACGGCGGCGCTCGCCCGGTTCCCGTATGCTGGACGTATTCGAGGACGCGGGCGTGACGCATCCCCGTCCACTCAGACGTCGGTCGTCCAACCACGACACGGGCGCTCCAGCGGACCTCGGTCACGGAGATTCCCATGTCGACGCGGACCGTCAACCGCCGAGCGTTCATCGCCTCGGGATGCACATTCGCCGGCGCCGCCCTGTTGGGTGCCGCCGGTTGCGACTCCGACAACCCCGTCGCGCCGCTCGCTTCACCAGCCGACGACAGAAAGCCGGACGGCAGATCCTCGTCGGATGGCGATCTGCGCGAGCCACGCGTGATCGCGAGCGTCGGCGGCGTGCTGACGGCGACGATCACCGCCACCACCAACCCGACGATCGTCGGCGGCCGGGTCGTCAAACAGCCGGTGACCTACGATGGCACCTTCCCCGGGCCCACGCTCTGGGTGCACCCGGGCGACACGATCGATCTGACCTTCGTGAACAAGATCGTGTTCGGCCAGGGCGACGCGAAGCCCGGCTACGGGCGCCCACCGCGGCTGACGAACATGGCCAACCTGCACTATCACGGGTTGCACGTCTCGCCCGTCGGCGAGGCGGACAACATGCTGATCATGGTCGCGCCGCGCGAAACGCAGCACTACGGCTTCCAGGTGCCGCTCGATCATCCCGGGGGACTGTTCTGGTACCACGAGCACGTTCACGGTCTCGTCGCCAATCACGTGTCGCGCGGCGCAGCGGGGATGCTGTACGTCGCCGACTCGCACACCGAGCTCGTGTCGCAGCTCGGCATCCGCCGACGCCTGATGCTCCTGCAGCAGGCGTACTTCGACGAAGGGATCGAGGTGCTGATCGGCGACGATGGCGCGCGCGATGACCCCGAGCGGGCCCTGTCCCTGATCAACGGCCAGCGGATGCCGGAGATCCACATGCGGCCGGGCGAGGTGCAGGTCTGGTCCCTCTGCAACGGATCGGCGTCCGCGTTCTATCAGCTGCGCGCCGCGGGTCACTCCTTCGACATCATCGCGGTCGACGGCATCCCGCTCGTCGCGCCGGGCATGCGATCGCAGGATCGGTTGATACTCGCCTCGGGGAATCGGTGCGAGGTCGTAGTGCGTGCGAGCACCACCCCCGGGCGCTACACGATGTCGTACGACGCGTACGATCAGGGCGTGGACACGTGGCCGCGGAAGGACGTCGCGACGATCGTCGTCGCGGGCACGCCGTGGAACGGACCGGCACACCCCGGCGTCGATACGTCCAGGCCCATCGAGAATCTGTCAGCGCTCTACGTGCCGGCCGAGCGGCATCGGACGATCGTGCTCGGGGTCAACGAGGAGATCGCCGAAGGGGAGTTCGGACGGTTCACCATGAATGGCCACGCCTGGGACCCCGACTACAGCGAGTGGACCAGCACCCTCGGCACCGTCGAGGAATGGCTCATCGTCAACGAGACGGAGCAGGAGCATCCGTTCCACGTCCACGTCAATCCGTTCCAGGTGACGGAGGTGAACGGGTCGCCCGTGGCGTTCACCGGGCGTCAGGACACGGCGATCGTGCCACGATTCGGATCGATCACCGTTCGCACGCACTTCACGGACTTCACCGGTGGACCAGTGCTGATGCACTGCCACATTCTCGATCACGAGGACATGGGGATGATGACACGCTTCGAGATCGCCGAGTAGGGCACCTCCGCGGCCGGAGGTGTCCGGCGTTCATCCCAGCTCGTACTCCACGCGGTAGAAGTGCTTCTTCTCCACGATGTCGATCCCGATCGTGCCCGTGATCCCGGTGAGCTGGCCGGTCCCTGAGCCCGGAACGATGACGATCGAGAGCTCCTGACCGTCGGCGTTGCGGATGCCGCGGTGCGCCATGAGGAAGCTGCCGCTGCGGCCATGGAGCGTGCCCGTCACGCGGTCGATCGCGACGTAGACGCCTGCTCCCGTGAGCGGCTCGCCCGCGGCCATCATCTCACCGTGCGCGATCGCCTCGAGGTCGCCGTGGAACTCCTTGTACAACAGCATCCGCGCGACGGCGGCATCGGGGGCGGATTCCTGCGGCGTGATCGTGACGTCGAACGGACCCTTGGCGTGCTTTGGCATGGGTGGGGCTCCTTGCGTTTTCGGTTGTCTGTTATCGGTTCACGTTAGCGGGCAGCAACGGCGGCGGCGGAGCCAGAGGCGTGTGCCGGCCGAGATCCGATGACCGACCACCGTCAACGGCGCGCTCCGCGCGCCTAATGAAAATCATGTCTCCGCGCGAACTCCGCTCCCACCGCTGCCTGCAGCGCGCGGAACTGCTGAGCGCGGACGTTCACGACCTTCTGCTCCACCTGCAGCACGCCGCGCACGAGCAGGAGCGGCGTGCGTGAGATCAGCAACGCCTGGCGCTCGAAGCGCTGCGGCGTGACCACGACGTTGATCAGCCCCGTCTCGTCCTCGAGCGTGAGGAAGACGAATCCCTTCGCCGTCCCCGGACGCTGGCGGCAGATCACCAGCCCCGCCGTGGCGACGCGCTCTCCGTCGCGCCCGTGGCGCAGCAGGTCGATCGCGCTGCGCACGCCGTTCGGCTCGAGCACCGGCCGCACGTGCACCATCGGATGTCCGGCGAGCGAGATCCCCGTCATGCGGTAGTCGGCTTCCGTCAGCTCTACGCGCGTCATTGCGGGAACCGGTGCGACGTGCTCGCTCTCCACCATGCGGCGCCGTGGCGCGAGCGGGCCCGCGTCGCCGCGCGCCGCGTCGAGCAGCGACCAGAGCGCCGCGCGACGACGCCGCACGTCGGGCTCGTGCGGGATCAGTGCGTCGAACGCTCCCGCTTCGGCGAGATGCCGCAGGCCGCGCTGGTCGAGCCCCGAGCGCCGCACCACGTCCTCGATCGACGTGAACGGTCCCCGGGCGAGCGCCTGCTCGAGCCGGTCGCGCGCCGTCGCGCCGAGCCCGCGCACGCTGCGCAGGCCGAGCCGCACCGCGGGCGCGGGCGGCACCGGCGCGCGGGTCGACGCACCGCGGATCGCCTTCGACGCGCTCGTCGTGCGCGACGGAGCCGGCACCTCGCGCGGCTCGAGCGTCGCGTCCCATCCCGAGCGCGTCACGTCCACCGGCCGAACCTCCACGCCGTGCCGCCGCGCGTCCTCGACGAGCGTGCCCGGCGCGTAGAACCCCATCGGCTGCGCGTTGAGGATCGCCGCCGTGAACTCGGGCGCGTAGTAGTGCTTGAGGTACGCCGACGCGTACACGAGCAGCGCGAAGCTCGCCGCGTGGCTCTCGGGAAATCCGTAGTCGGCGAATCCGTTGATCTGGTTGAAGATCCGGTCCGCGTCGGTCGAGGCGATGCCGTTCTTCGCCATCCCGTCGAGCATCCGCTGGCAGATCGCCGCCATCCGCTCGCGGCTCCGCTTGTGTCCCATCGCGCGGCGCAGCACGTCGGCATCTCCCGCCGAGAACCCCGCGAGCGCGATCGCCACCTGCATCCCCTGCTCCTGGAACAGCGGCACGCCGAGCGTGCGCTCGAGGATCGGCTCGAGCGACGGATGCAGGTACGTCACCAGCTCCTCGCCGTTTCTCCGCCGCAGATACGGGTGCACCATGTCGCCCTGGATCGGACCGGGCCGGATGATCGCGACCTCGACGACGAGATCGTAGAACTTCCTCGGCTTCAACCGCGGCAGCGTGTTCATCTGCGCGCGGCTCTCCACCTGGAACACGCCGATCGTGTCGGCGGCGCAGAGGTCGTCGTACACCGCCTGGTCGTCCATCGGGAGCGTCGCGAGGTCGATCGTGACGCCACGCTGCTGTCGGATGTACAGCAGGCAGTCCTGGATCAACGTCAGCATGCCGAGGCCGAGCAGGTCGATCTTCACCAGCCCCGCCGAGTCGAGGTCGTCCTTCTCCCACTGGATCACCGTGCGGCCCGGCATGCTCGCCGGCTCGATCGGGACGACCTGATGCAGCGGCTGTTCGGTGAGCACGAACCCGCCGACGTGGATCGAGCGGTGTCGCGGCAGCTGATGCAGTCCGCCGACGATCTCGGCGAGCGCGCGCACGCGCTTGTCGTTCGGATCGAGCCCCGCCCGCTCGACGACGCTCGCGCCCCCACTCTCACGCAGCGCCGTGGTCGGATTGCGACGCTCGGTGTGCTCGTCGCCGGCGTACGGATCCTCCCACCGGTTGCCGCGCGCCGCCTGCTCGTGCATCGGCCGCGGAATGCGCGCGAGGTCGCGCGTTCCGGCGCTCTGCGCGTTCGGGCTCCCGTACGGCTCGTACGCCGCGTTGGGCGTCGGCCGGTCGGACGACGTCATCGGCCGCTGCACCTGCTTCGCCTTCTCCTTCTCGGCGCGCGACCGGGTCGTCGCCTCCGTGCCCGGCACCATCGCGTTGCCGAGCGCGCTCGCCACCACGCCGTCGCTCGCGGCGTCGTCCGCCGGCGTGGCGCGTAATGCCTCAGCCGTGGCCTTGGCCGAGAAGCGATCGCTCAGCAGCGCGAGCGAGTCGGCCTGCTCGACGCTGAACCCCAGCACGCGCGCCGCGTCGCGCACCGCGCTCTTTCCACGGTAGGTGATCTGCTCGCACACCATCGCCGCGTGGTCACGGCCGTAGCGCTCGTACACGTACTGGATCACGCGCTCGCGCTCGCGGTGGGCGAAGTCGATGTCGATGTCCGGCGCCTCGGTGCGCTCCTCGCTGAGGAAGCGCTCGAACAGGAGGTTGAGCCGGATCGGATCGACCGCGGTGATGCCGAGGCAGTAGCAGACGGCGGAGTTGGCGGCCGAGCCGCGCCCCTGGCAGAGGATCCCCTCGCGCCGCGCGAAGCGCACGATGTCCCAGACGATGAGGAAGTAGCCCGCGAGCCCGAGCTTCGCGATGAGCGCGAGCTCGTGCTGGATCTGCTTCTCGTGCTCCGCCGTGCGCGTCGCGGTGCCGGGCGCACCCCACCGCTCGCGCGCGCCCTGCTCGACGAGCCGCGCGAGGTACTCGTCGGGGCTCACACCCATCGGCAGCGGGAACGCGGGCAGCGTCGGATTGAGCTGGTCGAGCCGGAACGCGCACCGCTCGGCGACGGCGACGGTCGCGCGCACCCCGTCGAGGTTCCCGCGCCACCGCCGCGCGACCTGCGCCGCGCTCTTGAGGTACCACTCGGCGTTCGGGCGGAGCCGCGTGCCCATCGTGTCGAGCGTCTTGTCGTGCCGCAGGCACGACAACACGTCGTGCACCATCCGGTCGCGCGCCCGCGCGTAGTGCACGTCGTTCGTGACGACCCACGGCACGTCGAGCGCACGGGCGATCTCGATCAGCCGCGCCGTCGTGACGCGCTCCTCGGGGAGCCCGTGGTCCCAGCACTCGATCGCGACGCGTCGGTCGAAGATGTCGAGCAACGTGGCCGCAGCCTCGCACGCGGCGTCGGTGTCGCCACGCGACGCGAGCGTCGGCACCCAGCCGCGCGGGCAGCCGGTGAGGGCGAACAGCCCGCCGGCGTGCGCCGCGAGCTGGTCGAGTGTGACGCGCGGTACGCCGCGGTGCGCCACGTCCTGTCGCGCGAGCGTCACGAGCGTGGCGAGGTTGGCGTAGCCGTCGTGTGACTCGGCGAGCAGCGGCAGGTGCGTGACGAGCGGCTCGCCACCGTCGCCGTTCGGCGTGATGGTGACGGTGAGCTCCGCGCCGATGATCGCCGGCAGCCCGACCTCGCGTGCCGCGGTGGCGAAGCGGACGATCCCCCCGAGCTCGTCGTGATCGGTGATCGCCAGCGCGGCGAGGCCGAGCTCCTTCGCGCGCGCGACGAGCGGCTCGGGAAGCGCGGCGCCGTCGAGGAGCGAGAATGCGGTGTGGGCGTGGAGCTCGGCGTATTTCATGCGCGTGATGCGCGATGCGCATTGCGCGATGCGGCAGGCCTCGGGACGCTCCTGTCTCC
>Ga0207674_10005143_pt1 | contig 15607 bp, 12 predicted proteins | sample KBSCornC72_FD_184303 | JGI IMG/M metagenome (GOLD analysis project Ga0207674, IMG submission 184303) | Corn rhizosphere microbial communities from Kellogg Biological Station, Michigan, USA - KBS Corn C7-2 (SPAdes) (version 2) | ecosystem: Host-associated > Plants > Roots > Rhizosphere > Soil ... | reverse complement strand
CGGTGCGGCTCCACTTCGAGCATCCCGAGCAGCCATTTCTGCTGCTTGGAATCGGCGGGCTAGTTTGTCTGGCGTCCGGCATCGCGCTGACGTCGTTCACCAGGCACCCCACGATTGCGCCGCCAAAAAGCGCGGCCCCGCCTGCGCAAAGCCTGGTGGCACGCCTGCTGCGGATCGTCGAAAGCGGCGCCAAGTTCTTGATCCACTACCCGTCGTACATCTTGTACGTGGCCATCGCCGGCCACCTCGAGTGGTACCTCTACCCCTACGTCGCCGTGAACGCCGCCGCTCACCAGTGCCACCGGGTCCCTTGGAGTTACGACTTCGATGAAGACGGTCATCCTCGCCGGAGGGTTGGGGACGCGACTCTCGGAGGAAACCTCGCTCCGACCCAAGCCGATGGTGGAGATCGGGGGCCGGCCGATGCTCTGGCACGTCATGTCGATCTATGCCGCCCACGGCTTCCGGGAGTTCGTCGTCGCCTGCGGCTACAAGGGAGAGGTCATCAAGCAGTACTTCGCCGACTTCTTCCAGCACCATTCCGACTGGACGGTGGACCTGAGGAGCGGCGACCGGACGCTCGTCCGTCAGAGCGCCCCCGACTGGCGCGTGCACCTCCGCGACACGGGCGCCGAAACGCTGACCGGGGGCCGCCTCCGGCGGCTCCGCGACATCCTCTCCGACGGGACGTTCATGGTCACCTACGGTGACGGGGTGGCCGACGTGGACGTCGGTGCGCTCGTCCGCTTCCACCGGGCGCATGGGCGGCTGGCCACCGTGACGGCAGTCCATCCTCCCGCGCGCTTCGGCGCCCTGGAGCTGGAGGGCGATCGGGTGAGCGCCTTCGCCGAGAAGCCGCAGACCGGGGCCGGCTGGATCAACGGCGGATTCTTCGTCTTCGAGCCGGCCCTGCTCGACTACGTCGACGACGACGCCGTCTCCCTCGAGAAGGACGTCCTGGAGCGGGTCGCGGCCGACGGGCAGCTGATGGCCTTCCGGCACCATGGATTCTTCCAGCCGATGGACACGCTGCGCGAGAAGCTGACCCTCGAGGAGCTCTGGCGCACCGGCCAGGCGCCCTGGGCACCTTCCGTGCTCGTCGCCAACGCCGCCGAGCCACCCGCGGCGGCCCGCGCGTGAGCGATCGGGCAAGCGACTGGTACCGCGGCCGGCGCGTCTTCGTCACCGGCCATACGGGATTCAAGGGCTCGTGGCTGGCGACCTGGCTGCGGGAGGCGGGTGCGCAGGTCACCGGGTACGCCCTGCCGCCGGAGAGCGGCCGTCCGAGCTTGTACGAGCTCACGGGCGTGGCCGACGGCATCGATTCCGTCCTCGCGGACGTGCGCGACGGAGCCCGGCTCGGCGCCGCGCTCAGCGCGGCGCAGCCCGAGCTCGTCTTCCATCTCGCAGCGCAGTCGCTGGTCCGGCGCTCGTACGCCGATCCGCTGACGACGTTCGACACGAACGTGATGGGGACGGCACAGCTCCTCGACCTCGTGCGTCGCACGGGCTCGGTACGCGCCGTGGTCGTCGTGACGAGCGACAAGTGCTACGAGAATCGCGACCTGGAACGGGGCTATCGGGAAGAGGATCCGATGGGTGGCCACGACCCGTACAGCGCGAGCAAGGGGTGCCAGGAGCTGGTCGCCGCGTCGTTCCGGCGCTCCTTCCTCACCAATGCGGGGATCGCGATCGCCACCGCGCGCGCCGGCAATGTGATCGGAGGCGGTGACTGGTCGGAGGATCGCCTCGTGACGGATCTCATGCAGGCCGCGGCGGACGACCGTAGCTGCACGGTGCGACACCCGGACGCCGTGCGCCCCTGGCAGCACGTGCTCGAGCCGCTGCGCGGCTATCTCATGCTGGGCAGGGCCCTCGTCGAGCGGGGGGAGGAGTACGCCGAGGCGTGGAACTTCGGCCCCGACCTGCAGGACGCGGTCTCGGTGCGCGAGCTGGTCGCGCGGATGACCGCCGCATGGCCGAGGCTGCGCGCGGAGCTGGCGACGACGACCGACGGGCTGCACGAGGCGCGGCTGCTCCGCCTCGACAACGCGAAGGCGGGAGCGCGCATGGGCTGGCGCCCTGCCCTCTCGCTCGACGAGACGGTGGACTTCACCGTCGAGTGGTACCGCGCTGTGCACGAGAACCCACGTGTCGCGCGGCCGATGATGCTGGACCAACTCCACGAATACGAGCGCCGGGTCAGCGGCGCAGGAATCACGGGATGACGGGAACGCTGGGCGGAACGAAGCCGACGGACGCGGCGATGCGCGTCCCCTACGGACAGACGGTGCACGGCGAGGAGGAGATCGCGGCCGTGGTCGAGGTGCTGCGCACGTCGACGCAGATGGGCACGCGGGTGCGCACCTTCGAGCGGCGCATCGCCGACCTGTTCGCCAAGCAGCACGGCGTGATGGTGAACTCGGGATCGAGCGCGCTCTATCTCGCGGCCGAGCTGCTCGCGCTGCCAAAGGGTTCCGAGGTCGTGACGCCCGTCCTCACGTTCGCGACGACGGTGGCGCCGCTCGTCCGCTCGGGGCTCGTGCCGTCGTTCGTCGACGTGGAATCGGACACCTTCAACATCGACGTGGCGCAGATCGAGGCCGCGATCACGCCGGCGACGCGCGCCATCGTCGTGCCGTCGCTGATCGGCAACCTCCCCGACTGGGATCGCATCGCCGAGATCGCGCGGGTACGCAAGCTCGTCGTGGTGGAAGACTCGGCGGATACGCTGGGGGCGACGCTGCGCGGGACGAGCACCGGCACGCGCTCGGACATCAGCACGACGAGCTTCTACGGCTCGCACGTGATCAACGCCGCGGGCAATGGCGGGATGATCTGCATGAACCGCGACGACTGGGCCGAGGAGGCGCGGCTGCTGCGGAGCTGGGGGCGCAGCTCGTCGCTGTTCGTCGAGTCGGAGAACGTGGAGAACCGGTTCAACGTCGACGTCGGCGGGATCCCCTACGACGCGAAGTTCGTGTTCTCGCGCATCGGGCACAACATGGAGCCGTCGGAGATGGGCGCCGCGTTCGGGCTCGTGCAGCTCGATCGCCTCGCGGGCAACATCGCCGCGCGCGAGCGCAACTTCGCGCGACAGCTCGCGTTCTTCTCGGGCTACGAGCAGTGGTTCGTGCTGCCGCGGCAGCTGCCCGATTCGGTCACGGGGTGGCTGGCCTTCCCGTTCATCGTGCGCGACGAGGCGCCGTTCATCCGGCGCGATCTCCAGATCTTCCTCGAGCAGCGGAACATCCAGACGCGCACCGTCTTCACCGGGAACATCCTCCGGCAGCCGGGCTTCGCGAACATCGAGCGTCGCGAGACGCCGGGCGGCTACCCGAACGCCGACCGCGTCATGCGCGGCGGGATGCTGCTGGCCTGCCACCACGGCCTGACGGACGCGCAGATCGACTACATGCACGAGCAGGTGCGCGCGTTCCTGTCACGGTACCGGTGAGAGGGCGCTGAACGTGCGGATCGCCTTCAACGGCCAGCGGTTGGCTGGCCAGCGCCTCGGCGTGGGCCGGTACATCGAGTACATGCTGCGCTACTGGCGCGGGATGCTCACCCCCACCGAGCAGGTGACGGTCTTCCTGCGTCAGCCGCTCAGCGCGGCGTCGGTGCAGTATCTCGACCTGCCCGCGTCGATCCGCACGCAGCTCCTCCCGCCGGACGTGTCGGGAATCCCGTGGGAGAACGTCTCGCTGCGATGGCCCGCGTCGCGGCACGACGTGCTGTTCTGCCCTGCCTACACGGCGCCGATCGGCTACCGGGGGCCCCTCGTCGTGGCGACGCACAGCGTGAACGACATCCATCCGGGCGCGCACAACTGGTGGTACAAGTACACCTACGCGTGGCTCAACCGGCACAGCGCGGAGATCGCCGATGCGGTGATCGTCGCATCACAGTCGGCGAAGGACGACATCACGCGCTATTGGGGACTGCCGGACGACAAGATGATCGTCGTGCTGCAGGGCGCCGACGACTGCTTCCGCCCGATGGACGACGAGGAGGCGCTGCGCGCGGTGCGCCGTCGCTTCTTCGGCGGCGACCGTCCGTTCATCCTCTTCGTCGGCAAGTCGTCGACGCGCCGGAACATCCCCCTGCTCCTCCGCGCCTTCGCGCAGCTCAAGCAGGAGGCGAAGATCCCGCACGGGCTGCTGTTGTTCGGCCCGAACCCGAACAACCTGCCGCTCGCGCAGATCTGCGCGGAGCTGGGGATCAGCAACGACGTCGTGCAGACCGACGGCAAGATCGACGACCACAGCGAGCTGGTGCCGATCTACAATGCCGCCGAGGTGTTCGTGCATCCCTCGGAGTACGAGGGATGGTCGATGACGACGGTGGAGGCGATGGCGTGCGGCACGGCGGTGATCGCCGCGAACCGGGGCGGGCTCGGTGAGGCGGCCAACGGGCATGCGTTGATGCTGGACGCACCGTCGGTGGAGTCGCTGGCCGACGCGCTGCGGCGCGTGCTGAGCGACGACGCCTTGCGCCAGGACCTGGAGCGCCGCGCCTACGCGCGTGGCAGCGCGCTTCGGTGGCAGGAGACGACACGGCAGACGCTGGACGTGCTGCGCGCGGTCGCAGGACGCTAACCACTCACGAGAGATCGACGATGCCGGAGATGGATGTCTGCCGTGCCTGCAAGAGCACGAACCTCTACATGTTCCTGCCGCTGGGCGATCATCCGCCGGCGAATGCGTTCCTGACGCCGGCGCAGGCGGCGAAGGGGCCGCAGCCCGTCTTCCCCCTCGACGTGACGGCGTGCCTGAACTGCGGCGTGGTCATCGTGCCGGACATGCTGCCGCCGGACTTCTTCCAGGACTACCACTACGTGCCGTCGGCGAGCGCGACGATGCACGCGCACTTCGCCAACTTCGCGAAGCTCGTGAAGGAGCGTCACGCCGGTGGGAGTGGAAAGCTCGTGGTGGACATCGGCTGTAACGACGGGCTCTTTCTCAAGGCGTGCGCGGACCTCGGCGTGGACACGCTCGGGGTCGAGCCGGCGGCGAACATCGCGGCGATGGCGCGAGCGAAGGGGCTCGAGATCGTGAACGAGTACTTCGGCGCGGACAACGCACACGCCATCAAGGCGAAGTACGGCCCCGCGACGGTGATCACGACGACGAACACCTTCAACCACATCGACGACCTGCACGCCTTCATGCGCGGCGTGGACGTGTTGCTCGACGAAGGCGGCACGTTCATCGTCGAGGTGCCGCAGGCGCTGGAGCTCGTCGAGAAGAACGAGTTCGACACGGTGTATCACGAGCACATGTCGACGTTCAGCGTGACGTCGCTGGCCAAGCTGTACCGGTTCTTCGGGATGCGCATCGTGCAGGTCGACGTGCTGCCGATCCACGGCGGCTCGATGCGCGTATCGGCCCAGCGCCGGCCTGAGAGTGCGGCCGAAGTGCCCGAGGTGCAGCGGTGGCTCGACCTGGAGCGCGACCACGGGCTGTTCAAGTCGGAGACCTACGATGCGCTCGCCGCGCGCGTGCACCGCATCCGCACCGAGCTGCTCGACCTGCTGCACGGGTTGAAGGCGCAGGGGAAGCGCCTGGCCGGGTACGGTGCGCCGGCGAAGGGGAACACGCTGCTGAACTACTACGGCATCGGCCCCGACCTGCTCGAGTATCTCGCGGACCGGAACCACCTCAAGCAGGGGAAGCTCTCGCCGGGGATGCTCATCCCCGTCGTGCCGGCCGAGCGCGTACTCGAGACGCAGCCGGACTACCTGCTGATCCTCGCCTGGAACTTCGGCGACGAGATCATGCAGCAGCAGGCGGAATATCAGCGGCGCGGCGGCAAGTTCATCCTGCCGATCCCCACGCCGCAGGTGATCGGGTAGCGCGTGAGCGCCGTGGCCGCCGGTGAGACGGGCGTGCGCCCGTTGGCGGGGCGGCGCGCGCTCGTGACGGGGGCGTCGGGGTTCATCGGCTCGCATCTCGTCACCCGGCTGCTCGCGGAAGGCGTGGAGGTGCACGTGCTGCAGCGCAGCGACGCGCCCGGGCCGCGCCTGGCGCCCTTGCTCGCGCGGCTGCGCGTGTGGCGTGCCGACGTGACCGACCGTGACGCGCTGCACGCCGCCTTCGAGGGCGCGGCGCCGGACCTCGTCGTCCACCTCGCGGCCGACACCACCGTGCGCCGCACGCACGAAGGGTGGGCAGGCGTGGAGCGCAGCATCCGGGTGAACCTGGAAGGCACGCTCGCGATGGTGCGCGAGACGATCGAGGCGCGGCATCCCGTGTCGGTGTTCGTCCGCGCGGGCGGCCTGGAGGAGTACGGCACCGGGGCGACGCCGTACGTCGAGACGCAGCGGGAGCAGCCGATCTCCCCGTATTCGGCGAGCCAGGTGGCGGCGACGCACTACTGCGAGATGCTGCAGCGGGAGACGCGAACGCCGCTCATCACGCTGCGCCCTGCCCTGGTGTACGGGCCCGCGCAGTCGACAGACTTCCTGATCCCCAGCCTGATCACGAGCTGTCTCCGTGGCCTCGACTTCGACATGACGGCCGGCACGCAGTATCGCGACCTGCTCTACATCGACGACCTCGTCGAGGCGTTCGTGCGCGCGCTGACCCGCGAGGAAGCGCGCGGCGTGATCAACGTGGGCAATGGCATCGAGCACGCCGTACGCGACGTCGCCCAGGAGATCGTGCGACTGTGCGGTACCGCGAGCCGGCTGCGGCTCGGCGCGCGGCCGGAGCGACCGGGCGACCTGGCACACCTGGTGACGAGCACACAACGCTCTCGGGAGCTGCTCGCGTGGCAGCCCGCCGTGCCACTGACGGAAGGGCTCGTGCGCACGATCGCGTGGTACCGCGCCCACCTCGCCGAGCCGGGTGCACGCGCGCTCGCGTCGGAGGGCGCATGAGTGGACCGATCACGCACGTGAAGGTCGCGCTGGAGGCGGTGAAGCGCCGGGCCACCGAGGCAGTGCTGGCGCATCGCATTCGTGCACGCAACCCGACGATGCGCTGTCACCCCAGCGCGATCTGGGACTACCCCTACCACGAGATCGACGCGATCCAGATCGGCCGCAACGTGCACGTGTTCGCGTGGGCCGAGATACTCGTGTATCCAGTCTCGAAGCACAGCAGCGTACGCGGTGGCCTCGTGCTCGGCGACGGCGTGATCATCGCCAAGGGGGTGGACATCCGCGCCGCCGGCGGAATGATCCGCATCGGCAACGGCTCGGGGATCGGCCAGCACTCGGTGGTCGTCGGGGCAAATCATCGCCCCGTGCTCGGCCAGCCGATCTTCCACACGCCGTGGGAGGAGACACGCACCGGCGTGACCGTGGGCAACAACGTCTGGGTGGGCGCGAACTGCGTGCTGCTCCCGGGGATCACGATTGGAGACAACTCCCTCATCGCGGCGGGGAGCGTGGTGTCGCGCGACGTGCCCCCGAACGAGATCTGGGGTGGCGTCCCGGCGCGGAAGCTGAAGGACGTCCCCGCGCCCGAGCAGGCACGCGCCTGACGCGTGGCGTCAGCGCGGCTTGACCGCGGTGACGAAGACGGCCGAGATGGGAAAGACGAGCCGGCCGCCGCGAGCGACCGTCGCGCGACAGCGGTCCAGGAACTCGCGTCGCACGTCGTCGATGGCCGCTGGCGGTGCGGCGAGCAGACGCTTCCGCGCGCGCGTGCAGATCGTGCGCTGCATCTCCCAGAACTCGTCGGCGGTGGCCACGTCGTTCTGGAAGTTCCGCCAGCTTCGACCGAACCCGGTGAAGCCGGCGGCACGGGCGAGATCGGCGACCGCGCCGGCGCGGTTGAGCTGCGTGGCGAGCGACGAGCCGTGCGGCACGTCGTCGTCGGGGGGAAGCTTCGCGTCGACGATCAGATCGAGGAGATCCGAGCTGCGGCGTCGGCCGCGTAGCGCCTCCACGCGGCGGCCGGCCTCGGCGACGGCGTGCGTGACCGTGTCCAGCGAGAAGAGCGGCGGGCGACTGCCGACGGTGATGAGCAGGCGGCCGCCCGGACGGAGGACGCGGAACATCTCGGCCACCGCGCGCTCGGGGCGCGGCATGTGTCCGAGCGCGAAGGCCGACATCACGACGTCGAACGACGCATCGGCGAGGTCGAGCGCTTCGGCGTCCATCTGACGGAAGGCGATGCGCGATTCGGCGAGCCCCTGCTCCGTCGCGGAGCGGCGCGCCTTCTCGATCATGCCGGTGGAGATGTCCACGCCGACGATGCTCGCCGTGGCCGGGGCGACGCGCGCGACCTCGAAGGGGATCATCCCCGTGCCGGTGCCGACGTCGAGCGCGCGCTCCGCGGGTGCGAGGGCGGCGAGCTCCACGAGGCGCCGCGCCACGGGATACGCGAGGCGGTGGCTGAACGCGTCGAACAGGTCGGCGACGTCGTCGTAGCTGGCGGCGTCGAGGGCTTTCCAGCGCTCGGTCTCGGTGGACATCGGTGCCTCCTCAGCTGCGGGACATGAGACGGACGCGGCCCCACGCGAGCCCCGACGCGATCAACGCGCGCTCGGCGCGACTGAGCGTCAGCGCGGCGAGCCCGAGGACGAGCACGACGTACGCGCCACGCGTGCCGATGCCGGCGATGGTCAACTCGGTGGCGGGGTCGAACACCCGCCCCGCGAGGTAGATGACGGCGAGGGTGAATGCCGCGCGGCCCATGACGAGCGGCGACACGGTCGCCGCGAACTTCCGGCGCAGACGCAGCAGCGCGGCCGCGAAGGCGACCAGCATGGCCACCGACAGGGCGAGGGCGGCGCCGCCGAGGCCGAACCGCGCGATGAGCGTCGGGAACGCGACGGCCGCCGTCGCGTAGCCGAGCACCGTGGCGATGGCGAAGAACGCGACGTCGTCGAGCCCGATGAGCAGCTGGAGGTAGACGTTCACGATCTGGTAGAGGCACTGCCAGACGACGAACAGCGACAGCGCGGCGGCGGCGGGGGCGAAGCGGTGCGAGAAGAGCAGCGTGAGCACGACGCGCGGAAAGAGCGCGACGACGACACCGGCCAGCAGGAGCAGCAGGGTGATCTTCCCGGCGAAGTCGTCCGCGGCGGCGATCTTGGTCTCGACGGGAAGCTGACGGTTCACATAAGGCGTGAAGAAGAGGCCGTTCATCGGCGTCATGACGTTGCCGACGGTGAGCGCGATGCCGAGCAGCGCCTGCAGCAGTCCCGCGCCGACGGCGCCGAGCCCCTCGAAGACGAAGTAGCGCGTGCCGAGCATGGTGAGCGAGTACGCGGACATCGCCACGTAGATCAGCATGGCGAAGCGCACGATCTCGGGGCTCTCGCGCAGCTCGCGGCGCAGGCCGGCGGTGGGTGCGGTGACGTGCACGCCGAGCGTCCGCTGTAGATACCAGATGGAGCCGAGCGTCGTCCCGACGCCGGTGGCGACGGTGGCGACGTACAGGCCCTGAATGCCGCTCATCGCGACGCCGACGATCGCGGCGGCGGCGAGGGCGAGCAGGACCAGCATGTTGAGCATCGCGCTCGACGCGCCCCGTTGCGCGGAGGCGAGCGTGTTGACGAACAGGACGTTCAGCATCGCGGCGGGCACGCTGAGCACCGCAATGAGGAAGTACGGCCGGTAGGCGCCGAGGTCGGAGCCGAAGAGGGTGGGTCGCCAGGTGAGCAGCGCCACGACGATGGCGACGGCGATCACCGCCTGGATGGAGAGGGCGCGAAAGAACGTCGCGAAGGTCCGCTCGAAGGGCTCGTGCCCATCGCTGTGCCGGTTGGACATGAACTTCATGGCCGTGAACGGCAAACTCAGATGCGCGAGCTGCATCGTGCTGAGCACGGTCTGGTCGATCGTGCTGGCGACGCCGTACCCCGCGGGGCCGAGGAGGACCGAGAGCACCTTCGCCCGGACGAGCGCGATCAGCATGATCGCCATCTGGATCACGCCGATGGACAGCAGAACTCGCGACATTCGAGAACGAGCGGGTGACCGAGGGGTGGACGGCCGAAAGTTAACGCGCGGTCGCCGCGGCCGGCCCGTGCCACAGCGCCACGGGGGGCGCTGGAGTCATCCGTAATCGACGAGTCCGGCGCGCCGGCGGTCACTCTCGGTTGCAGGGAGTGTCACCTCGACCCGAGGCCAGGCGTCATTGGCCCGGGCCCGGACGCGCGGTATGATCCGCTCCGCGCCCCCCCGTGGAGCACACCTCCGTGCTCGCAGAGACTGTCGACCACCAGTTTCCGACCCGAGACGATGCTGCGCACCGACCGCGAGTGGATCTTCTGGGGGGAGCACGATCCCCTGTGGGCGGTATCGTCGGTCGCGGGGCGCGAGCGCGGGAGCAAGCGGGCGTGGACGGCCGCGGAGTTCCTCGCCGAAGGGGCGGCGTACTTCGCTCCCGTGCGGCGTCAGTGGGCGCACTACGGCATGGGCTCGTCACACTGCCTGGAGATCGGCGCGGGATCGGGCCGCCTCACCAAGCAGTTGCTGGCGAGCTTCCAGCGCGTGACGGCGGTGGACGTCTCCGCCGCGCAGCTCGCGAATGCTCAGAAGCTTCTGGGCGACGACGCGGCGCGCGTGACGTTCGCCGTGGTGGACCGGCCGGCGTTCCCGGTTCCGGACGCATCGGCGGACGGGTTGTTCACCGCGGAGGTGTTCCAGCACCTGGCGAGCTTCGCGCCGATCGAGGCGTATCTGCGCGACGGCTTCCGCGCGCTGGCGAGCGGTGGGACGGCGTGCTTCCAGCTGCCGGTGGCCGGGATGCATCCGGTGAGTCATGCGCGGTACGCGCTCCGCGCGGTGCGCACGACGGTCGAACGACTGGTCGGACGGCGTAGGGTGATGGACTACCGGTTCCATCGTGCGTCGCGCGTGCTCGGCGCGCTCGAGCGGATCGGCTACGTGGACTGCGAGCTGCGTGCGTTCGCGGTCGGCGCGCATGGCGGCCAGCACGCCTACTTCTTCGCGCGCAAGCCGTAGCGATTTTAGGCGGGGTCCTGACCCCACCGGGTCTGACCCCAAAGGGTCTGACCCCAAAGGGTCTGACCCCAACAGGTTTGTGACGGGTCAGGTGACGCGGACGGGTGCGGAGCCGGGCTCGGTGCGGGCGACACGTGTCGTCGGAGAGAGCTCGGCGGGGGCTTCGCTCACGAGGGCGCGATCGAGCTGGGCGTCACTCTGCGCGAGGTCCGCGCCACGGAACTGGCGCACGAGGGTGAGGATCGTGTAGACCGCGACCGGCTCGTCGGCCTGATTGCGGACCTCGACGTCCCAGTGCACCACGCCCTGTGGGATCTGCCCCTCGCGGTCCTCCTTGATCGTCTTCTGCTTGCACGTCAGCCGTGCGTGGATCGTGTCGCCGATGTAGACCGGCTTCACGAAGCGCAGCCCCTCGAGTCCGTAGTTGGCGAGCACCGGACCGGGCGCGGGATCGACGAAGAGCCCCGCCGCCGCCGACAGCACGAAGTAGCCGTGTGCGACGCGCCGCTCGAAGAGCGATTCGCGCGCGGCGACGTCGTCCATGTGCGCATAGAAGAAGTCGCCCGAGATGCCGGCGAAGTTCACCACGTCGCTCTCGGTGACGGTGCGGCGATGCGTGACGAGCGTCTCGCCAATCTCGAGCTCCTCGAAGTATTTCCGGAAGGGATGGACGCGGTCGAGCCGCTCGGCGGCGCCCTTGCTCCACTCGTTGGTGACCGCGGTGAGCGTCTGCGGCGCGCCCTGCAGGGCCGTGCGCTGCATGTAGTGCAGCACGCCGCGCACGCCGCCCATCTCCTCGCCACCCCCGGCGCGCCCGGGCCCACCGTGCACGAGATGCGGAAGGGGCGAGCCGTGTCCCGTCGACTCCTTCGCGCTGTGGCGATTCACGATCATCAGACGGCCGTGATACGCGGCGGTGCCAAGCGCCACCTCGCGCGCCACGTCGTCGCGCGCGGTGAACAGTGAGCCGACGAGGCTGCCCTTCCCCAGCTTGGCGAGCTCGATGGCCTCGTCGATCGTGTCGTACGGCATCACCGTGTTCACCGGACCGAACGCCTCGATGTCGTGCGGCTCGCTGTGCTCGAACGGCGCACCAGTGTACAGGAGCGTGGGGGCGAAGAACGCGCCCTTCTCCGGGTCGGCGCCGACGACGTCGAGCGAATCGGCGCCGCCGTACAGCAGCTCCGTGGCGCGACGCAGCTTCTCGGTGTTCGTCGCGACCTCGCGGCGCTGGCTGCGGCCGGCGAGGGGACCCATGCGCACTCCCTCGATGGACGGATTGCCGACCTTCACGCCGGCGAGGCGCTTGCCGAGCGCCTTCGCCACGTCGTCGACGAGCGCGGTGGGGACGAGGGTGCGGCGGATGGCGGTGCACTTCTGGCCGGCTTTCACCGTCATCTCCTTCGCGACCTCCTTCACGAAGAGATCGAACTCCTCGCTGCCGGCGACCGCGTCGGGGCCGAGCATCGAGAAGTTGAGCGAGTCGGCCTCCTGATTGAACCGGACGTTGTGCTCGAGGATGGCTCTGGACGAGCGAAGCTGGCGCGCCGTGGCGGCCGAGCCGGTGAAGGCGAGGGTGTCCTGACTCGTGAGATGATCGAGGAGATCGCCCGCGCTCCCGCACACGAGCTGGAAGCTTCCGGGCGGCAGAATGTTCGACTCGACGATGGCGCGCGCGACGACTTCGGTGAGGAAGCAGGTCACCGTCGCCGGCTTCACGAGGCTCGGCATGCCGGCGAGGAACGCCGTCGAGAACTTCTCCAGCATCCCCCACACGGGGAAGTTGAACGCGTTGATCTGGACGGCGACGCCCTCGAGGGGCACGCAGATGTGGCGGCCGATGAAGGTGCCGCCCTTGCTCAGCGCTTCGGGCCCACCGTCGACGTAGAAGGTCTCGTCGGGGAACTCGCGACGGCCGCGGCTCGCGTAGGCGAACAGGGTGCCGATGCCGCCGTCGATGTCGATCCATGAATCACCGCGCGTCGCGCCGGTGAGCGCGGAAACGCGATAGAACTCTTCCTTCCGAGCCGTCAGATACTGGGCGAGCGCCTTGAGCCTTCGCGCGCGCTCGTGGAAGGTGAGCCGACGCAGCGCGGGCCCGCCGGTGCCGCGGCCGAAGTCGAGCACCGCCGCGAAGTCGAGCCCTTCGCTCGACGCGATGCCGATCTCCTCGCCGGTGACGGCGTCGTGCAGCGTCGTCCCGCTGCCACGCCCGTCGACCCATTCGCCGACGGCGTAGCTCTGAATACGTGTCAGGTTGGCCATCTAGATGCGCTCCAGCACGGTCGCCATCCCCTGCCCCACCCCGACGCACATCGTCGCGAGCGCCCAACGCGCGCCGGTGCGCCGCAGCTCGTGCGCCGCGGTGAGGAGCAGTCTCGCGCCGCTCATGCCGAGCGGGTGGCCGAGGGCGATGGCGCCGCCATTCGGGTTGACGCGCGGATCGTCGTCGGCGACGCCAAGCTCGCGCAGGCTGGCGATCGCCTGCGCGGCGAACGCTTCGTTGAGCTCGATCACGCCGACGTCGTCCATCGTGATCCCCGCGCGCTCGAGCGCCTTCTTCGACGCCGGCACGGGTCCGATCCCCATCGAGCGCGGCTCGACGCCAGCCACCGCGGACGCGGCGATGCGCACCATCGGCTCGGCGCCGAGCTCGCGCGCACCCCACTCGGAGACGACGAGCAGCGCCGCGGCGCCGTCGTTGAGGCCGGACGAGTTGCCCGCGGTGACGCTTCCCTTGCCATCGGCGCGGAAGGCGGGGCGCAGCTTCGCCAGCACCTCCGCCGTCGTGTCGGGGCGAATGAACTCGTCGCGCTCGACGCGGACGGGTGGTCCCTTGCGCTGCGGGATGTCGATCGGCGTGATCTCGAGCGCGAAGCGGCCGGCCTCGCGCGCCGCGGCGGCCTTGCGCTGCGAGCGCACCGCGAAGGCGTCCTGGTCGGTGCGACTCACGCCATACTGCTCGGCGACGTTCTCCGCCGTCTGGCCCATCGAGTCGACGCCGTAGCGCTCGCGGAGCACGGGGTTGATGAATCGCCAGCCGAGGCTCGTGTCGAAGAGCTCGACGTCGCGCGCGAACGGCTTGCTCGCCTTGCTCAGCACGTAGGGCGCGCGCGTCATGCTCTCGACGCCGCCGGCGACGTAGATGTCCCCGTCGCCAAGTCGTACGGCGCGCGCGGCGTTCACGACGGCGCTCATCCCGGAGGCACAGAGCCGGTTCACCGTCTCGCCGGGCACGTCGACGGGCAGGCCGGCGAGCAGCGCGGCCATGCGCGCCACATTGCGGTTGTCCTCTCCCGCCTGATTCGCGCAGCCGAGGATGACGTCGGAGACGTGCATCGGATCGAGCCGCGGATGCCGCGCGACGAGCGCAGCGATGACGTGCGCCGCGAGGTCGTCGGGGCGCACGTCGGAGAGCTGTCCGCCGATGTTGCCGACGGCCGACCGCACGCCGTCGATGATGAATGCTTCAGAGGTCATGCAGTGAACGACAGAAGTGAGCGCCCGTCGCGCACCACGCGACGGAGCAGCGGACTCGGACGGTAGCGGTCCTCCCCATATTCCGCCTGCAGCCACTCGAGCCGGCGGAGGATCTCCGGCGCGCCGATCTGGTCGCCCCAGGCGAGGAGGCCGCGCGGGTAGTTGACGCCCTTCGTCATGGCCAGCTCGACGTCGGCGGGCGACGCGATGCGGAGATGCACGGCATCGACGGCCTCGTTGACGAGCATCGTGAGGATGCGATCGACGACGGTGGCCCCCAGCTCGCGGTCCTGCGTCGGGCTCGGCGCCTCGGCGCCGGCGCGATAGTCGTAGTAGCCGCGCTCCCGCTTCCGGCCGAGCAGCCCTGCCTCGACGAGGCGGCGCTGGCTGAGCGCGGGCCGGTAGCGCGGATCGAAGAAGGTCGCCTCGAACACGCTCGAGGTGACGGCGAAGTTCACGTCGTTGCCGATGAAGTCCATCAACTCGAAGGGTCCCATCCGGAAGCCGCCGATCTCGCGCATCGCCCAATCGATCGTCGCGACGTCGGCGATCCCTTCCTCGAGGATGCGGAGCGCTTCGCCGTAGAAGGGACGCGCGATGCGGTTGACGATGAAGCCGGGCGTGTCGCTCGCGATCACGGTGGTCTTACCCCACGAATCGGCGAGCGTGCGCGTCCGGCGCACGACCTCGGGCGACGTCGTGATCGCGGGAACGATCTCGACGAGCGGCATGAGGGGCGCGGGGTTGAAGAAGTGCATGCCGATGACGCGCTCGGGATGCGCCACGGCGCCGCCGAGCGCCGCGATGGAGAGCGACGACGTGTTCGACGCGAGCACGCACTCCCGGGGCACGAGCTGCTCGAGCGCGGCGAAGAGCGCGCGCTTCGCGGCGAGCTCCTCGACGACCGCCTCGATGACGACGTCGCAGGGCGCATAGGCGCGGAGGCCCCCGGCGACATCGTCGCCATCGGAGATGCGCGCCAGCGTATCGTCGGCCGCGGCGGGCGCCAGCTTCCCCTTCGCGACGTCGCGCTCGAGCGTGGTCCGGATCGTCTCGAGCGCGCGCTCGACGGCTCCTGCCTGGGCGTCGCCGAGCACGACGTGATGGCCCGCCGCCGCCGCGACCTGGGCGATGCCACGCCCCATCGCGCCTGCGCCGATCACGCCGACGATCAGCGCGCGCTCACTGGCCACGCTAGCGACC
>Ga0207674_10005139_pt1 | contig 15610 bp, 9 predicted proteins | sample KBSCornC72_FD_184303 | JGI IMG/M metagenome (GOLD analysis project Ga0207674, IMG submission 184303) | Corn rhizosphere microbial communities from Kellogg Biological Station, Michigan, USA - KBS Corn C7-2 (SPAdes) (version 2) | ecosystem: Host-associated > Plants > Roots > Rhizosphere > Soil ... | reverse complement strand
AATCTTAGGCGACACCTTCGTCCGCATGCTGCGCGCGACGCAACGCAACGTCGAAGTGCAAAACTACATCGACAACACCGGCGTACAAGTTGCCGATGTGGTCGTAGCCTTCCGCCATTTAGAGCAAAAGTCGCTAGCGGACGTGCAGAACCTGATCGCCACCACCCGCTTCGACTACCTGTGCTGGGATCTATATGCGCGCATTTCGTCGTATTACGCCGATCACCCCGAAGCCCTGCAGTGGCGTCGCGACATGCTGCATCAAATCGAGCAAGGTTCAAGTGAGGATGCCGAACTCGGTCATCTGGTCGCCGACGCCGTTGTCAAAACACACCTGGCCACCATGTGGCGCCTCAACATTGTTTACGACGTCCTCCCCCGCGAAAGCGAAATCCTTCACCTCCAGTTCTGGGCTACGGCGTTTGAACTCCTGAAAACCCGCAAAGCCATCTACTTCGAAACCGAAGGCAAGAACAATGGCTGTTGGGTGATGCCCGGCTCCGCCTTCCGCGAGGGTTCCGTAGAAGGTGATGACGACAGCAAAGTGATCGTCCGCTCCAACGGCACCGTAACCTACGTCGGCAAAGACATCGCCTATCAACTGTGGAAATTCGGCCTGCTAGGCAAGGACTTCCACTATTTCAAGTGGCACACCTATCCGAACGGCCATGAAGTCTGGTCCTCCACCGTCGACCCGCAGGCCGCAAACTCCCCGCATTTCGGCGCCGGCTCCCGCGTCTATAACGTGATCGATTCCCGCCAGTCGTATTTGCAAGACGTCGTAGTCGCCGGTCTCCGCGCCCTTGATTTCGCCCAGCAAGCCGACAATAGCATCCACTTCTCGTACGAAATGGTGGCCCTCTCGCCGCGCACCTGCATCGAGATGGGGATCGATCTTTCCGACGAAGACAAACGAAAACCGTACGTCGAAGTGTCCGGCCGCAAGGGCCTAGGCGTGAAAGCCGACGACCTGATCGACAAACTGATTGAAAAAGCGCTCGACGAAGTAACCTCGCGCCATGCCGACGAGCCCGAGGAATCGCGGCGCAACGCGGCGACTCAGATCGCAGTAGGCGCGCTGCGCTACTTCATGCTGAAGTACACTCGCAATTCCGTGATCGCCTTCGATTTCGGCGAGGCCCTAAGCTTTGAAGGCGAGACCGGCCCCTACGTGCAATACGCCGCCGTGCGCGCCCGTAACATCCTGCGCAAACTCGACGAACGTGGCGAGAAACTCCCCGATTTCCGCGCCGAACTCGCCCGCGACGCCATGGCCCGCCAACTCGCCGATGAAGACTGCTGGCAGCTCCTGCTAGCCGCCTCGAAAGCCGATTCCGCCATCGAACGCGCCGTAGCCAGCGGCGAGCCCGCCCACATGGCCCGCTACGCCTTCCAACTCGCGCAATCCTTCAGCAATTTTTATCACGAATATCCCGTACTTTCCGAATCCAATCGCGAAAAGAAAACCTTCCTGCTGTGGATGACCGAATATTTCCGCGTGCAGCTAGAACGCACGCTAGCCGTGCTGGGAATTGAAGTGCCCGAGTACATGTAGGCTAAAATGGAATTAATCCCATGACAAGTCTGAACTCCTTTGGCGCCGCGGGCCAGCTTCAGGTCGGCGGCCGAACCTACCAGATTTTCCGCCTCGCCGCGCTCGAAAAAGCCGGAGTAAATCTCTCCCGCATCCCCTACTCGATCAAGATTCTGCTCGAGAACCTGCTGCGCTTCGAGGACGGAACCACGGTCAAGCGCTCCGATATCGAATACGTAGCGAAGTGGGATACCAAGGCCGACGCCTGCGAAATCAATTTCCGCCCCGCGCGCGTCGTCTTGCAGGATTTCACCGGAGTGCCCTGCGTAGTCGATCTCGCCGCCATGCGCGACGCGCTCCAGAAAATGGGCGCCGATCCCAAGAAAGCCAACCCGCTCGTGCCCGTGGACCTGGTCATCGACCACTCCGTGCAAGTGGACCACTATGGCACCAACGACGCCTTCCAGTTGAACGCGCTGCTAGAATTCCAGCGCAATCAGGAGCGTTACTCATTCCTCCGCTGGGGCCAGTCCGCATTCCAGAATTTTCGCGCCGTGCCGCCGGATACCGGCATCGTGCACCAAGTGAACCTCGAATACCTCGCGTCGGTGGTCATGACCATGGACGGCGCCGCGTATCCCGACACCGTCGTCGGCACCGATTCCCACACGACGATGATCAACGGCTTGGGCGTGGTTGGCTGGGGCGTCGGCGGCATCGAAGCCGAAGCCTGCATGCTCGGACAGCCCGCCACCATGCTGCTCCCGCAAGTGGTCGGTTTCAAGATGACCGGCAAGCTTCCCGAAGGTGCCACCGCCACCGATCTCGTCTTAACCGTCACACAAATGCTGCGCAAAAAAGGTGTCGTCGGCAAGTTTGTAGAGTTCTACGGCGACGGCCTCAACGCCCTCAGCCTAGCCGATCGCGCCACCATTTCGAACATGGCGCCCGAATACGGCGCGACCATCGGTGTGTTCCCCATAGATGAAGCGTCGCTCGAGTATCTGCGCCTGACCAACCGTCCGCCGGAGCAGGTCGCGCTGGTCGAAGCCTACGCGAAAGAGCAGGGACTGTTCCGCATCGCAGGTGCGCCCGACCCCGTTTTCACCGACACGCTTTCTCTCGATCTAGCCGCCGTCGTCCCGTCGTTAGCAGGACCGAAGCGCCCCCAAGACCGCATCAACCTGCCCGACGTGAAAAAGAATTTCCTCGATGGACTTGGCGCTGTGCCCAAAACCGCCGACATCAAAATGAACGGCAAGGGCGCCACCATCCAAGACGGCAGCGTGGTCATCGCCGCCATCACCAGTTGCACCAATACCTCGAACCCGTCGGTGCTGGTAGCCGCCGGCCTCGTCGCGAAGAAAGCCGTCGAGCGCGGCCTGACTTCCAAGCCGTGGGTGAAAACCAGTCTCGCCCCGGGTTCCAAAGTCGTCATGGATTATTTGAGGGAGGCCGGCCTGCTGCCCGCGCTCGAAGCGTTGAAATTCAACCTGGTCGGCTACGGCTGCACCACCTGCATCGGCAATAGCGGCCCTCTGCCGGAGGAAGTCGCGGCAGGCGTGAATTCAGGAAAGCTAACGGTGGCCGCAGTGCTCTCAGGCAATCGCAACTTCGAAGGCCGCGTGAATCCGTTAGTGAAAGCGAACTACCTCGCGTCGCCCCCATTGGTGGTAGCCTACGCCATCGCGGGCCGCGTCGATATGGATCTTACGCACGAACCGCTCGGCCAAGACCCGTCCGGCAAAGACGTTTTCCTGCGCGACATCTGGCCGACCAATCAAGAAGTGCAAGCCGCCGTCAAGAAAAGCGTCCACCGCGAAATGTTCGCCAAACAATACGCCGAAGTATTCGAAGGCGACGCCAGCTGGCGCGGAATGAAAGTTCCGCAAGGCGACCTCTATATTTGGGATGACGCGTCAACCTACATCAAGCGCGCCCCGTACTTTGACGCCATGGTTGACCCCAAGACTTTCGTAAAAAACATGCAAGGCCTGCGCGCGCTAGCGATGCTAGGCGATTCCGTCACCACCGATCACATTTCCCCCGCCGGCAACATCGCCAAGGACAGCCCCGCCGCGCAGTACCTGATGTCGCTGGGCGTCAAGCCCGGCGACTTCAATTCCTACGGCGCGCGCCGTGGCAACCACGAAGTAATGGTGCGCGGCACCTTCGCGAACATTCGCTTGCGCAACCAGATGGCCCCCGGAACCGAAGGCGGCTGGACCCGCCACGTGCCCTCCGGCGAACAGATGTCGATCTACGATGCGGCGGTGCGCTATCAAAAAGAAAACACCCCACTATTCGTCATCGCCGGCAAGGAATACGGTACCGGCTCCTCGCGCGACTGGGCCGCGAAAGGCACGCTGCTTTTGGGCGTGAAGGCCGTGATCGCCGAAAGTTTTGAGCGCATTCATCGCTCAAATCTGGTCGGCATGGGCGTGCTCCCCCTGCAATTTGTCGAAGGACAAAGCCGCGAGTCCCTGGGATTGACGGGCCAGGAATCATTCTCCATCGAAGGAATTCCAGCCGCAGTCGACTCCGCCGGCAAATCGCGCGCCAAGATCACAGCGACGCTCAACGGTTCCGCAAAAACCTTCGAGGCCATCGTCCGCATCGACACACCGCAGGAAGCCGAATACTATCGCAGCGGTGGAATCCTGCCCTATGTACTGCGCCAGTTGGCTGGCCGCCCAGCTACTGTCTAAAAGCGTTGCTTAAGCGCGCGACGCCGTGCGCGCTTCGACGGCTCCCAACACGCGCTCCAGTTCCGGTTCTTCAAGCGGCCGCCCCAGCAAGTAGCCGCCGCTTTCCTGTAGGCTCGCCGCGAGATCCGCATCGTAACCGTCGCTAACCAGGACGACGGTTGGGATCAACTCGCGCAGGCGTTCCTGGAAGTCGCTCCACTTCGCGCCGCCCGGCCGCAACGCCCACACCAGGCCGTCGAAGCGCAGGCGATGCGCCAGGTCGGCCGCTTCCTCCGGACGGGCCGGAACCACGCGATGCCCGCGCGCGGCAAGCAATCCCAGGAGTTGGCGCTGCGCACCTAGATCCACATCCACCAGCATCAGCGTGAGGACTCGGCGCACGGCCATCGGCGCGCTGCGTACCGGCCGTGGATCGATGCCCGGCGCCAGCGGCAAATCGACATCGAAGGTCATGCCGCCGCTCTGGCTCCGCACCCGCAGCTCGCCCCCGTGATTCTGCACGATCGCGCGGCACACCTCCAGATTTGACTCCACCGCCGCCGGTTCCGTGGCATCATCCGGGCAATGAATCTCAACCACCACGCGCCCCGCAATCAGGCTGCTTGAGACCTCCAGCGTCTTGGCTGCGGAACGCGCCGCCGATTGTTCCGCTGACACTAGCAGATTCAGAAACACCTCCTCGATCTGCCCTTGCACCCCCAACACCAGAGCAGGTGCCGGCGACAAATGGTTTTGTACCCGCAGGCCCAGCACCTTCCACTCCGGCTCGCGAAACTGCAGCAGGCCGCTGCCCAGCGCGTTCACGTCCACTAATCGCGCGCCTGTTTCTGCGGGCCGCGCGAACGATACCAAGCGCGACACGATCTCCGCTGCCCGCTGGGCTTCGGCGGTAAGCTGCTTCAAGCCGCGGTCGATCTGCGAACTGCCCTCGGCGCCGATCAGCGAGGAAGACAGCTCCTGAATCCGTTCGAGGGGCGCGCGCAAATCGCTGGCAACACCCGATATCAACTGCCCTGTGGCCGCCAGTTTTTCGCTGCGGAATAGCTGCTCGCGCACCGCTTGCTGCTGTTCCAGTTTTAGAGAAGCCGCTACTTGATTCGCCAGATGGTGCAGCGTCGCCTGTTCTTCCGGCGTGAAGTATCCCAGCCGGCGCGTGCTGCCCACTTCGATGACGCCCAGCACATCCTCCTGCGCCAGCAGCGGAGCAAATATGGCGGAGCGCGACATGCCGGATTTCCAACCCTCGTTCACCAGAGGATTGCGCCGCACGTCCGGTATATTGATCAGCGCCCGCGTCTGGAAGCACTTCACTGCTCCCGCGGCCAAGCCTTCGGCAGACCCCTCGACTGGAAACGCCACGGGCGCCGGATCGGCCGCGGTCGGAACCGATTCGAGCGAGGCCGAGCGACGATCCCACAAGTACAGGCGGACCGTGGTCGCCTGCAGAATGGAAGGCAGCGTCTCCGCCAGCCTCTCCGCAATTTCGGCCGGCGAAGGCGCCGCGAAAATCTGCTCGTTCAAAGTGTAGAACGCGCGCATGGACCGCCGCTGCGCATCTAACTGCTGCGTGCGCGCCCACCAGATCCCCACGCCCAGCGCGGCCAAGACCAGCAGCACCAGCCAGAAATACGGCGGCAGCGCCATGCCTTAGACGGCCCTCTGCGCGGAGAGCCAGGCATCCAATTGCGGATCCAAAAAATTCGAAACGGAAAACAGAATGCCGTCGAGAGGGCTCGGATGGGTTCGCACGCCCACCACCCGCATCCCCGCCGCCAGGGCCGCGGCTACGCCCACCGGCGAGTCCTCGAACACAATGCAATTTCGCGGCGGAATTCCGAGAAGCTCGGCGGCGCGCAAATAGACGTCGGGCGCAGGTTTCGGGCGCGACACTTGGGAGCCGTCCACAATCACGCTAAAGTAGCGGCGCAGTCCCGCACCGTCCAGCGTAAAGTCGACGTTCGCCCGCTCAGCGTTGGTCGCGAGTGCAATCGGCCCGCCCTCGACGCGATCCAACAACTCCGCAATCCCAGCCACCAGGCTTTCGCGCAGCCGATCGCGTAACATATCGCGAAACACCCGCTCCTTCGCAGCACCATGTGCCAGTACGGTGTTGTGATCCATCGCCTCACCAAGGAAGTCACGCACAATCTCGTCGTTCCGCCGCCCATGCATGCGCGCGGGAATATCGCCGCCATCGAATCCCAAGGATTCCAAGTACCGCCGCCAAGCCAGTTCGTGCACCGGCATGGAATCGACAATCACCCCGTCGAGATCGAAAATCAACGCGAGCCCCACCGCCACCCGCAGCTCCGCCTGAGCGGCTGTTTTAGACATTCTGGCCGAATCATAACATGCGGTAGAATCAGCGGGCATGGAGCCGAAAACAGCTCGCCGTTTTGTAATCTCCGGCCGAGTGCAAGGCGTCGGCTTCCGGGCCTTCACGCAGTACGCGGCACGCGCGCTGGGCGTCACCGGCTGGGCGCAAAACCTGGACAATGGCGACGTCGAAGTGCACGCCAACGGCGCTCCGCAGAAGCTCGACGACTTTGAGGCGCGCCTTCGCCAAGGCCCGCGCTGGGGCGAAGTGCGGTCAGTGACCGTGCAGGAAGTCGAAGTGTCGGACTCCTCCGGGTTCCACATTCGCTAATCTGGAGACTGCATGATCACCACTGTTCAGCAGCACATCCAGCAGCAGCAACAGGCCTTCGGCGGAAAGGGGACGTTTTCCTGGCTGCTGTCGGGCATGACGCTCGCCACCAAGATGATCCAGTCGCGCATTCGCCGCGCGGCTCTGATGGACGCGCTCGGCTCGGCCGGCGATGTCAACGTACAAGGCGAAGTGCAGCAAAAGCTCGATGTCTACGCGAATCAAGCATTGCTGGAGTCGCTGGCCGGACGAGACGGCGTGGCCATGCTGGTCTCTGAAGAAAACGAAGAGCCGGTGGTCTTCGACTGCGCCCCTGGCACCGGCCGCTACATCGTCGTATTCGATCCCCTTGACGGTTCCTCGAACATCGACGTGAACATGAGCGTCGGCACCATCTTCTCCATCCTCCGCCGCCCCGATGGCTTCGAAGACGATCACGCCGGCGCCGCGCTCCAACCCGGCTACAAACAGGTAGCCGCCGGCTACGTCGTCTACGGCTCCTCCACCATCTTCGTCTACACCGCCGGCCGCGGCGTCTTCGGCTTCACCCTCGATCCCGGCATCGGAGCCTACGTACTCTGCAACGACAACATGCAAATGCCCAAGTGCGGGCAATACTATTCGGTGAATGAAGCCAACGCCGATGCGTTTCCGCCGGATTATCGAAACTACCTGGCACGCCTGCGCAGCGGCGGGCTGGGCCGCGAATACAGCTCACGCTACGCCGGATCGTTAGTTGCTGATTTCCACCGCACGCTTCTCAAAGGCGGTGTCTTCCTGTACCCGCCGACAAAAAGCCACCCCACCGGAAAACTGCGTCTGATGTACGAGGCGAACCCGCTAGCGTTCATCACCGAACAAGCCGGCGGCCTGGCCACCGACGGCGAAAAACGCATTCTGGAAATCCAGCCCGACTCCATCCACCAGCGCACGCCCCTGATCATTGGCAGCCAGCAGGAAGTGGAAGCCTTCACTTCTGTGGGTAAATTTTCTTAACTTTGGCGGGAGGCTTAAAGTCAAACGCCGAATCGGGCAGCGGTGGATTCACCTTGATATCCGAGTAATCCACCAACTCATAGTTCTTCGAGGGCTCACTGAACTTCGCGCGGATCGGATTGCTTTGCCCCTCCGGAATCCACAGCTCGATCTTGGTGATCAACTTTTGCAGTTCCGCCGACTTTGGCGTCAGCTCCAGTCGCGTAGTAGCGACGGCGCCAATCTTCTGCGCCCCGCCATCCTTGAAGTCGTAAGACTTTTTCAACTCCGCCGACGAAGTGCCAAACCCCAACAGCAGAATCTGGTCCATGTTGGTCGAGTATTTACTGGCATCGTAAATCTCCACCGTTTTCGCCTTAGGATAGTAGATCTGCACCGCCTTGCCCTTGATGAACACCGTGCGCTGTTCCGGTTGCTGAAACTCGACTACGCCTTCTGTGCCGCCCTTGCTCCGCCGCAAGCGCAGCACGCCATCCATTTCCGACGTCTCGTTGAGCACCGCCGTGAATTGCACGCGCTTCATTTGGGCCGAGAGCGAATAGAAGTCCGCCGCCGCCTGATCCATGCGCGCCAGCACATCGGCCAACGGTTCCGCCGGCGCGAGCGTAGCCGCCAGCATCAGGATGGAAAGTGCAGTTTTCACTTATTGCTGAGGGAATGCCAGGTAGCCCTTCAGCTCCTGTTCAGCGTCGTCGTAGATCGGCTCCACCGTGGCAATCACCGCGTGAGCTTTGTATTTGGCATTCACCACAGCAGCCGCCCGCACCGCCAGCAGATTATCGGGCACGCCCGCCAGTTGCTGCGGCTCAATCCAATACCCGCCTCGCACGATCGCAACGCTAGCCGGTTTAGGACGGTCGCGGAAGGAAATATAGTTCGGCGTGACGAAGATGAAAAGCAGAATCGCGCCGACAATCACGTCGTACTGCCAGCTCGCCCGCGGATATTCCCACAGAATAAAGCGCTTCAGGGCGTTCATAACTACAGTCTAGCGCTTTATCTCTTTAAGTATTGATCCACCGCCGCCGCCGCTTTCCGGCCCTCAGCGATCGCCCACACCACCAGCGATTGCCCGCGCCGCGCGTCGCCCGCCGCAAACACGCCCGGCAGAGAAGTTTGCCAATCCTGTTCATTAGCTGCAACATTCCCGCGCGTGTCCAGCTTAACGCCCAACTGCTCCACTAGTCCCTGTTTCACCGGCCCCGTGAACCCCATGGCCAGCAGCACCAGATCCACATCCATGGTAAATTCCGTCCCCGGAATAGGATCGAACTTCGGAGCGGGCGTTACCCGAATCCCGTGAAGCTGTTTCACATTCCCGTCGGCGTCGCCCGTGAAATGCGTGGTGGCAACAGCCCACTCGCGCTGTCCGCCCTCTTCATGCGAGCTCTCCATGCGCAATTGCAAAGGCCACAATGGCCAGGGCGTCGAAGGCGCCCGCTCCACCGGAGGCATCGGCATGATCTCGAACTGATGCACTGACGCCGCCTTCTGCCGGTGCGACGTACCCAGGCAGTCCGCGCCCGTGTCGCCGCCGCCGATGATCACCACCCGCTTGCCAGTGGCGAGTATTTGGTCCGGCACCTCGTCTCCGTAACCGCGCTTATTCTGCTGCGGCAAAAAATCCATGGCGAAGTGAATGCCCTTCAATTCGCGCCCCGGCACATTCAAATCGCGCGGATGCTCCGCGCCCGTCGCCAGCAAAATCGCATTGAACTCCTTGCGCAGTTTTTCGAGCGAACCGTTCACGCCGACATGCGCATTGACCACGAACTCGACCCCTTCCGCAGCCATCTGCTCCAAGCGCCGGTCGATCCAATGTTTCTCCATCTTGAAATCCGGAATGCCATAGCGCAACAGTCCGCCGATGCGGTCAGCCTTCTCAAACACCGTAACCGAGTGCCCCGCACGCGCCAGTTGTTGCGCCGCCGCCAGCCCCGCCGGGCCGCTCCCAATCACCGCGACTTTCTTGCCGCTCCGCGTCTCCGGAACTTCCGGCGTGATCCATCCGTGATCGTACGCGTAGTCGATGATCGAACGTTCAATCACCTTGATCGCGACAGCAGGCTCATTGATCCCCAACACGCAAGCCGCCTCGCACGGAGCTGGACAAATGCGCCCCGTGAACTCCGGGAAATTGTTGGTCGAGTGCAGCACCCGCACCGCTTCCTGCCAGCGCCCTTGGTACACCAGATCGTTCCAGTCCGGAATGATGTTGGTGAGCGGGCACCCGGTGTGACAGAAAGGAATCCCGCAATCCATGCAGCGCGCCCCTTGCTGCTGGATCTTCTCAACCGGGAAGTCCTGGTAAATTTCAAACCAGTCGTTGACGCGCTCCGCTACGGGCCGCCGCGTAGGCAGCTCGCGCGAGTATTCCATGAAGCCGGTGATTTTACCCATGTGCCGCCACCGCCCTGCGTGGAACGCCCAGCACACGTTTGAACTCGTGCGGGAACACTTTGACGAACTTGGGCAATAGCGAATCCCAGTTTTCCAATATCCAATTGGCCCGCGGACTGCTCGTCTCCTCCGCGTGCCGCGCGATCCAATAGCGTAGGTCTTCGATGTCCTTGGCCTCTTCGACAGGCTCCAGATCCACGCTGTTCGGATTGCAGCGAGTCTTCGTAAACTCGCCCGTTTCATCCAGCACAAACGCGATCCCGCCCGTCATGCCGGCCGCAAAATTCTTCCCAGTCTCGCCCAGCACCATCACCAGCCCTTTAGTCATGTACTCGCAGCCATGATCGCCCACGCCTTCGACTACTGAGGTCGCGCCAGAATTACGCACCGCATAACGCTCCCCCGCCACGCCATTGAAGAAAGCCTCGCCCGACGTCGCGCCGTATAGCACCGTGTTGCCGATCAGAATGTTCTTCTCCGGCGGGAACGTAGAATTCCGCGGCGGATATACAATCAACTTGCCGCCCGACAGCCCCTTGCCCGCGTAATCGTTGCTGTCGCCCTCAAGCTCCAGCGTCACGCCGTGCGCCAGGAACGCTCCAAAACTCTGCCCAGCCGAGCCCGAGAACGTGAAGTGAATCGTCTCCGCCGGCAACCCCGCGCCGCCGTATTTGCGCGCGATCTCGCCCGAGAGCATCGCGCCCACCGTGCGGTCCACATTGCGAATCGGCAATTTGAAATCCACCGCCGTGCCGTTTTCGAGCGCCGGCTTTGCCAGCTCAATCAGCCGGTTATCGAGCGCCGCCACTAATCCGTGGTCTTGCTGAATGGTGCAGCGCCGGCTCACGCGCCCCGGCACCGGAGGCGTAAACAGCAGTTGCGAATAATCCAGCCCTTTGGCCTTCCAGTGATCCAGCGCCGGACGCATCTCGATCATGTCCGCGCGCCCGATCATGTCGCTCATCTTTTTGAAGCCCATCTTCGCCATCCATTGGCGAATTTGTTCGGCGACGAAGAAGAAATAGTTGATCACATTCTCCGGAGTGCCCGTAAATTTCTTGCGCAGCGCCGGATCCTGGGTGGCGATGCCGACCGGGCAAGTATTCAGATGACACTTACGCATCATGATGCAGCCCATCGACACTAGCGGGGCCGTCGAGAAACCAAACTCCTCCGCGCCCAACAACGCCGCGATCACCACATCGCGCCCCGTTTGCAGCTTGCCGTCCGTCTGCACGATGATGCGGCTGCGCAGATCGTTCATCACCAGCACCTGCTGCGTCTCCGCCAGCCCCAGCTCCCACGGAATCCCCGCGTGCCGTAGCGAAGTGAGAGGCGAAGCCCCAGTCCCGCCGTCGTACCCGCTAATCAACACGACGTCCGCGTGAGCCTTGGCCACGCCCGCAGCCACCGTTCCGACGCCCACCTCGGCCACTAGCTTCACCGATATCCGAGCCTTCGGATTCACGTTCTTCAAATCGTAAATCAACTGTGCCAGATCTTCGATGGAATAAATGTCGTGATGCGGCGGCGGCGAAATCAGCGGCACGCCGGCGATCGAATGCCGCACCCGAGCGATCACTTCGTCCACCTTATGACCCGGCAACTGGCCGCCTTCGCCAGGCTTCGCCCCCTGTGCGATTTTGATCTGCAGTTCGTCCGCGTTCACCATGTAATTGGTGGTGACGCCAAACCGCCCTGACGCCACTTGCTTGACGGCACTCCGCGCCCAGTCGCCATTAGGCCGCCGCTCGAAACGCGCCTCATCCTCGCCGCCCTCGCCCGTATTCGAGCGCCCGCCCATACGGTTCATGGCGATCGCCAGCGTCTCGTGCGCCTCTTTGCTAATGGACCCGAACGACATCGCGCCCGTCGCAAACCGTTTGACGATTTCGGTAGCCGGTTCCACCTGCTCGATCGGCACCGATTTCTTCGCAGTCTTCAGATCCATCAGCCCGCGCAGCGTACACAGATCGCGGTTCTGTTTGTCGATCAAATCCGTGTATTCCTGGAACGTCTCGAAGCTCTCATTGCGCACCGCGTGCTGCAGCTTCGCCACCGACAGCGGATTCAGCAAATGAAATTCGCCGCGGACACGATACTGATAAGCGCCGCCCGGATCGAGCTCGGTTTCCGATTGCGTGAACGGCTTATAAGCGTGGGCATGCTTCATCTGCGCCTCGCGCGCCAGCACTTCGAGTCCCACGCCTTCAATGCGTGAAGAAGTTCCCGTGAAGTATTTGTCGATTAAGCTCTGGTTCAGCCCGATCGCCTCGAACACCTGCGCACCGCGATAGCTTTGCAGCGTCGAAATGCCCATCTTCGAGAAAACCTTCAGCAGTCCCTTGTTAATCGACTTCTTGAAGTTCTTCAGCGCCGTCTCAAAAGTGACCTTGCCCAGACGGCTCCGCTGCACCATGTCTTCCAGCGTCTCGATCGCCAGGTATGGATTCACCGCGCTCGCCCCATAGCCGATCAGGAGCGCAAAGTGCATCACCTCGCGCGGCTCGCCCGATTCGATGATGAGCGCCACCTGCGTCCGCGTCCGCTCGCGCACCAGATGATTGTGCAGAGCCGTCAATGCCAAGAGCGATGGCACCGGAGCGAAGTCTTTATCCACCCCGCGGTCGCTCAGAATCAGAATGCGGTAGCCATCGCGAATGGCTTGATCCGCGCGGCGGCAAAGGCCGTCCAGCGCGCGTTCCAGCCCGCCCTCGCCGTCAGCGACACGGTAAAGTGTCTGGATCGTAGTCGCCAAGAAGTCGCCCCAACTCACGCGGCGCAGTTTCTCCAGATCCAGATTGGTGAGGATCGGATGCGGCAGCTTCAGCGTGTGGCAATGCATCGGCGTCTCTTCGAGAATGTTGCGCTCGGTGCCGATGTAGCTGGTGAGAGACATAACCAGCTCTTCACGAATCGGATCGATCGCGGGATTAGTGACCTGCGCGAACAGTTGCTTGAAGTAATGAAACAGCGATTGCGGCCGGTCCGATAAGCAAGCCAGCGGCGTGTCGACGCCCATAGATCCGACGGGCTCCTCGCCGTTGGTCGCCATGGGCGCCAGGATCATTTTCAAATCTTCGTCGCTATAACCAAAAGCCCGCTGCCGCGTCAGCACCGTATCGGGATCGAATCCGTAAACCCGCGGCGGCTGCGGCAATTGCTCTAGAGTCAACTGGTTTTCCTTGAGCCACTCGCCGTAGGGCTGGCGCGAAGCCAGCAGGTGCTTGATCTCTTCATCCGGCACAATGCGATGCTCTTCCAGATTCACCAGCAGCATTCGCCCCGGTTGCAGCCGTCCTTTGTACTGCACTTCCTCCGGCTTAATCGGCAGCACGCCGGTCTCGGAAGCCAAAATCAATTCGTTGCTGGTGGTCACCAGATAGCGCGCCGGACGCAGCCCGTTGCGATCGAGCGTTGCCCCCAGCCACTTGCCATCCGTGAACGCCACGGCAGCAGGACCATCCCACGGCTCCATCAGCGAAGCGTGATATTCGTAGAACGCCCGCTTGTCGTCGGGCATCGTCGTGTCGGCGTCCCAAGCTTCGGGAATCAGCATCGCCATCACGTGCGGCAATTCGCGCCCCGCCAGCGTCAGCATCTCCACCGCGTTATCCAGCGATGCCGTGTCGCTGCCCCCCGGGCGAATCACCGGAAACGTCTTCGCCATGTCCTCGCCAAACAAGTCGGACTTCAGCACCGACTCGCGCGCGTTCATCCAGTTGACGTTGCCGCGCACCGTGTTGATCTCGCCGTTATGGCAGATCATGCGATAAGGATGCGCCAGCTTCCAAGTGGGAAAGGTGTTGGTCGAAAAACGCTGGTGCACCATGCACAGCGAGCTCTTGGCCAGCGGATCGGCCAATTCCAGATAGAAGTCGGAAATCTGCGGCGCCAGCAGCAGCCCCTTATAGATGATGACCCGCGAGGACATCGACGGCACGTAGAAAAACTCGTTGTCATCAAACTCGCTCGCGGCCACTTCGATCTCAGCGCGGCGGCGAACCACATACAGTTTCCGCTCGAATTCGTCCTGGGTCATGGGCTGGCCGTCCGCGCTTTCGCCCTTTTGAATGAAAATCTGCTCGATATAAGGTTGCGTCGCGCGCGCCTGACGACCGATGGCATCGCCATGCAGCGGCGTATCGCGCCAGCCGAGAACCGTCAATCCTTCTTCGCGAGCAATGCGTTCAACGATTCCCTCGCACAGCAGGCGCTGGGCGCTCTCCACCGGCAGAAACATCATGCCGACGCCGTACGAGCCCGGCTCCGGCAGCGTAAAACCTAACTTCGCGCACTCCCGCACAAAAAATTCATGCGGGATCTGGATCAGCACGCCCGCGCCGTCGCCGGTTTCCGGATCGCATCCGCAAGCGCCGCGATGCGTCAGATTGATCAGGATCTGTATGCCTTTTTGCACGATCTCGTGCGTCTTGTGGCCATCCAGATTCACCACGAAGCCCATGCCGCAGGCATCGTGTTCATGCTTGGGGTCGTAGAGTCCCTGTTTTTCGGGAGGGTAGGGCATGGTTCAGAATACCTTAGGCGACAGTATCACGTCAACAGAATTTGAAACCTTGTAATATTAGCCAAAGTGATGTTAAGATAGGTTACAGTGGACTACGAGAATCTAAAACTCTTCAGAGACATCGCTCAAACGAGGAGCTTCAGTCGTGCCGCCGCTATGAACCAGGTGAGCCAGTCGGCGGCCAGCCAACACGTGCAGGATCTGGAACGGACGCTTGGTATTATTCTACTCGACCGGTCAACCCGGCCCCTGGTGGTCAATGCGGCTGGCCACTTGTACAGCGATTTTTGCCGCGACGTGCTGCGCCGCAAAGAAGAGTTCGAAGTCGCGCTGCATCAGATGAAGCACGATGTCGACGGCACCGTGAAGATCGCCTCCATCTATTCAGTGGGCTTAAGCGAGATGGCGCAACTCGAAGACGAGTTCTCGCGGAGGCAGCCCAAGGCGCACCTCGAAGTAGAATATTTACGCCCCGAAAAGGTATATTCCGCAGTATTAGCCGACCAAGCCGACCTCGGTCTCGTAAGTTACCCGGAACCCAGCCGCGAAATCACCGTGATCCCCTGGCGCCAGGAAGAAATGGTCTTGGCCGCGGCCCCCGATCATCCATTAGCCAAGCGCGGCCGCGTAAAACTCGAAGACCTCAACGGCGTCGACTTCATCGGCTTCGACGAAGACCTGCCCATCCGCCGCGAAGTCGACCGCTTCCTCCGCGAGCACGAGATCGAGGTCACGCAGACGCTGCACTTCGACAACCTGCAAATGATCAAGGAAGCCGTAGCGCACCGCACCGGCGT
>Ga0207674_10005138_pt1 | contig 15610 bp, 11 predicted proteins | sample KBSCornC72_FD_184303 | JGI IMG/M metagenome (GOLD analysis project Ga0207674, IMG submission 184303) | Corn rhizosphere microbial communities from Kellogg Biological Station, Michigan, USA - KBS Corn C7-2 (SPAdes) (version 2) | ecosystem: Host-associated > Plants > Roots > Rhizosphere > Soil ... | reverse complement strand
CGACACGGACTTTCGCCGTGCCTTGCACCACGGTCCAGTGCTCGCTGCGGCGATGGTGCTTTTGCAGACTCAGAATGCCACCGGGTTTGACCGTCAGCCGCTTGACCTTGCAGTCGTTGCCGTCTTCAAGCACGGTGAAACTGCCCCATGGCCGATGCACGGTCTGGTGAAAACGCGCGGCGGCATGACCGCTGGCGCGCAATTGATCGACGACCTGTTTGACTTGCTGCGCACGTTCGCGTTCGGCGACCAGCACGGCGTCGCCGGTATCGACGATGACAAGATTCTTCACACCGACCGCGGCGACCATGCGCGTGTCGCCCTGGATGTAACAGTTCTCGCTGTCGACGACGATCGCCGCTCCGCGCACGCGATTGCCGAATGCATCCGGTTGCTCTTCACCTTCAAGCTCGCTGATGGCCTTCCAGGAACCGATGTCGCTCCAATCGAAACTCGCCGGCACCACGGCGCGCCGCGAAGCACGCTCCATGATTGCGTAGTCGATCGAGATATCCGGCATGGCCATGAACGCGGCCTTGTCGAACTCGACCGGACTCTCCAGGCCGACTGCGCTGGCATAGCAGGACTGTGCGGCGGACAACACATCAGGACAATGTTTCGCGGCGGCATCGAGCAGCGTGTCGGCGCGAAAGCAGAACATGCCGGAGTTCCAGGCGTAATCGCCCGATTGCAGATACTGCCGTGCGGTTTCAAGATTCGGCTTTTCCACGAAGGCGGCGATTTCCCGGCCGTCTTGCGTGATCGGTTTGCCCATGCGGATATAGCCGAATCCAGTTTCCGGCTGCAGTGGCGGGATGCCGAACGTGACCAGATAATTTTCCCGCGCGAGCGCTTGCGCGCGGCGCACGTCGGCTGCAAAAGCGTCGACATCCTTGATCAGGTGGTCAGCCGGAAGCACGAGCAGGATGGCGTCGGCATCGATGTGTGCGCGTGCATGCAACGCGGCGAGCACGACGGCCGGCGCGGTGTTGCGGCCCGCCGGCTCGAGCAGGAATGGCAGGCGGTCCAGCTGGCTGTGGCGGGCGTATTCGTCGCGCGTCAGGAAGTAATAATCGCGTCCGGTCACGGTCAGCACCGGGCCGCCGTCCGCAATGCGCAGCGCGCGAGCGAGCGTCTTTTGCAACAACGACTCGTTGTCGCCCATGCGCATGAACGGCTTCGGATAAGCGCTGCGCGAGACGGGCCACAAGCGGGTGCCAGCGCCGCCGGACAGAATTACAGGAACCAGCATGCCTTGCTCCTTAGTCGCGATACGCGGACATTTCTCCGATTACGCGATCGAGTCCTTCCTGCCATGCCGGCAAGTGTAAGCCGAATGTCGCCTGGAACTTTGTATGGTCGAGCACGGAGTAAGCCGGCCGCCGCGCCTTGGTCGGATAATCGGCCGTGCTGATCGGCAGCAATGCCGGCGCGCGCTCGATCAGGCCCGCGGCGCGCGCACGTGTGAAAATCGCGCCTGCAAAATCAAACCAGCTGCATTCACCAGCCGCGCACAGATGAAACGTGCCGAGGAAATGCGCGCGATCCGACGCGCGCCGCGCACACATGCGCGCGAGCGCGAGCGCGGTGGCATCGGCGATCAGACGCGCCGAGGTCGGCGCACCGCGCTGATCGTTGACGATGCGCAACTGCTCGCGTTCGCGGCCGAGGCGCAACATCGTGCGCAGAAAATTGTGCCCGCGCGCGCCATACACCCAGGCGCTGCGAAAGATCAGGTAATCGCAACCGGCGCTGCGCAAAGCCTGTTCACCGGCGAGCTTGCTGCGTCCGTAGGCACCGAGCGGCGCCGTCGCGTCGTCCTCAACGTAGGGACGCGTGCCGCGTCCATCGAAAACGTAATCCGTCGAATAGTGCACGAACAACGCCTTGCGCTGTGCGGCCCAGCGCGCAATGTGCGCGACGGCCGTGGCGTTCGCCAGCTGCGCCAGTTCGGGTTCGTCTTCGGCGCGATCCACGGCCGTGTAGGCCGCAGCGTTGATGACGACATCCGCATTCGCCGCTTCCAGCACCGAGCTGAGCAGATCCGGCTGTTCCAGATCGGCGGCCACGCCGCGCACGCCCCCGTTGAGTTCGCCCGAGCGCGTCGCGCAGATCAGCTCGCCGAGCGGCGCGCAGGCGCGCGCGAGTTCGAAGCCGACCTGACCGTTCGCGCCGAGCAGCAGAATTTTCATGGCGCGGAGGCCTGCGCTTGCGTCGCGCCGATGTGCTTGTCGAGAAATGCGAGCAGCGCCTGATAGAGCTTGGTGACGTGCTCCTCCTCGTAAAAGCCGTGACCTTCGACACGCTCGTACACCCATTCCGGCTCGTTCTTGTTCTTGATCAAAGCCGCGCGCATGGATTCGCCTTGCATTTTCGGCACACGTTCGTCGGCCCCACCGACCACGAGCATCACCTTCGCTTTGATGCGATCGACGTGCGCGAGCGGCGACCGCTCCCACAGATCCGCTGGATCCGTGCCGATATGGTCGTCGATGTATGACGTGCCTGATTGCGACTGCGCAAGATCATTGTGCCCGACCCACGCACGCAAATCGTAGACTCCCGCGTAGCCGATCGCGCACTTGTACAAATCCGGCTCCTTCGCGGCACCCTCGAGCGCTGCGTAGCCGCCGTAGCTCGCACCATAGATGCAGATGCGACCCGCAGCGGCGATGCCTTGCTCGATGGCCCAGCGCGTGCCATCGGTGACATCGTCCTGCATCTTGCCACCCCAATCACGATATCCGGCGACCATGAATTCGCTGCCGTAACCGCCCGAGCCGCGATAGTTGACCTGCAACACGGCGTAGCCGCGGCTCGCCAGCAACTGCGCGTCGCGATCGAAATCCCATGTGTCCCATATGCCGTACGGGCCGCCATGTACGTACACGACCAACGGCAGGTTATGGGATTCTTCCTTGCCCAACGGGCGCGTCAGATAGCCGTGCACGGTCAGGCCATCACGGGCTTTGAAGGCAACCGGTTCCATGTGCGCCATCTGTTGCGGCTTGATCCATGGCTCGCGTTCCAACAGCTTGCTGACCTTCTTGCTCGCGCTGTCGTACAGGTAGAAGACTCCGGGATCATCGTCGCCATGGGCGAGCAGGACGACTTTGCGCCCGTCGGTCGTGGCGTTGACGATTTGCAGATCGACGCCGGGAAATTGCTTGAGCAGCGCCACGAGCAGAGCCGCTTCCGAAGCCGTCTTGTCGATCAGCACCGTCGCCGGTTTCCCGGCCGAAGTACGAATCGCAAACGCGTCCAGGCCATCGAATGTCGGCACCAATTCGGCTTGGCTGCTCTCCTTCGCGCTCCACAGCGTTTCGACCTTGCGCGTGGTGACGTTCCATCGGCAAATTCCGCCGACCCCGGCATCGCCGCGGCATTCGGCATATACCGAGTCGCCCGACCGATCGAACATTATCGGCACCATCCGCTGCTCGCCTGCGCTTCCACCGAGCTCTTCCCAAGCGTCGTCATCGCCTTTGCGATAGTAGACTTTTTGCAGCGCACTGCCCGGACTCGCCGCGCCATAAGCGAAGCGGATCGCGCCGTGATGGTCGGCGACGAACGTTGCGCCGTGCAGTGGCGCGTTGGCGACCGGCCGCTTGCGGCCATCGCGCAAATCGATGCGATACGCCGCCGGATACACGTCACTGACGAGCGTATGTTCGATCCAGTTGAACGATGCAATGAGTGCGTGGGTCGGATCGTCGCGCAGCGCGGCGACGAATACGCCGCTCGCGCGCTCACTGACTGCCGGCGGCTCGATGTGCGTCGCTTTGGGCGTCGGTGAAATGCCTCCGCCCGCACGCACGCCGAAGATTGCCTTGGATTCGCTGCCGTCCGCCTTGACCGTGAACAACTCGCCGGTGCCGACCGGGTTGGCGACACTGCCGGAATGGATGGCCAGCGTGTACATCACGCGATCCGGAGCCACCCACCAGAACTGATCGATATCCTCGCGGCTCAGCGGCTTGATATTGACTCCCTTCATGTCGGCCAGATGGATCAGCGCGAGCACGGTCCGCTCATCGACGATGGCAGTCACCGCCAGGTATTGCCCGTCCGGCGAAATCTTCGCTTCGCGAAATTTCGGGTGCCGCGCAAAGTCCTGCAGCGGCACCTCGCCGGCCTGCCCGATGACGCAAGCGGCAAGCATGATCAGGGAAAGCAGATAGCGCATTTCGATCCTTGTAGCGTTTGTTGCGGAAAACCCGGCTTATCCGTTCAGGCGATGTAGCGCGGCAGCTTGTCGCGCGGCACGTCGCGCAGGAACGGCGCGTTCCGGTCCTTGTCGGAAAGCTGCGGCGCGCTGATCGGCCAGTCCACGGCGATGTCGCCGTCGTTCCAGCGCACGCCGGCATCGGCGGCGTGGTCGTATAACGCGGTGCACTGATAGCAGAACGTCACGTTTTCGGACAGCACCGCGAAGCCGTGGGCGAAGCCTTCCGGTATCCAGAAATGACGCTTGTTGTCTGCCGAAAGCACCGCCGCGGCCCAGCGCCCGAATGTCGGCGAGCCAGCGCGGATGTCGACGGCGACGTCGTAGACTTCACCTTCGAGCACGTTCACGAGCTTGCCTTGCGGATTCGGCCACTGGTAATGCAGGCCGCGCAGCACGCCGTGCGCCGAGCGCGAGACGTTCGACTGGACGAACCTCAAATCCAGACCCGCATTTTTATACTTCTCGGCATGAAAGCTTTCGTAGAAATAGCCGCGCGCATCGCCGTGCACGGCTGGCTCGATCACGACGCAGCCGGGCAGATTCGTCTCGACGATCTTCACGATACGGGTCCTTGCTTCACGAGCTGTTGCAGATAATGTCCGTAACCGTTCTTCGCCAACGGCTTGGCCAAACGCAGCACTTGTTCGTCGTCGATCCAGCCGTTCGACCAGGCGATTTCTTCCGGGCAGCACACCTTCAAACCTTGGCGGTTTTCGATCGTCTCGATGTAGTTCGAGGCATCGGTCAGCGATTCGTGCGTGCCGGTATCGAGCCACGCATAGCCGCGGCCGAGCTTCTCCAGCATCAGCGAAGAGTCCTCCAGATAACAGCGGTTGAGATCGGTGATTTCGAGTTCGCCGCGCGGCGACGGCTTCAACGCCGCGGCGAAATCGCAGGCGCGCTGATCGTAGAAATACAACCCGGTAACCGCGTAACTGGATTTCGGCTGCGCCGGCTTTTCCTCCAGCCCGATCACTTTCCCGCTGGCGTCGAATTCGGCGACGCCGTAGCGTTCCGGATCGCGCACCCAATAGCCGAACACGGTCGCGCCGCGCGTGCGCTGCGCCGAGCGGCGCAACACATCGGTCAATCCATGGCCGTAAAAAATGTTGTCGCCGAGGATCAGACAACTCGGCTCGCCGTTGACGAACTCGCGACCGATGATGAAAGCCTGCGCGAGGCCATCCGGCGAAGGCTGCACGGCATATTTGATCGAGATGCCCCACTGCGAGCCGTCGCCAAGCAGTTGCTTGAACAGCGCCTGCTCGTGCGGCGTGTTGATGACGAGCACCTCGCGGATGCCGGCGAGCATCAGCGTCGACAGCGGGTAATAGATCATCGGCTTGTCGTACACCGGCAGCAGCTGCTTGCTGATCACTTGCGTGAGCGGATACAGGCGCGTGCCGGAACCGCCTGCGAGGATGATGCCTTTCTGAATTTGTGACATTTTATATTTTTCGCCATGCACCTACAAAAACCGTTCGGGCTGAGCGTAGCGCCGCAGGCGCGGAGTCGAAGCCTGACCCTTCGACTCCGCCGCTTCGCGGCTACGCTCAGGGCGAACGGCGTTATGCGACCACGCCGAGCCTTTCCCCGCGATAACTGCCGTCGAGCACGCGCTGGCACCAGTCATGATTGTCCAGATACCAGTCGACGGTTTTGGCGATGCCGCTTTCGAAACTTTCCTGTTGCCGCCAGCCGAGCTGCGACTTGAGCTTGCCGGCTTCGATCGCGTAGCGGCGGTCGTGCCCCGGACGATCCTTGACGTACGTGATCAGCGATTCCCGTTTGCTGCCATCCTTGAGCGGCCGGCGTTCGTCGAGCAGCTTGCAAATGGTTTTCACGACGTGGATGTTTTCGCGCTCGGCGTCGCCGCCAATGTTGTAGACCTCGCCGGTGCGGCCGATCTCGAGCACGCGCCGAATCGCGCGGCAGTGATCGCCGACGTAGAGCCAGTCGCGAACGTTGCGACCGTCGCCATAGACCGGCAGCTTTTCGCCGGTCAGCGCCTTGTGGATCATCAGTGGAATCAGTTTTTCCGGGAACTGGTAGGGGCCGTAGTTGTTCGAACAGTTCGTCGTCAGCGTCGGCAAGCCGTAGGTGTGGTGGAACGCGCGCACCAGATGATCCGATGCGGCTTTCGATGCGGAGTACGGCGAGTTCGGCTGGTATGGCGACTCCTCGGTGAACCGTCCGAGCGGACCGAGCGAGCCGTACACCTCATCGGTCGACACGTGCAGGAACCGAAACGCATCTTGTTGAGGCAACGGTTGCGCGCGCCAGTACGCGAGTGCGCTCTCGAGCAGCGCCAGCGTGCCGACGACGTTCGTCTGCACGAACTCCGCCGGGCCGTCGATCGAGCGATCCACGTGCGATTCGGCGGCGAAATTCACGATCGCCGTCGGCTGGTATTCGTTGAGCAGCTTCGCGACGAGATCGCGATCGCCGATATCGCCACGCACGAAGATGTGATCGGCATTGCCGCGCAGGCTCGCCAGCGTGTCGAGATTGCCCGCGTAGGTGAGCTTGTCGAGATTGACAACGCGGCAGCCGCCGTCCGCCAGCAGACCGAGCACGAAATTGCCGCCGATGAAACCGGCGCCACCGGTAACCAAAAGAGTTTTCATTTGAGGACGTGCTTCCTTGTTCCAGCTCGAACCGGCCTGGCAACAGGCGGCCGGCCATTTTACCCGTTTCCGTTCCGCGTGAGATACCGACGGCGGGCGGCGGATCAGGCTTGCGGTTGATGCTGCAACGGGCTAAACGTTCAACCCAGGCCATCGGCCGGTACGCGACGAATCGATCAATCCGTGCGCCGAACCGACCCCATGCCGCCACGAAACGTTTTAGGATGGGCTCATGAGCGCCCAAGGCACCCCGATGCACACGCTGCGCAGCTTTCTGTCCAGCACCAGCCGCCAGTTCTGGGCGCTGCAGATCACCGGCTGGCTGTGCTACACGATCCTGAGTTCGTCGGCCAAGGTCGGCGAAGGCGAACCGCCGAAATGGATTCTGTTCTATCTCGCGGTCGCCGCCAGCGGATTCGTCGTCACCAGCCTGTTGCGCCTGGGTTACAGCCATGTCTGGCAATGGCCCGCCCCGCGCATGGCCTTCGCCTCCGCCGGCTTGCTGTTGCTGGCGACGCTGGTGCAGATGAAGGCTTTTGTCACGCTGCTCGCCGGATTCTGCACTGACTGCGAAATGCACAGCATTTTCGGCTATATCTGGTACTTCACATCCAGCCTCTATCTTCTGCTGGCATGGAGCGGGTTGTATTGCGGCATCAAGTTCAGCCGCCAGTTGCGCCAGCAGAAGGAAGCCGCGCTCAAGGCGCAGGCGATGGCGCACGAAGCCCAGCTGAAGATGCTGCGTTACCAGCTCAACCCGCATTTCCTGTTCAACACGCTCAATGCGATTTCCACGCTGATCCTCGACGGCCGCCGCGAAACCGCCAACGGCATGGTCGGCAGCCTCAGCGCGTTCCTGCGCTATTCGCTGGACTCCGACCCGGTTCAGCGCGTGTCGTTGGCGCAGGAAATCGACGCGACGAACCTGTATCTCGGCATCGAGCAACTGCGTTTCGCCGAGCGTCTGCGCGTACGCACCGCGATCACTGCGGAAGCACGCAACGCACTAGTGCCGAGCCTGATCCTGCAGCCGCTGATCGAAAACGCGGTCAAATACGCCGTGTCCAAACGCGAGGAAGGCGGCACGATTGAAATCGAAGCGCGGCGCATTGGCGACGACCTCGTGCTCGTGCTGCGCGACGACGGCCCCGGCTGCACGAATCTCGACGAGCGCCCGAGCGGCCATGGCGTCGGACTGCGCAACACCCAGGAAAGACTGCGTGTGCTCTATGGCGACAACCAGATGTTCAGCATCGCCGCCCGCGAGCCGCATGGCTGCGAGGTGCGCATGCAGCTGCCGTTCGAAAGTATACCTGTGGAAAACGTCGCGCCGGCGGAATTGGCCGCATGAGCAGCATCCGTACTCTGATCGTCGACGACGAACCGTTGGCGCGTCGCGGGCTGGAACTGCGCCTGAAGAAGCACGCCGACATCGAAATCGTCGGCGAAGCCAGCAATGGCCGCGACGCGTTTCATGCGATCTCGTCGATGAAACCGGAACTGATGTTTCTCGACGTGCAGATGCCCGGCGTCGATGGCTTCGAATTGTTGCGCGCGGTGCCTGCTTCGATGCTGCCGATGACCGTGTTCGTCACCGCTTACGATCAATACGCTCTGGCCGCATTTGCCGCGAGCGCTCTGGACTATCTGCTCAAACCGGTGGACGACCAGCGGCTCGATCAAGCCGTCGAGCGCGCGCGCACGCAGCTGGCGACGCGCGCCGCGCAAGACAATTGCGAACAGCTGCTCAAGCTCCTCGCCACGGTATCCAACAAGCCCGACCTGCACCTGGACGACGTGATCCCTGCACCCAGGCGCGGCAACGGCAAGCTCGCGATCCGCGACGGCTCGCGCATCGTGCGCGTGGACGTCGACGCGATTCAATGGATCGACGCCGCCGGCGATTACATGTGCGTGCATGCGAACGACACCACGCATGTGCTGCGCGGCACGATGCACGATCTCGAGCAGCGCCTGGATTCACAGCGTTTCCAGCGTGTACACCGTTCGACGATCGTCAACCTTGCCCGCGTCAAGGAATTGCGTCCGCATCAGAACGGCGAGTATTTCCTCGTGCTCGATTCAGGACACGAGCTGAAGCTGTCGCGCAGTTACAAGGACAAGGTCAGGTTGTTGACCTAAGGTCTGAGCAACTCGCCTTTTGCCGTCATCCCAGCGAAAGCTGGGATCCAGCTCTTCTGCGTCGAATTGAAAAAGCTGGGTTCCAGCTTTCGCTGGAATGACGATCTTAAGGCCTGGCGGACTTGTCCCTAACCGTGGAAGCGATGATCGACGGCTGTCCGCGGCGCGGCCGCGGACAGCGAATCGGCGGGCCGTCAATCCTTGGCGTAGGCAATCTCCATGGTTTTGGCTTCCTTGCCCTTGCGCGTCTCATACCACTCGAACGTGTAATGCTTGGGATCGACGACGTGAACAACCTCGCGCACTTTCACCTGCGTGCCGGCTGCCATCGGGTCGTCCATCGAGCCATGAAACGTGTAGCTCTTGCTCGCCGCATCGTACGTGCCCCAGGCCAGCCAGAATCCAGTCGACATGCTGTCGATCCAGGTATTGAAAAACTTGCCTTTGAGATTGTCGAAGCCCATGAAGCCTTCGCCGCTGAACGCCTGGCCTTCGAAAGTGCCCTCATAATGCATCTCGACAAAGCGTCCGCCGAATTTGGACTCGGTATGCGTCTTGCCTTCGGTCTTTTGCGGAGGCGCCTTCGGATCCATCCACATCGTCGTCGTTGCTTTCCACTCGCCGGTGAAGACATCGAGCTGCTTGTGTTCGGCGCGCACTTCGCCCGCGCGATCAGCGCCGGCTTCGGTCTTTTTCTCTGGCGCCTTGCTTTCCTTTGCCGGCGCCTTGGCGTCCTTCGCCGCCGGTTTGCTGTCCTGCGCCGCCGCTCCTGCCGCAAACATCAGCGCGGCGCCGATAGCCCCTACACGAATCGCCTGAACAACGCTCATGACTTTCTCCTTGTCCGTCCCCGCAGATGGGGAAGGCATCCTACCGCCGGCCGGTGACGGGCTAAAGACGCGGCGCGACAAAGCTTGTGCTCCATGGCTTGCCGGACGCCTATGAGCGGCAGCAGCATGACTTCCGGCCTAGTAATTGACCACTCCGTCGCACGTCCCATCGTTCAGAAACATCCATTCGGCGCAAGCGTTGCAACCATCGTGACTCCTGCCACATCCAAGGTCATGTTGCTCGGAGCGAAACTCGCGCCCGGGGATTGGCAAACGGAGCGGCGCCATGAAATTGATCGAATCTTCGTTGAAGAATCCTGTCGCGGTCGGCATGGCCGTGCTGCTGATCGCGGTCGTCGGCTTCATGAGCTTGCGCGAGCTGCCGCTGCAGTTGTTCCCTGATATCGAGCGGCCGCAGATTTCGATTCAGACCAACTGGCGCGCGTCGTCGCCGGAGGAAGTCGAGTCCGAATTGCTCGAACCGCAGGAACAAGTGCTGCAGGGCTTGCCCGGTCTCGAGGAACTTGACGGCAATGCCGGACCGGGCGGCAGTTTCATCAACCTCACGTTCGCGATCGGCACCGACATGAAGAATGCGCTGGTCGAGGTGATCGGCCGCATCAATCGTGTGCGTTCGATTCCGCGCGACGCCGACCGCCCGGTCGTGCAGCTCGGCGGAGGCGGAGGCGGCAATGCGAACGAATCGCTGTCGTGGTTCTTCGTGCAGTTGCTGCCCGGCACGCCGGGAACGATGGAAACGTATCGCCATTTCATCGAGAACACGGTGAAGCCGCGCATCGAAAGCGTGCCGGGCGTGGCGCAGGTCGTCGTCAACGCCGGACCGCCCGACGAAGTGCGCATCACGGTCGACATGGCCAAGGCGGCGAGCCTGGGCGTGTCGATTCCCGACATATCCGCAAAAGCCGCGAGCGCGGCCGATGTTTCCGGCGGCAGTATCGAAGTCGGCCGGCAGCAATACGAATTGCGCTACACCGGCCGCTACAAGCCCGAGCAGCTCAGCGACCTCGTCCTGTCATGGCGCGATGGCAAGCCGATTCATCTTGGCGACGTCGCCAGCGTGACCATGCAGCCACCGACGCGCCAGTTTTTTGCCTACCAGAACGGCAACCAGGCGATCGGCCTCGATGTACGCAAGGCGACCGGCGCGAATGTCCTCGCAACATTGACTGCGGTGAAGAAAGTCGTCGCCGAATTGCGCGAAGGTCCGCTCAAGGCGAAGGGACTGGGCATCGAACAGAGTTTCGACTCGGCGCTGTTCATCAATCGCGCCGTGAGTCTGCTCACCGAAAACCTCATCATCGGCGCCCTGCTCTCGCTGCTCTGCGTATGGTGGTTCATGCGCGATTGGCGCGCGACGCTGCTGATCGCCAGTGCAATTCCGATCTGCCTGCTCGCCACATTCACCGCACTGCGCGCGACAGGGCATAGTCTCAATGTGATCTCGCTGGCGGGCCTGGCGTTCGCGGTCGGCATGGTCGTCGAAGGCGCCATCGTCGTATCCGGCAATATCCTGCGCTTGAAAGAAGGCGGCATGACGCCGGCCGAGGCGGCGCACCGGGGCACGCATCAAGTTGTCGGCGCGTTGATCGCCTCGACGATTACGACGATCGCGGTCTTCCTGCCGGTCGTGTTCCTCAAAGACGTCGAAGGTCAGATTTTCGCCGATCTCGCCTTGACGATCTCGATTGCGGTCGCGCTGTCGGTGATCGTCGCCATCACCGTGATGCCGGCCGCAGCCGGTTTTCTCAAGGCGAAAAAACTCAAGAGCGGTTTCGGCGACGGCTGGCCGTGGCTGACCGACAAGATCATGAGCCTCACCGACACGGCGCCGAAACAGATCGGCTGGGTGTTCGCGCTGCTCGTATTGCCGCTCGCGCTGACGTATGCGTTCAAGCCCCGTCTGGACTATCTGCCGCCGGTCAAGCGCGCGGCGATCGACGCTTATTTCAACTTCCCGCCCGGCATGTCGCCCGACGTCGTCAATCGCGAGATCGTGCCGAAGATTCTCGAACGCATGAAGCCGTACATGGATCATCAGAAGCAGCCGTACCTGAAGAATTGGTACGTGTTGCTGTGGCCGGGCGGCGGCACGATCGGCGCGCGCGTGGTCGATGAAAAGCGCATCGGCGATCTTGAGAAACTCGTGCGCGACGAAATCACCGTGGGCTTCCCCGACACGCGCGTGTTCGCCGAGGAAGGCAATTTGTTCGGCGGCTTCGGCGGTTCGGCTCGCTCCGTGTCGATGCACCTGCAGGGCGACGACAGCGCAAAACTCTTTCAGGCCGCCGAGGCCGGACGCCAGTTGCTCGAGAAGAAATTCCCGGGCGCCAACGTGCAGGCGTTTCCGCAAACCGACGCGACGCAGCTGGAACTTCATGCGGTGCCCGATGACCGCCGTATCGCCGAAGCCGGCTGGGATCGTGCCACCGTCGGCGGCATCGTCACCACGCTCGGCGACGGTTCCTGGCTCGGCGAGTATTTCGACGGCGAACAACGCGTGCCGATCATCCTGCGCGCCAGCGGCGAGCAGACGCCGGAAGCGATTGCGCAAACGCCGGTGATGACACCGAGCGGGCGCGTCGTGCCGATCGGCGACCTCGTGAAACTGGAAAGCACGCTGGGCCCCACGCAGATCCGCCGCCTCGATCATCGCCGCACGGTCACGCTGACGATGGATCCGCCGCCGACACTCGCGCTCGAGGATGCGCTGGCGACGATCGACAAGGAAGTGTTGCCGGAACTGCGCAAGCAATTGCCCGATGGCACGATTCGCCTCGCCGGCAGCGCCGATCGACTGGATCAGATCGTCGGCACGATGGGCCAGAACTTCCTGCTCGCGCTGTTCGTGTTGCTGTTGCTGATGGCGGCGATGTTTCGCTCTTTGCGCCACGCCGTCATCGTCGTGCTGACCGTGCCGCTCGCGTTGATCGGCGGCATGGTCGGATTGCGCGTACTCGGACTGTTCGCGTTCCAGCCGCTGGATCTTTTGTCGATGATCGGCTTCATCATGATGGTCGGTGTCGTCGTCAATCACGCGATCCTGCTCGTCGATCTCACGCGCACCGCGCAAGAGAGCGGCCACAGTCTCGACGAAGCGATCCGCATGTCGCTGAACCAGCGCCTGCGCGCGATCCTTGCGAGCACCTTGACCGGCGCGCTCGGCGCGCTGCCGATGGCGGTGAACCCCGGCCCCGGTAGCGTGATCTATCGCGGCTTGGCCGCCGTCAACGTCGGTGGCGTCACGATCAGTCTGATCTTCTCGCTGCTGCTGTTGCCGAGCTTGATGCGTCTGGCATTCGCGCGACGCGTGAAGAAGGCACAAACGGCGCCGCCGCGCGGCCGCAAACCGCGATTGGTGGAAATCAAATCTGAAGTCGAAGCCGCGTGAAAACATCCAAAACCGTTCGTGTTGAGCGTAGCGGAGCGCAGCTCCGCGGAGTCGAAACACTTACAGGCTCCAGCGTTGCTGCCCTTCGACTCCGCGCCTTCGGCGCTACGCTCAGGGCGAACGGAAATTTGCTAGGTCCAAGAGGCGCCACCATGAATACATTTTCTACATTTACCCATGTAAACGTACGCGCCATCGGTGCCGCACTGTTTGCACTGATCATGCTCGGCGTCGCCGAGACCAGCCATGCCGAGGAACAAAAAGGGGCGCCGCCGGCTGTGGTGGAAGTCGGTCAGGCCGCGAGCGCGCGTCTGGCGCCCGCGCGCTGGGTGCCAGGCAGCGTGGTCAGCCGCGATGATGCGAAGATCGCCAGCGCCGAAGCCGGACGCCTGGACTACGTCGCCGAAGTCGGCACGCGCGTGAAGGCCGGCGAACGCATTGCCAAGCTCGACGATCAGGCCTTGCGTCTGCGCCGCGAGGAAATCCAGTCCGACGTGCGCCGCGCCGAAGCGCAGCGCACTCTCGCCGACACTCAGCTGCAACGCCTGGAAAAACTCGCGACGTCGAACGCGATCGCCAAGACGCAGATCGACGAAGCGCGCGCAACGCTGGAGACGAACGCTCAAGCGCTCGCGCACGCGCACGCGCAATTGCATCAAGTCGAGTACGACATCCAGCAAGCTGACGTAAAGGCGCCGTTCGCAGGCATCGTGACCGAGCGTTTCGCGCAACGCGGCGAATATCTGCAGGTCGGCGCCGCGATCGTGCATTTCGTCGATACCGACCATATCGAAGCACGCGTACAAGCGCCGCTGGCGATGGCCGACAAGATCCGCGCCGGCATGGAAGTTAAGGTGAAGTCTTCAGGCACGGAAAGCAGCGCGAAAGTGCGCGCCGTCGTACCGGTCGGCGACGAACACGCGCGCCAGTTCGAACTGCGTGTGGGCCTGGATCCCGCGCTCGCGCTCGTCGGCAGCGCCGTCGAAGTCTCCCTGCCGGAAGACGCCGGCAATGAAAGCATGACCGTGCCGCGCGACGCGCTCGTTCAGCGCGCGAACCAAACCTACGTAATGCGCGTGTCGTCGCAGAACACCGCCGAGCAGGTGCCCGTTTCGGCAAGCGGCGCGTCCGGCGACAAGATCGAAGTGCACGGCGCGCTCAACGCCGGAGACAGGCTCGTCGTGCGTGGAGCGGAACGCTTGAGCCCTGGGCAATCGGTCAAGATCGCGAACGGGGGCAATCCGGGCTAGAAATCATTTTCCAATACCACGGACGTGTGGTGCCCGCCGACGTTGTAGCCATCGAGCGTGTAAATCGCCGGATTCGCTGTCGTCCACGTGTGCATCAACGTGATATTCCAGCCATGCGCCAGCAGGCGCGTGACCGAAGCCTTGTAATCCGTGTACGAAAACAGTTTTGCCTGATCGGCGTGTGTGACCGGATTCGTGCCGCGCGACTGCTTGCGCCCGATATGCGCACCGACGATCCAGTTCTCGTTCAGTGCGTGCGAGGCGTTCGTGTCGAGATACCACGCGCCTTTGGTATCCGGCGTGCCGAATGAATCGGTGACATCGACATTGAGCCTGGCGCTAATCGTTTTCCAGCGCACATATCCGAATACTTCCGTGGTGTCCGGACGCTTGGTGTGCGCAGGGTAATCGCCGGGGAACTGCAACTGCAGTACCCCGCCCTTCAATTCCCAGTCGCGCCCGATGAGCTGGCGGTAGCCGAGCACTCCGTCGACTTCAACGTGCGCACTCGCACCGGGTAATACCTTGTCCACCCAGCCCATGTGCACGGCGCTCAGATTTGCGTACAACCCGCTGCCCGGGTTCACGTCGATCTCCGCCTGCCACGACGGCTTGCCCACACTTTGCGACAAGCCGCGGCCAATGTAGTTGTTCATCAGCTGCACATAGCCGTAGAACAAGTTCGGCTCGTCCGCCCATGCCGGCGCGATGCGCGCAACGCAAGCGATTGCGATCAGCAGACGGACTCGCATCAAGATCTCCGGATAATCCACGAACGAAGATCGTCGGCGAAACCAGCCGCACGATCCATCCGGATTTTGCGCACGCGGATGTGGGCGCGACAGGGCCACTTCTCATAGCTACGCACGGGCCACTCAAAGGAAAGCGCGCAGATCCGGGCTCGAAAGAACCTCGAATGAACCGAGGGCAACGCATGCAAAAACCCGTGCGCGTGGCTGGCAGCCGGGGGACCGCCGTTCAGAATCGCGGTGCAAGAATTCCAGATCCCACGGAGCCCCTGCTCGGGAGCGTGCACATGGACGGCGACGACTTCAAGGCGCTGGCGCGACTCATCCAGTCAGAACGCGACACATTGATCGCGCGCTGGCGAAAGGCCGTAAAAA
>Ga0207674_10005137_pt1 | contig 15611 bp, 14 predicted proteins | sample KBSCornC72_FD_184303 | JGI IMG/M metagenome (GOLD analysis project Ga0207674, IMG submission 184303) | Corn rhizosphere microbial communities from Kellogg Biological Station, Michigan, USA - KBS Corn C7-2 (SPAdes) (version 2) | ecosystem: Host-associated > Plants > Roots > Rhizosphere > Soil ... | reverse complement strand
CCCGCGGGCGGATGCGGGGCGACCTGTTCCGATGTCGCCCGCCGAGGCCATCACGCGCTCGGAGATACTGTACGGAACGACCGCCTTCCTCGACCTCGTGATCGAGAACATTCCCGCCATGGTGGCGGTCAAGGAAGCGCGTGAGCTTCGCTTCGTGCTGCTCAACCGCGCCGGCGAGGACCTCACTGGCGTCCGTCGGCAGGAGTCGATCGGCAAGAACGACTTCGAGCTCTTTCCCAGGGATCAAGCCGAATTCTTCGTCGCCCGCGACCGCGAGGTGCTGGCGTCCGGCGAAATGCTGGTGATCCCTGAGGAGCAGATCACAACTCGTCACAAGGGCATTCGCATCCTCAGAACGGTGAAGATGCCGGTGTTGGACGATGCCGGTGTCCCGCAGTATCTGGTCGCGATGTCCGAGGACATCACCGAGCAACGACGCGCCGAGGCCGCCCTCGCCACGAGCGAGAGGCGATGGGCATTTGCGCTCGAGAGTGCCGGACAGGGCGTCTGGGAAGCCGACATCGCCAATGACACGGTGTACTACTCGCCGACCTGGAAACGCATCCGCGGCTTCGACCCGGACGAAGAGGTCAGCAGCGACACCGAGACGTGGCTGGAGCGCGTCCATCCCGACGATCGCGACCGCATCCGTGAGACCATTGCCAAGCAGGACTCGGGAGAAATCCCGCGCAACGCTTTCGAGTATCGCGAGCGTCATCGAGACGGTCACTACATCTGGATTTCGAGCAGGGGTGCTCCCGACGCCTGGGCGCCGGATGGCCGTCCAATACGGATGATCGGCACGGACACCGATATCACGCAGAGGAAGGAACAGGAGCAGCAGCTGCAGGAGGTCACGCAGCGGCTCGAGGTCGCGCTGCGGGTGTCGCGGCTGGGCGTGTTCGAAGGCAACCTCAAAACCGGCGAGCTGTTCTGGGACGATCGTGTCCGCGAGATCTTCGGGGTGCCTCCCAGCCAGACCCAACTCCTCACCGGTGTCGACTGGGAGCGGGCCATCCATCCTGAGGATGCACCGCAGACCCTGCTCGCGCTGTCGGAGGCTCTCGCCGCCAAGACGACGATGCGCCAGCGTTATCGGATCATCCGACCCGACGGCGAGATCCGCACCATTGCGGCTGACGCGGCGTATTTCGAAGATGCCGACGGGACGCCAAAAATCATCGGCGCCAATGCCGACATCACCGAAGAAGTCGCGCTCGCCGAAAGCCTGCGCGTGGCCAACGTTCTGGCGGAAGCGCGCAACGCGGAACTCGAAGCAGCGAAGGCCCGCATCGAGACTCAGGCCTTGCACGACGCCCTGACCGGTCTGCCGAACAGACGCTACCTCGATGAGATCATCGCAGGGTACGCCCAGCAAAGCCGCGAGAGGTCGCACCCCGGACTGGCAGTGCTTCACATCGACCTCGACCGCTTCAAGCAGATCAACGACACTCTCGGCCACGGTGCCGGCGACGCGGTGCTCAAGCACGTATCGAGACTCCTGCTGGACGTCGCGGGGGTTGGCAACTTCGTTGCGCGAGTGGGCGGCGACGAGTTTGTCGTCGTCTGCCTCAACGAAACAGGGGCGCAAAAGCTCTCCGTCCTGGCCGACCGGATCATCGCGGCGGTGCAGCAACCGATCCCGTTCGAGGGCCATTCCTGTCGGGTCGGCGCCAGTATTGGCATTGCCATTGAGGCCGGAACCGTCATCGACCCGAGGCGGGTGCTCATCAACGGTGATATGGCGCTCTACCGCGCCAAGGAACGAGGCCGCAACCGGCACGAGTTCTTCTCCAAGGCATTGCAGGAAGAACTCGAATCCAACAAGCGGATCGCCGACGATATTCTGCGCGGCATCGAGAACGCCGAGTTTACCCCCTATTACCAGCCGGTGGTCGACGCGCGAACTTACGAGCCGGTCGGGGTTGAAGCCCTTGTCCGATGGCGGCATCCGACCGAAGGCATCCTCACCCCAGATCGATTCCTGAAGATCGCAGAAGATCTCAATGTGCTGCCCGCCATCGATCGCGAGGTTCTCTCACGAGCCATCGTCGATCTGGGGCACTGGCGGAGCCGCGGGCTGCCGATCGAGTCGATCTCGGTCAACGTTTCGTTCCGGCGGCTCAGCGACGACGACCTCGTGCCGTCGCTGCGAGAGCTCAACATCGAGCCGGGCACGGTGTCCTTCGAGTTCCTCGAATCGATCTTCCTGGATGAGTTCGATGATCGCGTCGCCTGGAACATCGATGCGATCAAGGAGATGGGGATCGGCATCGACGTCGATGATTTCGGCACCGGTCACACCTCGTTCGTCAGTCTCCTGCGCTTGATGCCGCGCCGGTTCAAAATCGATCGGCAGCTCATCGAGCTGGTTGCGACCAGCGAGGGCCAGAAGCGCCTCGTCGCGTCCATCGTCGACATCGGTCGTACGCTCGGCATCAAGGTGGTCGCCGAGGGCGTCGAGACCATGGAACAGGCCCGCGTCCTGAGGGAAATTGGCTGCGACTTCCTGCAAGGCTACGCTTTCGCCAGGCCGATGGCCGCAGAACACCTGGAGGCGTGGCTGCAAGACACCTCCAATCGCATCCCGACCGCGAAACACTAGCCTCTGCCGCGTAGCCTGCATTGGCAATTCCCCAATTGGCTTGAGATTTCCAGCGCTTACGGTCGCCCCAACCGGCCGCCGCCCAGGCGCCGCGTCCTCTGGCCGCGCGCCCAGGGTGACGCCGCACGGGTGCGGAAAAAGCTGGTGCCGTCCCCGGATTCGAATAAAATTCGATAGATGCTGTGGCCGCTTAGCGGTTGGCAATGAGCGGGAGAATGCTCAGGCTCTTCGGACCAGCCCGGGTAACGGGCTTCATCGGTAGCAGACCCCCGCGCATGGCGTTCGTCGCTGCGGCGATGCTCGATCTTGCTCCCGGACGAAGCCTCGATCGCCGCGCATTGGCTCAGGCCCTCTGGCCGGGACACGAGCCCCAACGTGCATCGGGCAATCTCAGGGAAATGCTGAGCCGGACCGCTGCGTGGCAAGAGGACAGCGGGCTGGCGTTCTTTCGGGCGGACGGTCGCGTTCTGTTTCGCGACCCATCGACCGTTCAGACCGACCTCACGCTGTTTCTGCACCTGGCCGTTCCGGACAGCACCGGTGGATTGCGGTGGCTGCTCGAGCTCTATGCCGGCGACTTCCTGGCGGACGCCGATCCAAATGGCGAGGAGACGATCCAGTGGATCGATACCCAGCGGGTCAGTCTGCGCGACCGGTTTGTCGCATTGTGCCTGCAGGGTGTCCGCAGGGTCGGTGGCGCGATCGCAGAGCAAGCGCTGCAGCGCCTCGAACAGGAGGCGCCGTACGACGACGAGGTGGCCCGCGAAGTCATGATCTCGGCCGCGCGGCACGGGGCCCAGAGTGCCCGGGCGGCCTTCGAACGGTTTTCGACGCGCGTTGGACAGGAGCTCGGTGCAGAGCCCGAGGCGTCGACAAGGGCGTTGCTGCTCGAGCTTGTTCCGACGCAGGGCCAAACCGTGCCCGCGGCACTGGCGTCGCCGAGCGGCGGCGTCACGGCCTCGATCTCCAGCGTTCCAAGGGTACTCATCCTGCCACCGCTCGAAGAACGCGCCGGGGTGGCGACCGGCAACGCCCTCGCCGATGCGATGGTCGATGAAGTTACCTATGCGCTTAGCCGAGCGCGGACCTTTGCGGTCTTTGCTCCGCACACGGCTCGGCAGCTGATCCGCGCGCCGTTTCCGCAAGGCAATCCTTACGGAGCCGATTACGTCGTCCGGACGTCACTGTCGAATCCCGGCGACAACGTCGCCTGGCTGACCGTTGCGATGACCAGCCTCTCCACGCACGAGGTACTTCTGACGGAGACGGTTGCGGTTTCCCAGTCCGATTTGAACGACCGGCATGTTCAGCTTGCGACCGCGCTTGGATCGCGGCTGGCAGGAGGTATCGAGCGGGCGGAGCGACGCTACTATCGGACGACGGGATCGGCATCTGCGTACGTTCATTTCCTGCTCGGATCGGACAACATCAAGGTCCTCGAGCTGCGCTCCCTGCGGCGTGCGAAATCCCACTTCCGGCAGGCGATGAAATTGTCGCCCAATTTCGTGCCGGCACGGGCGATGGTGGCGCGAGCACACTGCCTCGAATGGATCCTGCTCGACCGCCGCGATCCAGAGCCGATCAACCAGGCCCTGCTTCTTGCCAGGGAGAGCGTCGACATCGATCCGGCGGAACCACTCGCCCTTCGCGAACTCGGGCACGCCCTGGTTTACCTCGATCGGATGGACGAGGCCGTCGAAGCGCTCCATGCGGCAACCGATCTTGGCCCACACCACGCGGATATCCTGCTCAATTACGCTGATGGGCTGATCCACATTGGGAAAGCCACTGATGCGCGCGGCGTGATGGACCGAGCGCTAGCGCTCAACCCCCTTCCTCCCGACCAGTACCACTGGATCAGCGCGACGGCCGACTATCTCCTGGGCAACTACGCCGCCGCCTCCATGTCCTTCGGCAAGATGCGTGAACGCCAGGCTGCGGCGCGGTTTATGGCGGCCGTCGAGGCCATGAACGGGAACCTCCCCGAGGCGCATCGACAGCGGGATGTCTATCTGAGGTCACATCCGGACTTCCGACTGGATGACTACATGTTTCCCCTGCGACGGCCCGAGGATCGAGAGCACGTCCTCGAGGGCCTGCGACGTGCGGGTTTTCACTGATGGTTCATATGTAGGTTTGCGGGCGGACGTGGCCGGTGGCCGGCGCTGCTAGCCTTCAGAGGTGTTCAACCTCTGAGGAGCCTAGGATGCAGATCACCTTCCCGGGGCCTGACGGTCAGTTGCTGACTGTCACGGACCCACGTCGAGATGCCCTTCCCGCCACGCCGGGCAAGGACGTCAAGATCGCGTTGCCCAGGGAGCGGCGGCCGGCCAGCTGGATGCTGGCGACGTTCCGGGTCTGATGTTCAACGCGCCGTCGTCCCTTCGGATTATGCCGGTGTTCCGTACCGGCGAGGACGGCGCGTTGCCTTCCGAACGGTCCTGCCCGCCGACAGAGACGATCGAGCGCATCTGGCCGTACCTGCCCGCGTTCGGTATCACCCGGTTGGCCCGGCAGACGGACCTCGACCGCGTTGGAATTTCGTGCTGGGCAGCATTTCGTCCAAATTCGAAGAGCCTCGCGAGCGCCCAGGGCAAGGGACTGGACGACGCAGCTGCCTGCGCCTCGGCGGCGATGGAGGCGATCGAGGTCGCCGTTGCAGAGTGTCCGCGCTGCCGCAGCAAGGTCGCGAGCGCATCCGAACTCGCGGGCGCCGGCGAGGACTGGCTCGATCCGGAACGACTGCTCCCCTTTGGGACGGCGTTCGACCACAACAGCGTGATCACCTGGTTCCTGGGCACGGATCTGCTGACCAGAACGCCGATCTGGGTGCCCAGCGATGCCGTTGACCTCGACGGCGAGCGAAGTGAGCTCAAAGGGATCTGCAAGTCGTCAAACGGCCTTGCATCGGGCAACACCGAGGAGGAAGCGCTGTTTCACGGCCTCTGCGAACTGGTCGAACGCGACGCGACAACGCTATGGACCCTTCGACCCCAAATTGCATCGCGAATGACCTGTTTTTCGCCCGAGACACTCGGCGATCCGACGGTCAACCAATTGGCACAGCAAATCGCCAGCTCCGGGCTCAAGCTCAGGCTCTTTGATCTCACAACCGATCTGGGCATCGCCGTAGTGATGGCGATCGTTGGGCCCGACGAGCAGAGCGTCGTCGGCGAACTCGAGCTTGCCGCGGGATACGGAGCGCACCCGATCGCCGCGCGCGCGGCGGTCCGGGCCATCACCGAGGCGGCGCAGAGCCGCATCACGTCCATCGCGGCCTCGCGCGACGACATTCACTCGTCCTCGTTTGGGTCAACGGCCAGGATCGACGCGTCGAGCCTGATCATGGCAGAGCCGCTCGCTCCGGCCCCCCTTGGCTCCGCGGCAGGCACGACGCTGCCGGACCTGATCGGGAGGGTGCTTTCCGCGCTGGCCGAACGGCGCTGCCGAACCATCGCGGTCAGGCTTGAAACCGGCGGGGCACCCTTTCACGTCGTGAAGGTCCTCTCCCCTGACCTCGAGGATCGCGACGCCAACATCAATTGGAGGCCGGGATGGCGAAGCTTCGACGCAGTCGCGACCCACTAAGGGTCGTGTTCGCGGGACCGAGCCTCTACGGCACCAACATCGATCGGGCTGGAGTCGATCTGCGCCGTCCGGCGCAGCAGGGTGATGTCGAGCAGGCCGTTGCGGACGGAGCAGTGGCTGTCGGTCTGGTGGACGGCCACTATCAGCAGGTGGGAGCCGTATGGCACAAAGAGATTCTGCTGGCCCTCGCCGCCGGCGTGACCGTCTTTGGTTCGTCGTCGATGGGCGCCCTGCGGGCGGCCGAGTGCGAAGGCTTCGGGATGATCCCGATCGGCAGCATTGCCTCGAGCTACTGCAGCGGCACGCTGTTCGATGACGCCGACGTTGCGATCGTCAATGGCCCGGCGGAACTCGGATACCCACCGCTGACCGAACCGATGGTCACGGTTGCGGCGACGCTCGACCACCTATTGGTGAGCGCCGCCCTGGGCCGGGAGGAATGTCGAATGATCCTGGATGCCGCCAAGTCGATCTACTTTGCCGACCGGACGGTCGAGGCAATCTTCGACAAGGCGACGAGCGGGACGCGTGCGGCGCAGCTTGTCGATCTCTATCGGCAGTATCGGGTCGACCCCAAGGCGTCCGATGCGATCAAGCTGGTCGAAGCGGTACGGCGCGTCGGACGTCGAAACCAGCGACCCACCACGTGGCGCCTTGCCCAGTCGCCGTTCTGGACAGGCCGCACAGTCCGTTCAGGTTCGATGACACTCGCGTGACGCAGCTAGTGACATACCCCATTGGGAAACCAACGAGGGAAACCAAATGGGCGAGCGCAATGTCCTTGAATCGCTGATCAACGGTCTTCCCACTCTCTCGGAGAGTGAGAAATGGGTGCTTCGTACCGTCGTTGCGATTGCGGCGGACCGTCAGCCGCAGCCGGTCCCCCAGGTGCCGGCCATGGCTCTGGCCGGCCGCTCCAAGGCGCCGGTGCCGGTCACCAGTCGCTTTCATGTGTTCCGTCTTCATCCGTATGGCCTCACCCCGCGAGAAGTCGAAGTCCTGGAGCAACTGATGGAGGGGCTGTCCAACAAGCAGGTTGCGCGCGTCCTCGGCATCTCACCGAGAACCGTCGAAGTGCACCGCCAGCGGGTAATGCAGAAGCTAGGGGCGACGTCGGCGCTGCAGCTTGGCCAGATCGCGCTGCAGGTCAGCGCGCGTACGTAGAACTACGCAGCGGATCAGATGTTCTGGAAACAGCGAAACTGCTGTGATGATTTGGCGCGCAGTCGAGCCCCGAGGCAACGATGATTGGAACATTCATCTACCGGGAGGTCCCTCGGTCCGATCAGGTCGCGATCGAAATCGCCTGCACGCTGGATGGTCGCCGAATCGGCAGCATCAAATTGGCGCAACATTGGCGCGATGCCATGGCGTCATCACCGGACTATCCAAGCTTCGATCCTATGCCGATCGAGGCCTCGGTCTGCTATGGCATCTTCCTCGCAATGAGACTGCGTCTCTCGCTCGTCGTGACCGGCGATCCGAGCGCATGGGACCCCAACTGGGGCCGGCTGATCGAGGCCCGCGAAATCGTGCCGTGGCTGAACGACCGTTTCGGGTAGACCGTTGAGTGGCCGCAGGGTCGTGAACGAGCGCCGTGACCCTGAGATCGCCGGCTAGGCACCGGTCGGCTTCAGGATGTCGGCCAGGCGCTTGGGCGTTGCGGCGCGATCGGAGAGGTCGAGACCCGAGAGCAGGTCGACCAGGTGGCTGGTCATCAGCTCGGTCGCATCCTTGGGGTTGTTCTTTTCGATCGCATCGACGAGAGCGTGGTGCGCGTGGCTCTCGCAGATGGTGTCGCGGCGTCGCCAATAGAGGGCGATGATCAGCGACGAACGCGAGCAAAGGCCGCGCACGAAATCGGTCAGGATCGACTGCCCGGCGATCTCGGCGATCGCCACATGAAAGCGCCCGGAGAGCACGACGGCTTCCCCATCGCGACCCTCATGCATGGCGTCATGTTCCTCCTTGAGGTGGCGGCGAAGCAGGGCCACATCGGCGGGCTTGGCAATTTGTGCGGCGAGGCCGGCGACTTTCGGCTCGATCAGGGCGCGCGCCTCGAACACCTCGCGGGCTTCCGTCTTGGTGGGTTGCGCGACGAAGGCACCACGGTTGGGTTCCAGCGTCACAAGCCGATCATGGGCAAGCGATTGCAGTGCCGACCGCACGATGGTCCGGCTGACCGAGTAGACCTCGCCGAGTTCGTCTTCGGGGAGCTTGGTCCCGGGGGTCAAGGCATGGGTGAGGATCGCATCCCTCAGGCCCAAATACACCGTGGATGCGCGTGCTCCCGGCTTGCTGGCAGAATCCTCGACCTCGGCGGCGAGGCCCAACGACTTATGACGGGAGAGGGCTGGCGGGCTCATATAGGGGCTGAGGTTAGCGTGGCCGCCCGAGATAATCCAAGGGGATTTTGTATACGTAACACATTCGTGCGTCTGGCCAAGTCTCGCCGGCTGGAGCGGCGTTTCACCTTACCCCATCGGGCGAAAGCTTCGGCTGCCGAAGGATTGGGCAATTTCGTGCGTATTCTTTGTGCACAGTGATCGTATACAATCATTGACAGGTTTTGAACACCGGGCTTAGCTGGCCAGCGCGAGTTACGGAAGTCTGGGTCAATCGTTCAGGAGACGACAAACATGGCTACCCGACGTTCAACACTGACTCTTCTCGGCGCGGCATCGGCGTTTGCCATCACTGCCGCCCTGACCTTACCGGCCTTTGCCAACGACACGCTGAAAATCGGCTTCGTCGGCGTCACCAGCGGCCCCGCCGCGGCATGGGGCACCTCAAACGTACGTTCGATGGAAACCCTCGCCGAGATGTGGAACGCCGCCGGCGGCGTCAAGATCGGCGACAAGACCTACGATATCGACATCGTCACCTTCGACGACCAGAAGGACCCCAAGCTCGCCATTCAGGGCATGGAGAAGATGGCGTCCGAGGGCATCCACTATGTAGTGGGCCCGAACGTCGATGACGGCGCCGCCGCGGTGCGCCCGGTCGCTGAGAAGAACAACATCATCTACTTCCCCTACGCCTTCCCCAAGGCGCTCTACACCAAGCCCGCCTCCAATGCCGTGCTGGGCATGATCGCCAACTATCAGTCCGGTCCGGCGATCTACAAGTATCTCAAGGACAACAAGGGCGTGAAGACCATCGCCTTCGTGGCCGCCAACGAGTCCGATCCGCTCAGCCAACGCGACTCCGGCGTCGAGGCTGCCAAAGCGCTGGGCCTCGACGTGGTGGCGAGCCAGGATACCTATGCCAACGACACAACTGACTTCACCCCGGTGCTGACGCCGATCGTGCAGCTGAAGCCGGACCTGCTGGTCCTTTCCGGCGTGGCGCCCGCCAATGCGCCGCTTCTCATCCGCGCCGCCCGGGAGCTCGGCTACACCGGGTTGATCTCGACCGAAACGGCGCAGGATGCCGGCGTACTGAAGGAAGGCGCGGGCGACCTCGCCAACGGGTTCATCTCGGTGGGCGGCGCCTCGACGCCCGAGATCGCCTCGGACGAGATGAAGGCGTTCGTTGCCGCCTATACCAAGAAATTCGGTGAGTACAACGACGAGTCCAACACCAAGGTCTATGCCCTCGAATACATCGTCGAGACGCTGAAGGCCGATCCGGCCGCGATCGACAATGTCGAAGAGTTCAAGAAGACCATGGATACCTTCTCGGTCAAGAACCCCTACCTCAAGGATGCCGACGCCAAGCTGACCTATGTGGGCGCCACCTCCTTCGGCCAGAAGCGCCAGCTGGCAGTACCGATGGTCGTCAACGAGTACCAGGGCGGCGAGTTCAAGACGCTGTTCGTGGGCACGGTTGACTAAAACTCTGTTCTCCTCCTGAAATCGGCGGAGCCGGATACGTCCGGCTCCTATCCACGGGGCTCGGGACAGTATGGAACAGGTTATCGTCAACGGCCTCTATCTGGGCGCCCAGTATGCGCTGATCGCGCTTGGGCTGACGCTCATCTTCGCCTTGATGAACGTGCTCAACTTCGCGCATGGCCAGATGTATGTGCTGGGCGGTTTCGTCACCTACACCGTCTACGGGCAGTGGCATCTGCCGTTCGTCGTGGCGCTGATCGCCTCGTCGGTGACGCTCGCCATCCTCGGCGCGCTGATCGAGAAATTCCTGTTCCGGCCGGTGATCCGGCGCAGCAAGCGCGAGGAATCGACGATGCTGCTCGCCGCGGCCATCGCCTTCCTGTTCGACGCCATCATCCTCCTGGTGTTCGGCGAAAAGGGGCACGGCGTTCCCAAGATCCTCAACGGCGTGCTCAACACCGGCGCCATCATCGTTCCGTATGACCGCATCCTGGTCTTCGGGCTGGCTGTGGTCTTCATCGCCGGCTTCATGGCATTCATGCAGTTTTCCAAGACCGGCCGCGCCATGCGGGCGCTGGCGCAGGACCGGCAGGCCGCGCAGCTGATGGGCGTCAATGTCGACCGCTATTCGATGATCGGCTTCGCGCTCGGCGCGCTGCTCGCCGGGCTGGTCGGTGGCCTCCTGGTGTCGATCACCGGAGTCAGTTCGGGGATCGGCGGCGCCATCTCGACCAAGGCCTTCATGATGGTGATGATCGGCGGGGCCGGCGTGGTGGCGGGTGCCATCGCCGGCGGCTTCATCCTGGGCATGCTGGAAGCAGTCGGACTGACTGTGCTGCACTCATATGGCGACATCACCTATCTGGTGATCTTTGCCACCCTCATGGTCTTCCTCGCCATCCGGCCCAACGGGCTGATGGGCAAGCCGTGGGGTTGAGGATGCGCTTCGGTCTGCAACTGATCGGCTTCTTCGCCTTTGCCGTACTGATGCTGGTCATCGTGCCGGTGGTCATCAATGCGCTCGGCCGCAACGAGTATTACTACACCCTCACCCTGATCTCGCTGCTGGCAGTCGCAAGCGCCGGTGTGTGGATCACTTTCTATATCGGCCGCATCAATATTGGGCAGGCCGCCTATGCTCTGATCGGCGGCTATACCTCGGCGATCCTCGTCACCGCCTACGGCTGGCCATTCTGGTGGACGATCCCGGTGGCGGGTTTCGTCAGCGCCGCGATCAGCATGCTGATCGGCTTTCCCATCCTGCGGTTGCGCGGCGTCTACTTCGCCATGGTGACACTGGTCTCGACCGAGGTGGCGCGGCTCACGGCGCTGGCGCTGCCGATCACCAACGGCGCCAAAGGCATGGTCAACCTGCCGCTCCCCGGCCCCATCGCGCTTGGCCCGCTGGCGCTGGTGCCGGACTTCGCCACGATGGCCAATCCACGGCCGGCCTTCTACCTTCTCGCGGTCAGCATCATGCTGCTGGCGTTTGCGGGCGTCTGGCGACTTGTGCATTCGCGCCTCGGCAGGCTCTTTGTGGCGCTGCAGCAGAATGAGGAACTCGCCGCCTCGACCGGCATCAACATCGCCGGGCTACGCGTCGTCGCCTATGCCATCTCGTCATTCCTGGGCGGCATTGCCGGAGCGGTGTTCTCGGCGGTGAGCCAGTCGGTCTATCCCTCGAGCTTCACCACCCAGGATTCGATCAACTTCATGCTCAACTGCTTCCTGGGCGGACTGGGCTACGTGTTCGGGCCGATCGTGGGTACCTTCGTGCTTCGCTTCGGCTGGGACCTGCTGTTCCAGACGGCTCAGTGGCAGCTCCTCATCTATTCGGGCGTGCTGATCCTGCTCATGCTGGTGCTGCCCAACGGGATCCTGAGCCTTCTCGGCATCCGTCCGACCAAGCCAGGGACGCGCTGATGGCCGAGGGGATCCTGCAGGTTCAGAACCTCACCAAGCGCTACGGCGGCCTTGTCGCTGTCAACGACGTTTCGTTCAATCTGATGGAGCACGAAATCCTGTCGGTGATCGGGCCGAACGGCGCCGGCAAATCAACGCTGTTCAAGCTGATCGCCTCGTTCGTGCGGCCCACCAGCGGCAAGGTAACCTTCGAGGGCGAGACCATCTCCGGCCGCGCCCCGCATCTGGTGGCGCGCAAGGGCGTGGTGCGCACCTTCCAGGAAGCCACGATCTTCAAGGGCATGAGCGTGCGCGACAATGTCATCGTCGCCCATCATCTGCGCTCGCACGCCAACCTGCTCGGCTTCTACCTGGGCACGACGCGCGCTCGGACCGACGAAGCTGAGTTCGCCAAATCGGCCGACGAGATCCTCGAATTTCTCGGCCTCACCAGCCTGCGCGACGAGCAGGCCTCGAGCCTGCCGCAGGGACATCTGCGCGCGCTCGGCATCGCCATCGGTCTGGCCACCAACCCCAAGGTGCTGCTGCTCGACGAGCCCTTTGCCGGCATGAATCACGACGAAACCATGCATGCGGTCGACCTCGTGCGCGGCGTCCGCGACCGCGGCGTCACCGTGATGCTGGTCGAGCACGACATGCCGGCGGTGATGAAGATTTCGGACCGCATCGTGGTGCTCAATTTCGGCCAGAAGATCGCCGAGGGCACGCCCGCCGACATCCAGACCGACGAGAAGGTCATCGAGGCCTATCTGGGCGTCGAAGACGAGAGCATCGGGCTATAGAATGGCGCTCCTCTCCGTCCACAATGCCGAACTCTACTACGACCACGTCTACGCCCTCAAAGGCGTATCGATCGAAGTCAACGAAGGTGAGACGGTCGCACTGATCGGCGCCAATGGTGCGGGCAAGAGTTCGATGCTGCGCGCCATCACCGGACTCAGGAAGCTGCAAAGCGGCGAGATTTTCTATGACGGCAAGCGCCTCGACGGCACCACCGCCGACGCGATTGTCAAACTCGGCATCGCCATGGTGCCCGAGGGCCGGCGTGTCTTCCCGCTGATGAGCGTGCGCGACAATCTGATGATGGGTGCCTTCAGCCGCTCCGACAAGGCCGGGATCAAGGACACGCTCGAGCGCGTTCTCGTCCGCTTTCCGCGCCTCAAGGAGCGTTTCGGCCAGCAGGCCTCGACGCTGTCGGGCGGCGAACAGCAGATGATGGTGATCGGCCGCGCCCTGATGGCCAAACCGCGCCTACTGCTGCTCGACGAGCCGTCGCTGGGCGTCGCGCCCAAGCTGGTGCAGGACATCGCCCGCTCGATCATCGCCATCAACCGCGAGGAAAAGGTTTCGGTGCTGCTGGTTGAACAGAATTCGCGCATGGCGCTTCGGATCAGCCAGCGGGCCTATGCCCTGACCACCGGCTCGGTCGCTCTCTCGGGGAACTCGGCGGAGCTGTTGAACGACGAACGGGTGAAGGCCCTGTATCTCGGAGGCGAAGTCTGATGCGCCTGCTGGTCGTCAATCCCAACACGACGCAGTCGATGACTGAGAAGATCGGCGCAGCGGCCCGAGCCGTTGCCTCGGCTGGTACCGAGATCATCGCGGTCAACCCCGATTCCGGGCCTGCCAGCATCGAGGGCTATTACGACGAGGCCTTCGCGGTGCCCGGCCTCATTGCCGAGATGCGAAAGGCGGGAGCGGTCGATGCCACCATCATCGCCTGTTTCGATGACACGGGCCTGGACGCCGCGCGCAGTTTCTCGCCGGCCCCGGTGATCGGCATCGGCGAGGCAGCGTTCCACCTCGCGAGCCTGATCGCCGGAAAGTTCACTGCGGTGACCACGCTCAGCCGCTCGATCCCGGCGATCGAGCACAACCTGGTCCGGTACGGGCTGAGCAGCCGCTGCGCCCGGGTTCGTGCCGCCGATGTCGCCGTGCTGGAGCTCGAAGTGCCCGGCTCGCCGGCCCGTGCCCGCATCTCGCGCGAGATCGACCGGGCAATGCACGAAGACAATGCCGACGCGATCGTGCTTGGCTGCGCCGGGATGACCGATCTCGCCGACGCACTCAGTCGCGAGCACGGTCTGCCCGTGGTCGATGGCGTGGCGGCTGCCGTGAAGCTGGCGGAGTCCCTGGTCGCGCTTGGGCTGAGGACCAGCAAGCGTCAGGGCTACGCCAGCCCGATCCCAAAGGGCTACGCGGGAGCGATGAGCCCATATACTCCGACGGACCCGGGCAAGTAGGCGCCAAGACGCTTTTGAGTGCCGAGACCAGTCACGGTTCCGCGCCGCTTCTGTCTGCAACGGACGTCGAAACCCATTGGCCGTGGGATAGATCGATCGGCGACTCAGATGCCGGCGGTCGCCCGACCGATGCGCCCCCATCAGCAAAAGCGGGGTCCGGCGTGGGTCACATCTGGCGCAACTCGGGCTACCGCGTGACCTTCTGTCCGCCCGCGACCGTGATGACGCCGACGATGATCAATCCAGTGAGAACGAGGCGAATTCCAGGGCTCACTCCGAAAGTGTTCAGCATTGTAAGCAGCAGGACGAGGAACAGCGCAGCCCCCCACACGCCCGGGACGTTCGCTTTGCCGCCGGCAACAGACGTGCCGCCAATGACGACGACGGCGATCGAGGTCAGGAGGTACTCATTGCCGATATCGACACTGGCCCCCCGGAAGTAACCGGCGAGCAAAGCGCCATTGATCCCCCCGAGGGCGCCCGAAAGCACATAGGTGAAAAAGCGGACCCGCTCCACGCGAATGCCAGCGAGCCAAGCCGCACGCATGTTCTGGCCAATGGCCAATACCGAGCGACCATAAAGCGTACGCTGGAGGGCAATGCCGGCAAGGATCGTGAACAACAGCGTGACGATCGCCAGGATGGGGATGCCGAGGATCTGGATGTTGGCGAAATCGGCGAAGCCCGGCGGCGGCTTTATCTGTAGGCCGCGGCCATAGCTGATGTCGATCGACAGGATAATGAAGCTCGACGACAGTGTCGCAATGATGGGTGGAATCCGCAGAGCCCGGATCAGCGCATAGTTGGCGGTGCCAACCGCGATGCCGGTGCCCAGTGCTGCCAACAGACCGACGAAGATCATCGAGTCGTTGCCGCCCATGGTCTTCATTGCCACGGCACTCGCAAGGCCGATATTGGCCGGCAAGGACAGATCAACGTTCCCCGGACCAAGGGTAATCACGAACATCTGCCCGACACCGACGATGACGCTGAAGATCGCCAGGGACAGGGCAGCAGTCAGAATGCCGCCTGCTCCAACACCGCCGGTGAAGCTGATCGTGGCAACGAAGACGATGACTGCGCCCAGGAAGGACCAGATCCACGGCTTAGCCAGCAGTGCCGCCACTCGGTTCATGTCCGGACCTCCCGGCGGCTAATCAGGACGCGAGCGGCAAGCACGATGATCAGGATTGCCCCGTTGGCTCCAACCTGCCAGTCGGGAGGGATGTGCATGAACGTCAGGAGCGGCGATGCCGCCAGCGCGAGTGTCAGCGCACCGATGACCGCCCCGATCGGCGACACTCGGCCGCCCACAAACTCACCGCCGCCGAGGATCACCCCGGCGATCGAGAGCAGGGTGTAACCGTTGCCGATATTGGCAACGGTTACACCCTGCTCTCGATCGCCGGGGTGATC
>Ga0207674_10005135_pt1 | contig 15617 bp, 10 predicted proteins | sample KBSCornC72_FD_184303 | JGI IMG/M metagenome (GOLD analysis project Ga0207674, IMG submission 184303) | Corn rhizosphere microbial communities from Kellogg Biological Station, Michigan, USA - KBS Corn C7-2 (SPAdes) (version 2) | ecosystem: Host-associated > Plants > Roots > Rhizosphere > Soil ... | reverse complement strand
CGTTGCACTCGGAAGCAGAAGCAAATGTTCTTGGGGTCCGCTTTCGGCCTTCGTACGAACTCAAACTGGCCGTGATGCTGGGCCTGGAAGGGCTCGCCAATTATGCCACCAGCATGTTTTCGCTTTTCTTCTATCTGCCGGCGATCCTGTTGTGGCTAGTGACGATCCTGGCAGGGGCCGCGCTGGGTTGGAAAACCCTCAAGCTTGTCGTCCGCGCGGTCTTCGGGGCGAAGAAACCTGTGAACGTGCCCGCCTGAAGCCGTTCCTTGAAATGAAGGCGTGTCGGAAGTAGGGAAAGGACAGCTAAGGTGTTGAGCGCGGAAGGAATCGAATCCGCGCAAAACAGCAAGCAAGGAACTCAATCTCTTGTAGGTCCATGGTGGGCAAGAAAGTAATTCCCAAATCAGTTTTTCGCTAACGAGTTATTGCACGGTAAGCGTGACCATCCCGGAGCTTGTGACCTGATGACTCTATGGGACTGTGTTCCGACGCCCCTCCTCCTAAGTTGAAGGAAAATATGGACTTGTTTTGATTGATTCGATGATTGGAATAAATTAAAGTCTGTATATCAAAATTGGAACATATTTTACATCGCTGGGAAGATTTCGCTGGTAAAGTTTGTAGATCGATTGGAATCTAATCACTACGCACCTCTTTGTTTGGAACGTTTTCGATCGAATTGGAGGGACTTCGCGTGCCAACGAGCACTCTAAATGGGAACGACGGGGCCTTGGCAGGCCTTCACGCTCTCATCCGAGACCTAGATCTCAAAGTACCCCCTCCCAGCGTCCGGTCCGTCATCACTGGCTCGCGGAAAACACGAATCACCGCGAGTGAAGTCCGTGAGCAATACCCTAAGTCCTATCAACCTGCGAAAAGCTCGGTCGGGCAACTTCGCTTTGCTTTACGCTACGAGCCCGTCGAAATTCGTGTGTATAAGGCGGCCTTTCACCGCATCCCCAAATCTGAGATCGAACAGTGGATTCGAAGCGAACCCAATGGAATCTTCGCACGCCGAGCCTGGTACTTGTACGAACTCCTTACCGGCGCGACTCTCGATCTGCCCGATCTCACCTCAGGGCCTTACGTCAATCTTCTTGATCCCAACCTCCACATTGTTGGACCGGTCGAGCGCATTCGCAGGCAACGCATTTTTGACAATCTTTTGGGAAACAAAGATTATTGTCCGCTCATCCGCAGGACCGATCGCCTCCAGAGCGACATGGGCATGGATCTTGCCGCGCGCGCTCATGCTCTCGTCTCCGCCGTCGAGCCTGCGGTTTTGAAGCGAGCGGTCCACTATCTCTTCACCAAAGAAACGAAGTCCTCATTCGCGATCGAAGGCGAAGCACCGAGCAAAGACCGCACAGGACGATTCGTCGCTGCCCTCATGCGGGCAGATAAATTTGATGCCGCTTCTAAACAATCCTTCGTTGAGCTGCAAAACGCGATCGTCGATCCCCGTTACGCACAAAAGGGCTGGCGCGATATCCAGGTCTACATCGGCGAGACCCTTCCTGACTTCTCTCAGGAGATCCACTTCATCTGTCCGAAGCCACAGGACGTGGCGTCGATGATGGGTGGCTGGATGCAGATGACGAATCGTCTACTCGGTGGCGAAAATGCAGTCCATCCGGTTTGTATCGCCGCCGTCGCCGCATTCGGATTCGTGTTCATTCACCCCTTTGTTGACGGCAATGGACGCATTCACCGGTTCCTGGTCCACAGTGTCTTATCCAAGACAAAATTCAGCCCTGCGGGCGTGGTTTTCCCGGTTTCAGCCGCCATGCTCCGGGACATGGCGGCCTACGATCGAGTCCTTGCAATGTTCTCGGAGCCGCTTTCGCGATTCATAAATTACAACCTGGATAGAGACCAACAAATCACGGTCTTGGGCGAGACAGCCGATCTATATCGTTACTTCGATGCGACCGCACAGGCGGAGTACCTGTTCGACTGTATTGAGGACACCATCAGCCGCGACCTTAAACACGAACTCGATTTCCTCAAGTTCTTTGACGCGGCCATGAAGGATGTCATGAACATCGTCGATATGCCCAACCAGCGGGCAGCGCTACTCATCAAAGTGATTCACCAGAACCAGGGAAGATTGTCGAAGGCAAAACGCGAGATGTTCCAGGAGATTAGCGATCAGGAAATCGCAAAGATTGAGACCGCAATCCGCGACGCCGCGCAACAATTTCAGGCAGCGGAATTCAACCTTCCCTCGTGATGGCTCCATACCCCGAGCTGCATTCCTTGAACGCTCGGTCCGAGCACTACTTGCCGCCGATCACTTCTCTTGTTCGCAACCCGGGCATGAGGCGTAATACCAGTTACCCTTGTAGTCGAGTTCTTTGAGCCCGTCCGCAGTGGTGTAGTAACCACGAAGTGCTTCAGCGCGCACTACCCCAAAAAACTTTTGCAATCCGCTGTCCAGTGTCGCCGTGCTGACGGTAGCGATAAGCTGCGCTTGTTGTTCCTCGCCCAGGGTCATAAATCCACGACCATACTGATCGATGGCGTGTTGTTGAAGTGCCTTCAATCCAAGACGCACGACCTCCTGGGGATCCGCGGTTTCCAGCACACGAACTGCCGTCTCGCCGTAGTAGGTGACGGCAAGCGTGCGGTGCAGCGCATCGAGTGATAGCGCCGCCTTGCGAACCCCAGCAGCGGAATCGAGATACAAATCAAGCCACCGCGCCGCTTGTGACAGCGCCGCGGCATCCACTTTGCCCAACAGGATCTCGACAAGTCGGGTTACAAGTTTAAATTCCTCACCGGAGAAAAATTGCGGGTAAAAAGGCAAGGAATTCGCGTGGACGTACTCCGTTTCGCTGCCCGTAGGAAGGTTGCGCATGCCACCGAGACCGCTTAGCGCATGTGACAGGTGTTCTTGTGAAGCGTGGTAGAGCCCCGGAGGCAGTCCGGTGGTTTGTTGTCCTTCAGCGACGGCCAAAGCGGCAGTCAGCTCGGGCACTACTCCGCTGAAACCGGCTACGGTCGCTAGTTCTCCCAAGATCAGCAGCCACTCACGCCTCGTAACTTCGTTGCCCGCTTCTGTCGATTGGAACTCGTTCACAACTCACCTTGACGAAATGCCTGCGCGATGTGTTCTCCGGCGCGGGCAGATAATGCCATGATCGTAAGTGTCGGTTCGTAACATCCCTGGGTCGTAAACACCGCGCCGTCGGTGACAAAAACATTAGCTGCGTCGTGAACCTTGCAATGGCGATCAACGACGCTTTTCGTCGGATCGTCGCCCATGCGCGCTGTGCCACATTCGTGAATGTTTTTGCCGAACACGCTAAGTTCGGCCTTTGGCGGCGTTGTATTGCTAAGTTTCATCTCGTCCAGAATGGCGCCGAGATGCTCGCGCATGGCCAATGCCATGCTTTTCTCGTTTTCTCCGTAGCTTGCATTAATGTGCAGCACAGGAATTCCCCAAGCGTCTTTCTTGACCGGATGTAACTTTACGTAGTTGTCTTCTCGCGGAAGGCATTCGCCTTGGGCCTCGATCGCGAAGGAATAGGGAATCTCTTCGCGAATCCGCTTCCGCCACTGGTCGCCAAACTCCGGCATGAGGAAGGCGTGCTCGTACAGTTCCTGGCTGCCGTCGCCGTCAAAACGATAACCGCGCAGAAATCGTTGGTTGCGGTCAGGAGTCCCGGCAACATTCACGTACTTCGGGATGAGGAACCCGCAAGGCCGGCCAACCGGCTGGCGCTTCGATGAACGCAAACTCCGCATCAACCCTCCCGCACCCTCGATCGTGAAGTGATCCATCAAGTAATGGCCCACGACGCCGTTTGAATTTCCCACTCCATCCGGGTGAGATGGAGATTTTGAATTGAGAAGAATGCGCGTTGATTCCAGCGCTCCAGCAGCCAGAACTACGACTCGGGCATAGGCCTCGCGATGTTGATGCGTGATGCGGTCTATGTAGTGGACGCCATCAGCACGCCCACTACGGCCCATGAGCAAATGGCTGACGATGGCATCGCTTACCAGCGTATATTTGCCGGTGCGGGCCGCCGCCGGAAGCGTGACCGAAGGACTATTGAAATACGAAGCCGTAAAACAGCCACGTTGACACTGGTCGCAGAAATGACAAGCGGGACGGCCTCGATGGGTCACCGTGAGGTTTGCCACGCGGTCGGGCATCACTCGCCAGCCAAACTTGCGTTCGATGACTTCTTTCGCCATCACGCCGCCGCAGGAGAGAGCCATGGGCGGCAGAAACTTACCATCGGGCATTTGCGGCAAACCTTCGAACGAACCGCTCACACCGATGAAGCTCTCGACCCGATCATAGTAAGGTTCAAGGTCCTTGTATCTGATCGGCCAGTCTTCTCCATAGCCATCGCGATTGGCGGCCTTGAATTCGTTGTCGGTGAAGCGATAACTTTCGCGCGCCCAGCAGAATGTTTTCCCTCCCACCTGTCGTCCACGGATCCACATGAACGGTTTGTCTGTTGGGAAGGTATACGGATGTTCCAAGTCGTTGACGAAGAACTGATGGCTGTACTCGTCACAGGCATAACACAAACGCTGGACGGGCTGTGTGCGCAAAAGCTGCTGCTGATTGCCGAAACCGCGGAATTTCAGTTGATAGGGCCATATGTGCTCGGTGAAGTCGCGCGTCGGGACACGAGGCGGTCCCGCTTCTAGCATCAGCACCGTCACGCCCCGCTCGGTCAACTCTTTCGCAACCCATCCGCCACTTGCACCCGAACCAATGATGAGGGTGTCGTAAACCTTTCTTCGTTGAGTAGCCATGAGCAGATCAATGGTACCAGCGACCCACAGGAAGATGAGATGAGAGGATCCATCCACACCCTGGCGTGGCTTTGGTTGCGATTGCAGCCCAGCGATAAGACTGCAAGTGGCAGAAACCCTCTATGGCGGAGTTCCCTAATCCCGTCACATTCTGGTGCTTCCCTACAACAGATGCTAGAGCACTTGCAACCTCTCATTACGTTGTGTCGGTTCGGACATGAGCGCTGTTGCGTGCTTGAAACCCGCAAGACAGCCACGCGCAATGGCCAGGCTGCTGTAGTAATCGTTATAGCGAAAGAATCCCGTTTGTCCTCTCCACATGGGATAGAAGTCGCATGCCTGAATCCATCTCTCATACACCGCTTCAATGTTGATGTAGGTGTCGGGAATAAAATTGGCGGCATCCTCCCAGTTCTCGGCATAGAAAACTTTGGAGACTGAATGCGCTGGTCGGCTTCGCTCGAGAGTCGCCAGAGCTGCATAAAATATCGCATCGCGAACGATCAGATGACAGGTTTGGTGATCTTTGTGCCAGCTTCCGCTCCAATGAGTGATCACAGTTTCCGGTTTCTCGTCCCGTATTATGTCGGAAACTCGCAACGAACTTTCCTCATTAAAGGGGATTTCGGCATCGGGGTACTCAAGAAGGATCGCCTTAGCTCCGAGCAGATGAGCTGCCTTCTGCGTTGCGGCACGTTGCATATCACCGTACTGCTGAACGCTCATGTCGTGCGGCGCGCCCCTCTCGCCGGCGGACAGGCTAAGCAGAACGCCCGCTCCACCGCGCTCGATTTGCTGGCCCAGGGCAGCACCCATTGTGAACATTCCATCTCCAGGGTGGGCTGCGATAGCCAGGACCTTGCCGGGACGCGCCTCGGCCGAATTCTCCATTCGCATCACCCCGCTCGGGAAAGCGGACAACACCGCCGCCCCCGCATTTTGGACGAATGAGCGTCGATCCATAGTCGTTCCTCCCTAACCGCAGCTAAACCCGCGTGGCGTGGTCCCAGGCAAGCCGGGCACAGCCGAGTAAGTTTGCTTTGTCGCGCAGCTTGCTTACCGTAATCTCCACTTGTCGGGAGACGAGCGGCTGTGCGCGCTCCAACATCGAACGGCGCAGTGATTTGAGATATAGATCGGCCACGCCTGCCATGCCTCCTCCGAGAATCACGATTTGCGGATCAAGGAGGCTGATCATGTTTGCAATGCCATATCCGAGGGCTTCCCCCGCCCGGGTGAAAATCTCGAGCGCCAGCCGGTCGCCTTTGCGCGCAGCATGCGCTACTTCCAAAGCCGTAATTGAGGATGGATCCAGTCGCGAAAGGCTGGTTTCATCTCCATTCCGTAGCCGTTGCAGGGCAGCGCGCGCGATAGCCGGACCAGCTGCATGAAACTCCAGTTCCGCCGTATTGGCCTCGGTCGGAGCCTCTCGATGCGCGCCCGTGAGCCATCCCGCGCAACCTGAGAGTTCGTGTGCGCCTCGCAGAATTCGCCCTCCGCTCAGAATGCCCGCGCCAATGCCGGTTCCGATCATCACAACGACTGCATCCGATTTGCCTTGCGCTGCTCCGCGCCAGCATTCTCCGAGAATTGCGGCGTTACGATCACTTTCCACATAAACCGGAATCCTGAGCGAACGTTTCAAACGGCTGGCAAGCGGCATTCGTTGCCAACCAGGAATATTCGGCGCCCAAACCGTTCCAGTGCGGCGGGCCAACCCGGGCACGGCAATCGCGGCTGCGACAAAAGCTCGCTGGGGTGTTTTGGCGGCGGCTAGTTCGTTGGCGAGCGTTACGATTTGTACTACGGGAGCGGATGCAGAACTGCGGTCGACGGGAACTGTGCGTTGCGAAAGGATATGCCCTCCCCGGTCAACAATTGCCGCGGAACATTTGGTTCCACCAAGATCGACGGCCAGGACATTGGGCACTTTAGAACCTTACGACGCAGTCTCACTTGCATTTGTTAGCTTGCGCGTCTGCTGCTCGCGCAGCATGACTATAGCCGAAAGGGCAGTAATTCCGATTGCTCCGATTCCAGGTACCACCATTCCCATGTGCACGCCCAGCCGCTGGGACACTCGCCCAACTGTCCAGGGCAGCAGCATCCCCCCGATTAAGGCAACGGAGAAGAGAAGTCCAAAAACCGTTCCCGCTTGTTTGGCATACCGATCTCCCGCGATGGCCAACGTTGTTGGGAAAACAGGACCGTAAGACAATCCGATCAAGACCGCACCCAGCGTTAAGAAACTAAGTCGATTCGAAGCCAGCAGGACGGCACACCCGATCAAGGAAAGCAGTCCGCTTGCAACAACCAGTCGAGATTTGCCGATTGCTCGAAGCACCCGTGCGGCGAGAATGCGGCCTGCCATGAGAGCTCCCCAATAGGCGGCCAACGCCAGAGTTGCGGCACGGGGAGAAAACCCAGCGCTATTGACGTACGTAGAGGTCCAACCACCAACGCTAGCTTCGTTTCCGGACTCAAAGAAAAGAATGAACGCGAGCAGTAATACTCCTTCGTATTTGGCTACGCCGAACGTTTGAGCCAAGGAAAATCCCTGGCCGCCGGCGGAAGGAGGAAAGGAAATGAGGGCATAGGCGAGAGAGCAGATTGCGGCGATGGCAGAACAAAAAACGAAAAGCTGCGTAGTAGTTAAATGACCTTGAATGCTCGCGGCAAGCAAGGGAACGAATAATGCCCCGACACCGAAGAAGATTCCTAGCAGATTCAGCATTGGACCTCGCTGCTCACCATAGAGGTCTGAGACGAGCGAATTCGTGCAGGTATTCAGTCCGCCTCCGCCCAACCCGAGGAGGAAAGATGCGAAGCTCGCGGCCACAAATGAATGCGCAAATGCGAATCCCAACATTGCTCCGGAAACAATGGCCGATGAAACCAGAAGGTTAACTTTGTGGCCAAGATGATCGATCAAAGGACCAACAATCAGGGAAGCGAGAAAAACGCCGAGGTAGAGCAGAAGGAAGAGGGTTCCTTGCTGGGCCAGATTGATGCCAAAATGCGCGCGGGTGTCGGCGAGGCCGAACACCGTCCCAAGAACGGCGAACACGATGCCGAAGACCAGAATCCCAGCACAGGCGCTGAAAAACAGCATTCGCGTTCGAGAGGGTTGGCTCACGGTTCTATCTTTTCAACGAACGCTCGTAAGCTGCATAAACCTGATTGTTGTTGTCCGCAGGAATTCCCGGAACGTTGGGCGAAACAAATACCGGAGGATTATGACCCCTGGCAGCAAGTTCCGTTGCGACCTGGGCGACGATGGCCATGGCGATGGTAACGGTTGAAACCGTGGATCCCGCAGCCACAGGTGCCTTCCAGCCATTAATTGTCACCAGCGCGTCTTCCGCAGGGATGCAGTTGTCAATTACATAATCGGCAACATCAGCCAGTTTCTTTCCTGAGGAATGCGTGGCCTCACGCCGTCGATAGTTATCCATTGAGGTGATTGCAACCGTCGTCAAGCCGCGTTTCTTGGACTCCTGTAGCACCTCGATTCCGGCTGCATTCAAACCGCCGTGAGAAAAGACCATCATGACGTCACCTGCGCGAATGGGCTCATTCTCAAAAAGAACGGAAGCGTATCCTTCCCGTCGTTCCAACCACAGAAGACCCTTTGCGCCGCCTGATCCGATGACATTCATCCACATCAGCCGCATATCCATGAGGGGTCGAAACCCCGGGAACGCGCCATAACGTGGAAACATGTCCTGTACGGGCAGGACGGAATGGCCACTGCCGAACAAATGTACGAGGCCGCCACGCACTATGCAATCAGCCATCGTGGCGGATGCGTGCTCGATGTTCGAAATTTGCGTTTCCCAAATCCGATTTAGTGCCTCCGTGATGCGATCACGATACTGAGCGACGCTCACAATATGCCTCCAGAAGTATGAAGATCAACAAAAGAAATGTGTCCGCTGAATGCTGCTCTTTTAGAAGTCAATTCTGTAAATGCGCACACTTTGCGCAGGAACTTCTGCCCTGAGCAGGAGCCTGTTCCCCGTGGTAACGATTTTCTCACCTGTCATGATTTCGCGAATGCCGGACGCCGGTTTTTCCAGGTCTCGGCGAAAGTCAGCTGACGCATTTCTCTCTGAGTGGTTAAAGAAAAAAATCAAGCGACCTCTTGGCGCGTTCATTTCGCGAAGCTCCAGCAACGGCGGTGCATCGAGCTTGGGTTGTGAGAGGCTGGCCCATTCCATCAAAATTTTCGCTAATGGATGCATCGGCAGAGGGTGCTCATAGTTCTCCTCGCCGGCAAAGCTCCCCAAAACGATTGCACCTCCTTTGTTGTAGCGGTTTTCCCATGCGATCGGCACGCCGCTGGCGAGGAATGCCACGGGGCGCGCAGTTTTGTTCTCCAATTCGAACTGCTCCTCGAACCTTGTCACCCTAAACCGTGCAGCTCCCCACCTCACGTTGAACGCTTTTCCTGGAATCACCTGCTTTTCGCGCACTCCCAGCATCTCGTCCCATCCAAAGCCTGGAATCTTGGGCTGAGCATGGCCGCGTTCATCGACCCAGCCGGGGCGCGCTTCAACAAAAAGATGTCCGCCGTCGGAAACGTATTCCTTTAAAGCTTCAGCTTCGACGCTGGTGAGCATCAGTGGATAAGGGACAATTACTAGTTTGTATTGCCGAAGCCCATCCCCTGGGAGTTCGCGTGAACTGACGACATCCACCGGAAGGTTACGTTCAAAGAACATCCTGTGGTAACCGGCGACCGCCCGATGGATTGCATTCCGGTTTCCCTCCTCGTCATAGCCACCTAGTAAGGGAACCAGAGGACTGAACACAATGGCCACTTCTGGCCGTTGTGGGTGCGATTGCAGCAGTAGATCGGCATTCTGCTCTATGCGCTGCGCAATTTCTCCCGCATGCCGACTTCGCTCAGTCAGCGTGCCATCCAGGTTGATCATCCCATATCCACCTGATTCATACCCTGCGTTCATCGGATAAAAAGCGTAGTAGTTGATGGCACGGGCGCCGCGTGAAACCATGCCCCACGTCCAAAGTTCGAGATCATTTGCGGTAACCGGCGAGCCAATGATGGTGCCATGCACTCCGTAACCGCTTTGCAGTTCTCCCACATAAAACCCACGACCAGCAGTAATGCTGTTCGTCAGATCCATTGCCAGTACCCTCCGCTCGAGGGTCCAGTTGTGTTCGGGGGCGGTGAGCTTCGGATAGAAACTCGTTCCGAAAAAGTCAACGGAGTCTTTCATCAGAAAATCATCAGTCGGATCGTAGGGATCTGCCAACGTGCGCACCAGGGGAGAGGGATTCGGAGCGTGGCTGGTGGTCAAGTGGCTCGGATCGATAGCCTTTACCGCATCATTCCTTAGCTTCAGATCTTCTTGTAACTTGTAACCGTAGTACACTCGCCAGTCCATGAAGTCCGTGTAGGTGAGGATCGTTCCGTAGCGCGGAGGCTCCACCTGATTCCAGTCCGTGAACGTGCGATGCCAGGTGACATTAAGTTTGTCCAGCGTGCCGTATTTGCCTTTCAAGTACGAGCGGAAACGCTCCATGCTACTGGGGCAGTAGCAAAACATCGGCTCCGACTTGTAGCCGACGCGAGCCCAATTGAGTGCGGCCGGTTCACTCCATAAATCCCATGCATAAAACGCCGGATTGCCGGCAACATGGCGCGCCACCTCCTGGAAGAAATCGAGCACCACTTTCCTCACTCCGTGGTGATCAATGCAAAATCCGGGCGCAGCTTGCGATGGGATCGGCTGTCCGTCCTGCGCTGCATAGTGACCATCGGGATATTTCTCCCCAACCCACTCCGGAGCGGAATCCACGTACACCTGCACAATCACTTTCAAACCGACTTCGCCCGCCAATTGCAGCAGGAGATCCAGATTATCGAGGTGAAATTCGCCTTCCTGCGGTTCACTGACACTCCACTCCACCCAAGTGCGAACCGTGTTGAAGCCCAGATTCTTGATTTTCGTTAGGTCCTCTTTCCAGACCTTGGCTGTGTCAGGCGTGACTGCCTCTACCATCGGGGCCCGGGCTTTGCCGCCGCTGTACCACACGGCTACTGGAAAGAATGTCGATGTGGTGGCGTTGCTGCTAGTGGAATGCGTACCCAGGGTTGCTTGACCCGTGTAGCCCGTCTTGAGCGCCATCGCGCTCAGAACCGCAAAGAGCGCAATCGACAATAGAGCTTTTCTTGGGATGAGCTTCATCCAGGAATTGAAGAGCAGCTATTTTAACTCGAAAACAGATCCAGATCTTCATCGCGAGCCAGTTTGGGTTTAGCTCGGATTACACTTCGGGCGGAGTTCCAAAGAGCGCCGCCATGTCTAACGGCGCTCACTAAACGCCTTACCAATAACATCCGAACTGGGATCGTCCTCCGTTGAAACCGGAAGATGCATTTGCTCCGCCGCGGCGGTCGCGCGTCTGATCTGGTCATCAGTCATTACGGTTGAAACGCTCCTCAGCCGGGCGCCAGCTCGCTTCTCACCGTGGTCCGCTGCCGACTTGTACCATACGTAGGCGGAGACGTAATCGAGCGGCACACCCTTGCCTTGCTCGTACAGGTAGGCTAGATCCAACTCAGCCCTGGCAAATCCCTGTTCGGCAGCAGCGCGCACCCATTTCGCTGCTTCTGAAAAATCGACGTCCACCCCGGTACCCGTGTAGAACATCCATGCGAGGTTCTCTTGCGCCGGAGCATAGCCCTGTTTTGCGGCAGCCCGAAACCAGGTCGCCGCTTGGGAGTAATTCTGTGCGACCCCGATTCCTCGAAAATACAAGGACGCAAGATTGCACTCCGCTGTGAGATTTCCTTGCTCTGCCGAGGCCCGGTACCAGCGCATGGCGGAAGCGGGGTCGCGCCGAACTCCCTGGCCTCGCTGGTACATTGAGGCCAGATTGTTCTCTGCGTTCGCGTGTCCCTGCTTGGCTGCGGCAATGTAATAGGCGATTGCTTGCCGATAATCGCGTGGCACACCTTTGCCTTGCTCGTAAAGGAACCCCAGGCCAAATTCGCCATCCGCGGAGCCAGCCGCTGCCGCCAGCTTGAACCATCTTGCTGCTTCATTAAAATCTGGAGAAACACCGCGCCCTCTGAGATACCGGAATCCGAGTTTGTAAGCGGCTTCGGGATTGCCCCCCTCCGCTTCGTGTTTGAGGGCATCAAGTTCGGCGACCTCTGCCGACTCTCCCACGGGTTTGACTTGACTTCGGGCCATCTCAGCAGAACTGCAGAACAAAAGAACGATCACAAGCGTACCTGGAAACAAGGAGGAGTTCATTTTCATGTCTTTCTCCCCTGTCTTACGGGGCATGGGTCCTTACCGAGGTCAACCTTCGCCCGGGAGCAAGGCCGCTGGCAATGCATTGCGATACACGAAAACAACACGCGTGGGTAACGGAGCAATTCTTTTGCGCAGTAGGGGTTGCAGCAGATCACGGGCGCGAGCATCTGAATGCCCGGCACAACCTAACCGAGACCAAAGGTTCACGTCTAAATGAATATGCAAGGTCCTGATTCGCTTTCCTCCCCGATTCGCTTTGATGTATTCGAACTCGACCTGCGAATGGGCGTTCTGCGTCGTGAAGGACGCGTTGTCAAGCTTCAGGAACAACCATTTCGAATTCTGTCTCTAGTAACGCAACGTCATGGGGAGGTGGTTACCCGGGAAGAACTCCGTCAGATGCTCTGGCCGGCGGACACCTTCGTCGATTTCGATCATGGGCTTAATAGTGCAGTCGCGAGGTTGCGCGAAGCGTTGAAGGACTCGGCAAACAAGCCTCGTTTCATCGAGACGGTCTCAAAAAAAGGCTACCGGTTCATAGGCCGCATTGACGAAAACGAAGTCGAGCCGGCGGAATTGCCCAGCATGCCACCGCTCCCGCAGAAACCATCTGTCAACGATCGTTTGCGAAGTGGAATGTCTATCAGTGCATTGGCCTTTTCGGTGCTGCTTTGCGTGACTGGGCTTTTGGCGTTCTACCGAAAAGGTGTCGACCCTCGAGCGGCGACCTCTATCGAAGTCATGCCTCTGGTTGGACTGCAGGGATTTCAAGTTACGCCCGCATCTTCACCCGATGGAACCCTGGTTGCTTTCAGGCAGAGCGATGGCTTGCACCACAATGGCATTTATACGGCGCTTGCTGGGGGTGAAAAGTCGTTACAGCTCACAGCGAATACAGGAGATTGCTGCCCAACGTGGTCTCCCGACGGACGTCAGATCGCATTTTCGCGGTACGGCGACAAGACACTCTCGATTTTCGTTATTCCCGCGCTGGGCGGGACCGAACACCGCGTGTATCGAGGGCCGGTTTCCATGGGAGGGGGCCTTTCCTGGTCCACGGACGGGAAGCTTCTGGCTTTCCCGGAAGCCAGCGACGCAGATCCGTCGAGGAGCTGGATAGCATTGCTGTCGCTGGCAGATGGAAGCACCCACACCCTGACTGGGCCGCCGGGAGCATCAATGGATAGCCAGCCATCGTTTTCGCCGGACGGCTCGCAAGTCGCTTTCGTGCGCTCGACAATCGCCGGCGTCAGCAACGATATCTACGTGATTCCCGCGTCAGGCGGGAGGGCAACGCGACTCACCTTCGACCATCTTCCAATTATGGGCGTTCCCGCTTGGACTGCCAACGGCAAAGAAATTGTGTTCTCGTCGACCCGAGGAGGTCGTGACAGCCTGTGGAGAGTCTCGGCGTCGGGGGGAGAGCCGCGCCCGGTAGCTGGCCCCATTGGAGAAGGCACTTGGCCTTCGATTCCGTCCAGGGGACACGAACTGGTGTATGAGCAGCAAATCGCGAAACTCGACATTTGGCGCCTCGACCTGAAGGATGCTAGCCACCTTCAGAAGGTTCCGGCATCCTTGGTTTCGGAAAAAGGCAACAAGATGCGGCCCGATCTTTCTCCCGACGGGAAGAAGATTGCTTTCGAGTCGGATCGGCTAGGCCACTGGGAAATATGGACGTGCGCGACCGACGGGTCCGGCTGCGATCAGGTTACTGCGCTGCATGGGACGGCGGGGCGAGCGCGCTGGTCCCCGGACGAGCGGTACATCGCATTCGAATTCCACCCCAATGAGCGTAGCGAAGTTTATATGGTCGAAGTACCTGGCGGCGTCCCGCGGCTTTTGCCCACGATCCCGGGAGCGGACAATCTCTCGCCGAGTTGGTCCCGCGATGGCCAGTGGCTCTATTTCGCCTCCAAGCGCGGCAACGAACCTTTTCAGATTTGGAAGATCTCCATGCGAGGCGGAGCCCCGGTTAAGTTGACGAAGAACGGCGGCATCTCCCCGGTCGAGTCTCCCGACGGACGCTTCCTTTATTACGCGAAGTACGAAGCGGGCGGGATTTGGAAAATGCCTCTGAGTGGAGGAGAGGAAACACGGGTGCTGGATGAGTCAGGCGGCCCCGGGTGGCCGAACTGGATGGTGAGCGACGAAGGCATTTACTTCCTGCGCACGAATAAGCCTGTGCACGACACGATCCAATTTCTGGACTTTACTTCCAAGAAAATCATACGGATATGGTCTCTGCCGAAAGGCGCAGGGTGGGGACTTGCGATGTCCCAAAACGGCAAATCAATATTCTATGTACAGAGCGAGTTCGCAGAATCGAACGTCATGCTGGTCAGGAATTTTCGTTGACGTCGTCACTACCGCGTGAGATCTCGCCACTTGTTGATGGGCGAAACATAGCCGTCTGTTTTGTTTTTTACTTGACAATCCACCAACTCGGATCATAATGCCCTTTGTCGACCTCCGGAGAGTCTTGCTCTCCGCTTCCCCTCGGAATAACTCTAAGTGTACCCTCGCGTCGCGTGAATGCTTTGGTGGTAGTCCCCGGTTTCCCCGGTCGATCGTCAAGAGAGGCGGTATGAGTAGAAGACTTCGTGATCGCTTCACACTGCGAAGCTGAGGCGAACCTTCATTCTGCGCGCGTATTCGAAAATTCCTAGTATTCGGAGGGCATGATGGCCAGTCCAATTGTTATCCCCATCAGTAGCAACAAGTTTCAGCTCGATAAGACGATTACAGCGGCTGGCGGCTCGGTGTCGATCGACATCAGCGCGTCCACTGATCACGACGTGCTTCAAGCGATACTCGATAACAAACCATTCCCCGGAAGGCCTGACGGGAAGATTGAGCTGGGAAGGATTGGTTTGGAAGCCGAGACCGGAAAGACATTTGAATTCAACGCCGGACAAACCACGATCGGTTTCCAGGCTTCGGCCGCCTTCAAAACCGGTCTTGGAGTCTTCGATAGCTCTACCGATGCGATTGCTTCTCTTCAACTTCAGGACACTCCGCAGCTAAATCTCACGATTCCCGGGAGCAGCACCGACAAGTTTCTCGTCCTGGTGTGGGGTTACCAGATAAACGGCTCGTTTTCAGGATCTCATCCCATTGGGGTATTGGGCAGTCTGACCTTTGGGGCCGAGGGCGAGCGCGACGCGCTTTATGCAGTTTTGCATAGGTTCCCGGCTGCCACAAATGCTCGCACCGCTCTGAACGATCTGTTTAGCAGTTGGCAGCTGCCGCGCCATGTCAAGACAGCAAGGGATCTGAAACCAGGAAGCTGGATAGTCAGCGAGATCGACGGATCGCTCGCCGTGCACATCTCTGCCCAGCTCGGGTACGACTTGAATATGGTACGCGAGGCGAAGTTGTTGGGCATGACCCGAAACCTGGGCGCCAAAATTGATGCGGCATTCAAAGCCACATTTGGATTCGAGGTCAGCGGGCGTTATCTGCTCGTTGTTGGTCGCGAGTCAGACAAAGATGCCTCTAGTGCGGTTCGTCTGCAACTGTTCAAGCAATCGAAGAAGGGACTCG
>Ga0207674_10005134_pt1 | contig 15624 bp, 9 predicted proteins | sample KBSCornC72_FD_184303 | JGI IMG/M metagenome (GOLD analysis project Ga0207674, IMG submission 184303) | Corn rhizosphere microbial communities from Kellogg Biological Station, Michigan, USA - KBS Corn C7-2 (SPAdes) (version 2) | ecosystem: Host-associated > Plants > Roots > Rhizosphere > Soil ... | reverse complement strand
AGCACTGGAAAAGGCCGATCTGCGCCCTGAGCAGGTTGATTATATCAACGCGCACGGCACTTCAACGCCGCCCAACGATGGCCACGAGACAGCGGCTATTAAGACGCTCTTCGGCGAACAGGCCTACAAGGTGGCAATCAGCTCAACCAAGTCGATGACCGGGCACACGCTGGGCGCTGCGGGCGCGGTCGAAGCAGTTATCTCGATCATGGCCATCCAGACCGGGATCATTCCGCCGACCATCAACCTGCACCACCCCGATCCAGAGTGCAACCTGGACTATGTGCCGAATGAAGCCCGCCGGAAAACGGTGAACGTGGCGATGTCGAACTCGATGGGGTTTGGCGGTCACAACACCTGCCTGGTTTTCAAACGGTACGAAGAATAGGGCGACAAGAACATGGATATACAGGAACGTGATATGCCCTGGGTCAAGCGTGTCGAGCAACTGATCGAGGCGCTCGATGGCAGTACAGTCGGAGAGCTGGAGCTGCGCGAGGCAGGGACGGAGATTATTATTCGGCGACGGCCAGATATGCAACTGGTCGCTAATCCCGTTGTTGTGCAGCAGCAGGTGAGCGCCGCGCAACCGCTGGTTCTTGGCGGCACCAAACCAGCGGCCAAACGCGAGGATACGAGCAAGCCGGTCGTTTCCCCGCTCACAGGCGTCTACTATTCATCGCCCTCGCCGTCTTCACCGCCGTTTGTCAATCTCGGCGACACTATCCACGTCGGCCAGGTCATCGCCCTCATCGAAGCCATGAAGGTCTTCAACGAGATCCAGTCGGAGGTTTCCGGGCGCGTCGTCGCGATGGTTGCCAACAACGGCGATGTCGTGCAGAAGGGCAAACCGATCTTGAGGGTTGAGTAACTGTAACATACGTTTGCGGAACATAAGAAGTGCGGAGCCTCAAGTCATTCGAGGCTCCGCACTTCTTATGTTCCGTACAACAAATGGCGTGAATTACACTCTCACGCGGCTGATAAATGTATCCCAGTTGGCCAGTGATGTGCGCGGCTCGTTGGTGATATCCTCAGTGGCCAGCCAGATGGAAGAACCATCGGGCGAGGCTACGGCAGCAGAGTAGTCGCCCCAGCGGCAGAGCAAATCCGGCGCGACGCAGGTGAAGCCGTCCTCTGGAGCTGCGCCAGCCTGCGCAATGTGAATTTCACCAGTTCCCCAGAGCGATATGGGCATGTACGCCGCGCTTGGATAGTAGTCCGGGCCGGAGAGTGTGAAGCTCATCACGCCTTCCCCAAAGGCATTCACGCCGATTGAGGGGAATAGCACGTTATTGCCCTTTACCGAGACATATCCTTGCTTCGCCAGTCGGCCACCGAGCTGATTCCCATGCCAGAACGGGACCACGCCGAAGTAGGCAATACCGGTGCGCGGGTCCTGTCCTGGAACCTGGATGATGGTATTCAGGCCAGACCAGAGGACGCCAGCGGCGTAGACAACCTGGTTCATACGATCATCGTTGCTGTTGAGGAAGCCCTCGGTTGAACCCTGCGAAGTTGCGTAGGGCGTAGGACCAGCCTTCTGCGTGACCGGTACCGGTTGACCATAGAGTTCGCTAGTGATGACTGTGAAGGAGAGGCTCACCTGCGGGAAGCTGCGGTCAAGGGAGCGCGTGTTGGTCAATGCCCATACAGCGATACGGTTGTCAACGGTATCAACGAACTGAAGCGCGCTCAGGAAATACTCCGTCCCATTGTGCTCGCGTCCCAGGAAGTCTCTGGAGGGCTGAGTCGCAGGCTGGAGCGAGTACGACAGGCCACCGTAGGGAGCCAGAGCCTGAGAGGCATCAATCAGGACCACGGTTGGCGAGAACGAGACATTCGGATGGCTCGCAGCCTCGACGAGCGCATTTTTCGAGATGGCGTAGACCTGTGAACCGTTGAAGCCATTCTCAAACAGCGGGAACTCGTTCGTCGTGATATAGAAACCATTGGCATCCGCGCCGATGAGCGGCTGATCGCCGAAGCACGGGCAGCTTGGATGGCTGGGAGTGCCGTCGGTGCCGTCGTTGGTGGTGTTCAGCGAGAACGTACGCCAATCGCCAGTCGGGTTCGAGGTCTCGCTGACCGCAATCAGCGCGTGCGATGGGCCAATCTCCGCGCCAGTCGCGGGATCGGTGTCGATTTCCAGGACGGTCAGGAACCAGTGGCCTGTATCGGGATCAAAGTAACATTTCGGATCGGACGAGAAGGCTCCGAAGGTGACCGTGGTGCGATCCACCTCTGGTGTGAGACCGAAGAACTGATTGATTGCTGTGGGACCGCTCAGCAGAGTGCCGGAAGGGCTGCGCACCTCTAACGCTGTATTGATGGTATCCAGCACAAATTTGTTGCTGACACACAGTCCCTGGTCAGGCGGTTCCAGGCTGAACTGAGTGTTGGCGTACACGTCTGTACCAGCATCGCGCTGATCAAGGTGCGAGAGACCGTTAAACCCACTAAAGCCCGGATTGTTGCTTGTTACATGCTGGCCTTCAGGATTGGGAGGTGGTGTATTGGCAGGCGGCGGATTGAGCGGCGGCTTTTGTCCGCTGACTTCAGCCTTCGGACTGGCTTCATCGTCAGCAGCCGGGTTGACTTCAAGTGATTGATTGTTGCTGACACTGCTGCCAGTCACGAGATGAGTGGTTCCCAGCGAAGTCAGTTTGAGCAACGTTGAAGCTGACTTTACGGATGTTGAGGCTGCATGTGCCGAGCTTCCAAAGGTTTGAAATGCCAGGAGAGATGCCAGAAGCGCGGATAGAGCAACAAGCGAGAGAGTGACGCTCACCCTTGAGCGAGGAAAAGATCGCATGAGATCGACCTCACTTTCAAAATAGGCTACATCGCATACTTCAATGCAAAAGTATTTGCAAAATGCTGTTGAAGACAGCTACGCAGAGGAATCAGCTACACATGCATAGACATCTGTTATGCATCTCTGGATTAAAAAAATGAAATGTCCGTCAGCACCTCCTTTCCCTTACAATGTGGGAGGAAGTCGAGCAAATTTTTGCATTCCTAGCACAAAGAGCAAAAATATGCTGTGAACCGTTGTGGATTCCGTAAGCATAGTTAGACACCCCATGCTAATTATGCCATAGAAATCGGATACTTCTGGTAAATAAAAGGTGAAGATGTGGTGTTGAGAAGGTAAATATTGTGTTATTATTTGCATTTTTCTCTGCTAGATAGGGAGATAAGAGTGTCGAGATGCTGATTTATCTACCACGGTTAGTTCATAGGGCCAGACCAATTTGTTAGCATAGAATACCAATTACACTAACTCTCTTCCCAAAACATCGTCCCGCGTGCTATAATTCAGGCAGAATAAATTTTTGTTTCATACCCACAGTTGTCATGGCTCGCCAGGTCTGGTCGTAAACGGTTCATTGGAGAACCACCACTGGTGTGAAGCCTTGTTCCGCATAGGTAATGAGGTGTGGCCGCAACTGGTTCGGGCAAAGGAGGTGAGGGAACATGGACGCTGGCCCCAGTCATAGTAGGCTATGCGTTTTTTCAGCCTGCTCGTGGAAATGTTCTTCTCTCCATCGAGCCGAAAGTCGCGGGATGATACACATAACGATCTTAAACCTTTGATCCACCTGGTTTTCTGGCCATGGCCAGGAGCCATCCTTCTCCTTCGTGACTTACTCGATGCAGACGAAACATCGCCCCTTGATGTGTGTGATGTCGAGTAAGTGAACATTTCCGCCTGCCAGCAAGTCCTGCGCGGGCTTTCTCTGCCGAAACCCGCGAAACACAGTCCCCCTTTTGCGCAAGATGCATGAAACCAGTCTCTTTCTGCTGTCCAGCAGAGGAGAGCACGTGGCGTGTTTTTGCGTGCTGTTTTGAATAAGGACTGTTTCCCACGTATTCACGCATGAGTGGATGCTGTGAATGTATGTGCGTGTCATTTTGCTGACAATCCCGCATATACCAGAACATGCAGAAAAGCAAGAATTTGCAGAATGGCGGTGATTCTATGATCTTTTTGAGCACGCTCTTGCGCCAGAGCGTTTATGATCTGGCCGGACGCCGATTGGGTACCCTGAAGGATATCTGTGTCTCTCTGAATGAGACGTTTCCAGTCGTGACGGCACTGGTGGTGTCTCAGCTCTCTTTAACCACTAGCGAACTGATTATTCCCTGGTCTCAGGTGGAGCATTTAGAAACCGAACAGAAAATGAGCCTGACCGTGAGGCAGGCAGACATTATTCACTATACTCCTCATGCTCATGAGATTCTCTTAAAGCGCGATATACTTGATAAGCAAATTGTCGATACCCAGGGGTTTCGCGTCGTCAAGGTCAATGATTTGAAACTGGCTCAGATCAAGGAGACCGCGCGTCTGATCGGCGTAGATATCAGCTTCGGCGGGCTGTTTCGGCGTCTGGGAGCGAACTGGCTGACAAAAATCCTGCCCGCGCGCGTGGATGAGCGTATCATTCCCTGGAATTATGTTGAGCCGCTGGAGGTGGTCAGCAGCAGTGCGACGGGTCAGCTCGCGGCAGTTGGAGCGGGCGCAAGCGCGGCGAACGCGGCAGTGGGCATTGGCGGCGTGATCCCTCAGGTGCAATTGAACGTGAGCCATGCCAAACTGGCCGAACTGCACCCGGCAGATATCGCGGATATTCTGGAGCAACTCGACGCCGAAGAAGCGGGCGTGGTCCTGCAACGTCTCGCGCCTGAGATCGCCGCCGACACGCTTAACGAAGTCGAGTATCCATTGCAATCGGAGATTTTGAGCGAACTAGATCCCGAACGCGCCTCCGATCTGCTGGAAATCCTGCCCCCAGACGACGCGGCGGACATCCTGGCCGATATTCCGCAACAGGAGGCCGAACGTCTGCTCAGTCTCATGCCGGTTAGCGAATCTCAGCCGATCCGCGACCTCTTACGTTACGGCGCGCAAACCGCTGGTGGTATCATGACCAGCGAGGTACTGGCGCTGGCGCAAGAACTGACTGTCGAGGAGGCGCTGGCCTATCTGCGCCAGCACTCCGAGCACCTGGAGATGATCTATTATCTCTACATCGTCGATGCCGAGCGTCATCTGATCGGCATTGTCTCGCTGCGCCGCCTGGTCGTAGCCGATTCTGGCACGCGGCTACAAGAGCTGATGGAGACGGACATCATCAAAGTGCCCGCTGGCATGGATCAGGAAGAGGTCGCGCGCATCATCGCCAAATACGACCTGCTCGGTGTGCCAGTCGTTGATAGCGATGAATGCCTGGTGGGACTGGTCACGGTTGACGATGTGATCGACGTTATCCACGAGGAGCAGGCTGAGGATTTTTCAGAGATGGCCGGGGCCAACGTGAAAGAGCTAGAGGAGGAAGAGCATTTCCCGCTCAAATCCTTGCTCAATCGCATCACGTGGCTCGGCATCAACGTCATCGCCGGGGTGCTGGTCGCGCTGGTCTTCTATCAACTCTTTGGACGGCCCATTATCGATAACTCGGTGCATATGCACGTCAATGGACTGGGCAAGGGTCTGCACTCGCCAGTGGCGCTGAGCGGGCTGATCTGCCTGACGCCGATGTTGCTGCTGACCAGTGGCAGCGTCGGTTCGCAGGCGCTCGGCGTGACGGGCTGGCAATTAAGATCGACGCGCGGCCTGGATTTCTTACGCGGCATCTTACGCGAACTGCGCCTGGGCACGATTGGCGGCGTCCTGGCCAGCATCGTCGTGGTTCTGCTGAGCTGGGCGCTTTTTCGCTCCTGGTCGGTGAGCGTCTCGATCGGCGTGAGCCTGGGACTTGCCCTCTTGCTGGCAGCGCTCTGTGGGCTGGTTCTGCCCACACTTTTCCAGGGTTTGCGCCTGCGTGGCAGCTTCGTCAGCGCGCCCCTGCTCGATCCGCTGATCGCTGTTATCAGCCTGTGTATCTTCCTGGTGATAGCCCTCTGGCTGGTCACGATGCTTCATTTCTAACGCGAATTGGATTCTGACCCAAAAAAGGGCCACAAAACTGTTGACAGCACCGGCGATATCTGGTATATTCTCTGTGCAATCGAGTTACATGAGATTGAAGTGATCCCCGATAGCTCAACGGTAGAGCATCCGGCTGTTAACCGGAGTGTTCCTGGTTCGAATCCAGGTCGGGGAGCCTGAGAAGCCGCTTAAGAAACTTTCTTGAGCGGCTTTATTGTGTGAAGAAATCCGTTGAAACTGACCTATTTTTGTGAATAGGCGCAATCTCAACGGATATGAAACTCACGCTTCTATCTCGTGCTCGCGTAACGCCATCTGCAACACCTGCGCCAGATGCAAAGGCTGACGTCCGGTGGTTTGCGCGATCTGTTCCTGGCAACTGAAGCCGTCGGCGATAATCAGCGTCTCGTCGGGCGCGTTACGGACGGCGGGCAGCAGGGCGCGTTCACCGCACTGGATCGAGATGTCGTAGTGCTCTTTTTCAAAGCCGAACGAACCCGCCATGCCACAGCAGCCGGTGTCGGGTAGCGCGACATCCAGCCCAAGCTTGAGCAAAATCTCTTTCTCCGCGTCCATGCCCATGACCGCCTTCTGATGGCAGTGACCCTGCACCAGCGCCTTGCGTGCCAGGCGCGGAAGCTGGTAGTCAGGCGCTTTCTGCATCAGAAATTCACTCAGCAGGAAGGTCTGTTTGCTCAGACGTTGCGCGTTCTCATCCTGGGGGAAGAAGTTGAGCAATTCATCGCGGAAGACTGCGGCACAGCTTGGTTCAAGCCCCACCAGCGGCACGCCCGCGACGATCTGCGGTTCCAGCGAGGTGAGAATCTGCTTGAGCAGACGCCGGGCTGTCGTGAGCATGCCGTGATCGTAGAGTGGACGCCCGCAGCACAGCGTTTGCTCAGGGATTGTGACCTGATATCCGGCAGATTCCAGCACTTCGACGGCGGCCTTTGCCACGTCGGGATGGAAGTAATTATTGAACGTGTCGGGCCAGAGCAATAGTTTGGGCGCGCCCTCGTTGCGCGGCCCACGCTGGCGAAACCATTGGGTAAAGGGCTGCGCGGCAAAGGTTGGCATCTTGCGTTGCGGCGCAACATCCGCCGCCCACTTAGCAATGTTGCGCAAGAGCGGCGCGTGCGTCATGAAATTGGCCAGCCCTGGCATACGCGAAGCCAATCTGGCCCACCAGTAGATCAGGCCCATCGCGTAGGCGCTTCTGGGGCGCAGCCGTCCGCGATAGTAATGGGAAAGAAATTCGGCCTTGTACGTGGCGATATCGACGTTCACCGGGCAATCGCCTTTACAGCCTTTGCAGGCCAGGCAGAGATCCAGGCTCTCCTTGACCTCTTCGCTCTTCCAGCCACCTTTCACCACATCGCCTTGCAGCATCTCGAAAAGCAGGTGAGCGCGTCCGCGTGTGCTGTGCTCTTCCTCGCGTGTGACCATGTAGCTCGGACACATCGTACCGCCCTCGGTCCTGCGGCACGCTCCCACGCCGACACAGCGCAAGGTCGCGGTCGCCAGGCTGCCGTGATCGTCGGGAAACTGGAAATGCGTCTTGAGTTGCGGTGGATTGTAAGTTGGACCAACGCGTAAATTCTCGTCCATGCGGTACGGATCGATCACCTTGCCGGGGTTCATCTTGCCGCTGGGGTCCCAGATCGCTTTGAACTCGCGGAACGCCTGCACCAGTTCTTCACCATACATCTTCGGCAGCAGTTCGCCGCGTGACTGACCATCGCCATGTTCGCCGGAAAGCGAGCCACCGTAGCTGATCACCAGGTCGGCAGCCTCGTGCATAAACGAGCGGAACTTCTGCACACCCTCGCGGCTGGTCAGATCGAAGTTGATGCGTGTATGCACGCAACCCTGGCCGAAATGGCCGTAGAAAGCCGTGTGGTACGCATAATTGTCTAAGAGGTTGCGTAAATCGCGCAGATAGCCGCCGAGCTTTTCGGGTGGTACAGCAGCGTCTTCCCAGCCTTCCCAGCCATGCGGCTCGCCGGGAACAAAGACTGTCGCGCCCAACGCGGTTTCGCGCACCGCCCAAATCTGTTTCGCCCCGACTTTATCGGGGAGTAGCATGCTCGGAGAATTGCTCTGTTTTTGCAGTTCTGCCATCAATGCCTTTGCCTTGTTGTTGGCCTCCTGCTCACTTTCCCCGCCAAATTCCACGAGCAGCCAGCCTCCACCTTCCGGCAGCCGTCTGATATTCTGAAGTTGGAGCCGCTTTTTGCGTAAATTCTCGACCAGGCGCGCATCGAAACCCTCCAGCCCGATCGGCTGATGGGCCAGGATCTCCGGCACGTGATCGGCGGCATGAAAGGCATCAGCGTAGCCCAGCACGAGCAGCGAGCGCACCGGAGGGCTGGAGACCAGGCGCGCCGTAGCCTGCAAGACCGTGACGCACGTTCCCTCGGTTCCAACCAGTGCCCGCGCTACGTGAAACCCGTTCTCTGGCAGCAGTTGGTCCAGCGCGTAGCCAGAGACGCGCCGGGGCAGTTGCGGGAACCGCTGGCGAATCAGCTCGGCGTAGGTATCGCGCAAGGTTTTGAGTTTCGCGTAAATCTCGCCTCTGGGACCGCCCGCATTGATGATGCGCTCAAGCTCTTCCTCGCTGGTCGCGCCCACGCGCAAACGCAAGCCGCTATAGGTCAGAATCTCCAGTTCTTCGATATTCTCGCTCGTCATGCCCGACATCACTGAATGCACGCCGCACGAGTTATTGCCGATCATGCCGCCCAGCGTGCAACGGCTATGCGTTGCCGGATCAGGGCCGAAGGTGAGATGATGTTGCTCGGCAGCGTTGCGCAAATGATCGAGGATCAGGCCGGGTTGGACATGCGCGAGATGGTTTTGCGGATCGATGGAGAGGATGTTGTGCATGTACTTCGACATATCCAGCACGACCGCGACATTGCAGCACTGGCCCGCGAGGCTTGTGCCGCCGCCACGTGGCAGCAACGGCACACCCCGCCGCTCACACGCGGCAACGGTGGCGATGACATCCGCCTCATCTTTGGGTAGCACCACGCCGATAGGGATTTGTCGATAATTTGAGCCATCCGTCGCGTACAGGGCGCGGCTCCCTTTATCAAAGCGCACTTCTCCACGAATGACGCCGCGCAACTCTTCCGCCAGAGCATTTGCCTCGGCGAAGCCTACATGGTGCGGACGTGCTTGCTGCTTGCTCATCTGTGCCAGCTCCATCGGTCTTCCTTCTAGAAATAAAGCTTCTCCTGCAGGAGAAGCTATGAGATAATCCTGGACTATATCATGCGAAAAAGCCCTGGCATATTTTTACTTGACCTTTTCGGTAAACAGGTGTATCTTTTCTCTCATGGCAGGAAGTTCGCTCAACCGTTTTCGACCCGCTTCAGGATACTGAAATTAGCTATACGGCACCCAATCTTCGGCCAGCGGAATCTCCGTGAGCTTCTTGCGCGGTTGAGCCTCTTCCTGGGTCTCGCTGGCTGCTGTGAGCGGCGCATCGCTGGGACGGAGACGCAAAAGAGCCTCCAGCTCTGCCTGCCTGTAGAGGCGCTGGCGTTTGATGCCCTGCTTATAGCTTTTCAGGATGCCTCGACTCACATAGGCGTACAGCGTCGCGGTCTTGACTCCCAACAAGCGGCTGGCTTCCTCACCATCCAGATAGTTTTCACCGTTTAGCTCGATCATGGCTGCTGCTCCCAGTCGTTAGCGATCTTCTCCGATCTCTTTCTTGCACCCTACGCCTATTTTCTTCTAATCATAGAAACTTTCGGCTCGTTTGTCAACGGGTAGCGACAATCAGTCAATCTCAATCAATATAAATCAACTATCAATGAGACTTTATCAAATAATATAAAATACCATTGACTTTGATCGAAAGTCATGGTAAAACTTGCGATAGAGAGAGAAAATTTGGGGAAGGTTCTCCCCGTAGCAAAAAGGAGCGAATGTATGGCAGAACAACGAACGCTTGCCAGCGACGAGGCTGCAAGCACAACGCCGCGTAAAGCAGGTCTGGAGGGGATCGTCGCGGCCACGACGGCGATCAGCAATGTGGATGGGCAGGCCGGACGCCTGGTCTATCGCGGCTACGACATTCACGATCTGGCGCACTCTACAACCTTTGAGGAGATTGCCCACCTGCTCTGGTTCGGCCATCTCCCGACGCACACCGAACTGGCACAACTTCAGGATAACTTGCGTGAGCAACGTCGCTTGCCAGAAGGCGTTCTCAATATCCTGCGTGACTTGCCGCCTGGAACCGCGCCGATGGACGCGCTACGCACCGCCGTTTCAGCCTGGGGCATGTATAGCAATGTGCAGGGTAAGCCTTCTATCGAACAGGCCATCGCCTTGACCGCCTGTTTTCCATTAATTTTGGCCACTTTTCAACGCCTGCGCCTGGGTCTGGAGCCGCTGGAGCCGCGTGCCGACCTGGGTCATACAGCCAATTATCTTTATCTATTGACCGGGCAGGAGCCAAAGGCCGAGCATATCAAAGCCCTGGACGCCTACCTGGTCATGCTGGCCGATCATAGCATGAATGCCTCGACTTTTACCGCGCGTGTCGTGGCCAGTACCGCGTCAGATCTGGCCTCGGCGGTGGTCGCGGCCATCTGCGCGCTCAAGGGACCGCTGCATGGCGGCGCGGCTGATAAATCGTACGAAATGCTGATGGCCATTGGTAACGCTGAGAACGCGGAACCCTGGATACGCGCCACGCTGGCCAGTGGCGGACGCCTGATGGGCTTCGGCCACCGGGCTTATAAGACGACCGATCCACGCGCCGAAGAGTTGCGCGAAATGGCCCGCCACGCTGATCCCACTGAGTTCGCCTTCGCGCGTCGCGTCGAAGAACTGGCCATCTCCATTCTGGAGGAGATCAAGCCGGGTCGTCGCCTCTACACCAACGTCGATTTCTATTCAGCCGTCCTGCTTAACTCGGTGGGCATCCCCGTCGATCTTTTCACCCCGACCTTCGCCGTGGCTCGCGTCGCTGGCTGGACCGCGCACATTCTGGAGCAGGCCGCCAATAATCGCCTGATTCGCCCGCTCGCTGAATACACAGGCGCGACTTCGTTACCGTTTGTTCCGCTGGACGAGCGCTAACGCATCTGCAGGTGATATGCTGTGGTTACACTATAGACGATCACAGCGTATCGCCTATCCCTCAGCCAGTAGGAGTTGGTTTCATGGAACTCTCGCAACCAGGGCCCGGCTTGTGGCAGCTTTTTCGTATCTGGGCAGGTATTGGCCTGCAATCCTTCGGTGGTGGCGCCTCAACCATCTATCTGATTTACCACACCTTCGTCGATCAACGTGGCTGGCTCACGCCTGACGAGTATAATCGTGACTGGAACCTGTGTATTATGGCACCGGGTATCAACCTGATCGCGCTGACCATTCTCATTGGACGCAAGCTCGGAGGTGCGCGCGGTGTGGCTGTTTCGCTGCTTGGCTTGCTGCTGCCGAGCGCGGCTATTACCTGTATACTCACCGTTGGTTTTCTCCACGTGCAGGATATTCCGGCGGTGCAGGCCATGTTACGCGGCGTTATTCCGGCCACGGCTGGCGTTATGCTGGTCGTGGGCATCAAATACGCGCAACCGCTCTACAGAGAGCTGAAGGCAGAGGGAAAGCTAAAGCTGGGGACCGGGCTGGGCATCATCGTTCTCGTCACCCTGGCCATCGTTCTCTGGCAGATCGCTATTCCGTTCGTGCTGATTGGCACTGCTCTATTGAGTATCCTGCTCTTCAATCGACTTCTGCCGCAACCAGCGCCCGCGCCTGCCAGCACGGAGAAGAAGCCTGATCGCGAAGAGAAACAAGGACGCGCGGTGGAGGAAGCTCATGATTAATCCACTACTCTACTTCTTCCTTTTTGTGAAAGCCTCGCTCTTCTCCAGTGGTGGCCTGACCAACCTGCCGAGTCTGCATCAAGATTTGCTGGCCGAGAGTTGGGCCGTTGAGGCTGATTTTGGGCAATCGCTGGCTATCGGGCAAATCAGCCCCGGTCCCAACGGCCTGTGGGTTATCAGCCTGGGCTATCTAACCTATGGCTTGCCGGGTGCGGTCCTGGCGCTCATTGCCATCACCATTCCGCCTTTCCTTGTTCTGCCCATCGCAGCGATATACGATCGTATCGCCAAACTGGGTTGGGTCAGCGCCGTGATGCGTGGAATCTCGCTGGCCGTAATCGGCATTTTGATCTCGGTGAGCTGGACCATCCTGACGCGCTCAAATCTTGATTGGCGTAGTGTTGTGATCGCAGTCGGGGCGTGTGGACTGATGTTAACGAACCGTGTCAATTTGCTGGTTATTCTGGTTCTCGCGGCGGGGGCTGGCTATCTGCTGTATGGTTTTTGATAGATGATAATGAATTTCTTCAATAAAAACGTGGGCATACTTCAGCTTGACTTTTTCCTGCCCATCTCATACAAATAGAAGCGTAAGATTCTCTACAGATCGCCACTGAGAAACTACCCTGAAAACAGGGAACGCGCGGAGAAACGCACAAGTTGGTAGGGCAAGACACCGGGACGATCTCACATCTCACTATTTCACTCAAAGGAGAACACGTACATGGCTTTTGAACTTCCATCTCTGCCGTATGACTACAGCGCGCTTGAGCCACACATCGACACTCAGACCATGCAGATTCACCACGACCGCCATCATGGCGCGTATGTGAACAACCTGAACAACGCTGTCAAAGATAGCTCAGTTGCGGATTGGGATCTGGAGCGGCTGCTGGCGCACATCAACGAGGTGCCGGAGAATATCCGCACGGCTGTACGCAACAATGGCGGTGGCCACAGCAATCACAGCATGTTCTGGCAGATCATGGCTCCCAACGCTGGCGGCGCACCTTCCGGCGCACTGGCCACAGCGATCGACCAGACCTTCGGCTCGTTCGAGCAGTTCAAGGCGGCTTTCAACGATGCTGGTGCCAAGCGTTTCGGGTCCGGTTGGGCCTGGCTGGTCCTCAACAAAGAGGGCAAGCTGCAAGTGATCTCGACGGCCAATCAGGATAGCCCCCTGATGGATGGCTTCTATCCCGTGATGGGCAACGATGTCTGGGAACATGCCTATTACCTGAAGTACCAGAACAAACGCCCCGATTACCTGGCCGCGTGGTGGAACGTGGTCAACTGGGATGTCGTCGCCAGCCGCTATCAAAAAGCGCTGGGCAAATAAGCTAACCTCATAAATAAACCGCTCCCGCATGCTTCGCCATGTGGGAGCGGTTTATTTATGAGGCTAATTTCCCCCGCGTAAGTATTTGGCCTGTTCTTCGGCCTGCCGTGCCTCCTGCTTGCGTCTCAGGCCTCTCAATGCTTCGGCTTTACGCAGCCAGTGGTCGGGATCGTCGGAACGCTGGCGAATGGCCTCTTCAGCGGCCTTAAGTGCCTCATCGTAGCGATGCATGCGGTTGAGGACCAGCGCCTTGTTGTGCCAGGCAGTGGTCAGGCGCGGATTCAGTTGCAGAGCGCGTTCGTACGCCTTGAGCGACTCTCCATAGTTGTTCAGGTTGTAGAGCGTATTACCCTTGCCGTTCCAGGCCAGAGCGAAACGCGCGTCGATATTCAGCGCGGATTCGTAAGCTCTCAGCGCCTCGTAGTGACGACCGAGCTGGCGTAATACTCCAGCCTTGCCGCTCCAGGCAGGCGCATAGCGCGGATTCAGGCGCAAGGCCTGTTCGTAGGATTGCAAGGCGTTGATATAATCGCCCAATTCATCGATGACGTTGCCGCGCCGACTCCAGGCTTCGGCGTAATTGGAATTATAGCGAATCGCCAGCTCGAACGTATTCTGCGCCTCTTTGAGCTTGCGTTCGGCATAGAGCACCTGACCCTTGCCAAAGTACGCGGGTGCATATTTATCGTCGAGACTGAGCGCGGTCTCAAACATGCGCCGCGCGTCCTTCAAACGTCCCAGTTCGTAGAGGGCCAGGCCGCGCCCACTCCAGGCGTGAACCAGGGCGGGACTGAGCTGACAGGCACGCTCAAAAGCTTGCAACGCCTCCTGACGGCGACCCAGCTCTAACAGGGCCGTGCCCCTGCCGCTGAGCGAGGTCGCAAGTTGGGGATTCTGCTTCAGCGCCTGGTCAAAGGCGAAGAGTGCGTCACCATAGCGTTTCTGCTGATTGAGGATCAGCCCTTTATTATTCCACGCCTGAGCCATCTGTGGATCGTAGCGCAAAGCCGTATCGAATGAGCGGAGCGCCTGATCGGTACGTCCAAGCATGTTAAGGGCCGCACCCTTGCCATTCCAGGCCGCCGCGTTTTTCTGGTCGAGTTCCAGGGCGCGCTCAAAAGCCTGCAACGCCTCCTGTGGGCGTTTGAGTTGACTGAGCGCGGTCCCTTTGCCGTTCCAGGAAGTCACCAGTGTGGGATTGAGCTTAAGGGCGCGATCAAAGGCATCCAGCGCGTCTTTGTGGCGCGAACGCAGCCCTTGAGTTAGCGCGTAGCCCTGCCAGCCGAGCGAACTGGTCGTATCGCGCTGCAAGACTGTATTGTACGCGGTCAGCGCTTCGTCCAGGCGCTTCTGGGTGTAAAGTTGTTGAGCCTGCTCAAGCAGCGGATCGGTCGTGGGAGATGTACGAGTATAGGTCGTGGGCGCACCAGAGGCGCACCGATGCAGCTCGTCCAGCACAAACTGCGCGCTAGCCGGGCGTTTCTGCGCGTCCATCTCCAACATCTGTTGCAGGAGCATCTGCAAATCCTGGCCCACACCTGGATTGAGGAGAGACGCGGGCTGGAAGAAGAACGGCTGATCGCTGGGATCGACGCCGGTCAGCATATAGTGCAGAACCGCGCCCAGGCTATAGATATCCGAACGCGGGCTACTCTGCGCCTTGCCGTATTGCTCTGGGGCAGCATAACCGGGCGAGCCAAGCGCGACGGTATCATGCTGCTTGCCCGGCTTGAAGATGCGCGCGATGCCAAAATCGATCAGGTAAATATGGCCGTTGGTGCTGACCATGATGTTCGAAGGCTTGAGGTCGCGGAAAATCACCGGCGGCTGCTGGGTGTGTAAATAGCTGAGCACGTCACAAATCTGCTCGGCCCAGTTCAGCACCTTCGATAACGGCTGTGGACCACTATTTTTGTCCAGATACTCTTCAAGCGTCTCGCCCTCGATAAAGTCCATGACCAGATACGAGCGGTCGTTTTCGGTAAAATGGTCGTAGATGCGCGGCAGATTTGGATGGAGCAGACCAGCCAGCAGATGTGCCTCGTGTGTGAAAGCGTCCTCAGCCTCTTGCACCGATGTGGGCGAAAGGCCCGCGCTACTCATCTCCTTAAGTGCCACTGGCCGATCACTAAAATTGGTATCCAGCGCCTTATAGACCGCGCCCATGCCGCCCTGGCCGATTCTGTTCACCAACTGATAGCGATTGGCCAGCAAGGTTTGTTCGGGGAGCGTGCCTGTCGTGTGGGTGAAAGGCATGAGCGCGCCGCAGTTCTGGCAGAAACGCGAAGTGAGCGGGTTGGCCGAGCCGCATTCATCGCAAAAATTCGCGTGATCCGGGTCGATCTCCAGGGCCTGTCGAAACGATTGTTCGGCGCGATCGTACTGGCCGAGCCCGGCAAACGCGAGCCCCAGGTTTGAGAGTGCGTCAATCCGGCGCGGCGACCGGCGCAGAGCCGCTTCGTAGGCTCGGCGCGCACCCTCCAGGTCACCCTTCTGATGCA
>Ga0207674_10005127_pt1 | contig 15635 bp, 5 predicted proteins | sample KBSCornC72_FD_184303 | JGI IMG/M metagenome (GOLD analysis project Ga0207674, IMG submission 184303) | Corn rhizosphere microbial communities from Kellogg Biological Station, Michigan, USA - KBS Corn C7-2 (SPAdes) (version 2) | ecosystem: Host-associated > Plants > Roots > Rhizosphere > Soil ... | reverse complement strand
ACGCGACGACAACCTGCGGCTGCGTGACTTCCCGACGCTGACCCACGTCATCGGCTGGATCCGCGACAAGACCGCCGCACCCGCCCCGACCGGGCCGAACACCGGGACCGGGCCCACCGAGCCCGGCGCCCTGGCCGCGCAGGCGGGACCGGGCGTCCCGGTGACCACGACGGTCACCGGTGAGCTGGCCGCGACCGACCGGATCACCCGGCGGGTGCCGGTCCCGGCATTGCGTCCCGACCTCGCGGTCTGCGCCCCGACCGGGGTGAGCCTGGGCGAGGGTAGCCGTGTCGTCGTCGTGCCCGACGCGGGTGGGGTGGCCGAAGCGCTCGTGGCCCGGCTGACCCGGCTCGGGGTGGACGCGCTGGCGCTGAACCCCGACGACCCTGCCGCCGGTCTCGACGACGTCCTCGCCGCGGGCGGCGTGCAGGGCGTGTACTGGCTGCCGGCGCTCGACGACGAGGGACCGCTGGACAAGCTGGACCTGGGTGGCTGGCGCGCGGCGCTGCGGCGGCGGGTGGGAAACCTCTACACCACCATGCGCCGGTTGTACGCGCAGAGTCCCTTCCTGGTGACCGCAACGCGGCTGGGGGGCTGGCACGGTTACGACGAGGCCGGCGCGACCTGCCCGCTGGGCGGTGCGGTGACCGGTTTCGCCAAGGCATACCGGCGGGAACGGCCCGACGCTCTGGTCAAGGCGGTCGACTTCGCGATCAGCCGGAAGACCGCGGCATTGGCCGACGTCCTCGTCGAGGAGACCCTGCGTGACCCGGGCTGCGTCGAGGTCGGCCACGCCGACGGTCGCCGCTTCGGGGTCGGACTGGTCGAACGCCCGTTCCGCGACGCGCACCAGCCGCTCGGTCAGGACCAGGTGTTCCTGGTGACCGGCGCGGCCGGGAGCATCGTGTCGGCGATCACCGCCGACCTGGCAGCGGCCTCCCGCGGCACGTTCCACCTGCTCGACCTGACGCCGGAGCCGGATCCCGCGGACGCCGACCTGCTCCGGTACGCCAGCGACCGGGAGGGGTTCAAGTCCGAGTTGGCGGCCCGGCTGCGCGAGCGCGGCGAGCGCCCGACGCCGGTCGTGATCGAGCGGGACCTGGCCCGCTTCGAGCGGCTGCACGCGGCGCTGGCCGCGGTGCGGGCGGTCGAACAGGCCGGCGGATCGGCGCACTACCACTGCGTCGACCTCACCGACCCGGACGCCGTGGCGGCGGTGCTGGCGCAGGTGCGCGAGACCAGCGGCCGGGTGGACGTGCTGCTGCACGCGGCCGGCGTGGAGATCAGCCACGCGCTGCCGGACAAGGAGCCGAACGAGTTCGACCTCGTGCTGGGGGTGAAGGGCGACGGGCTGTTCAACGTGCTGCACGCCGCGGGCGACCTCCCGCTGGGCACCGTGATCGCCTTCAGCTCGGTGGCCGGCCGCTTCGGCAACGTCGGGCAGACCGACTACAGCGCGGCCAACGACCTGCAGTGCAAGGTCCTCAGCAGCCTGCGCCGGACCCGTCCCGAGGTGCGTGGCCTCGCGATCGACTGGACGGCCTGGGGTGACATCGGCATGGCCACCCGTGGGTCCATCCCGAAGATCATGGAGTCGGCCGGCGTGGAGATGCTGCCGGCGGCGGCGGGCGTGGCCTGGATCCGCCGGGAGCTGATCAGCGGCTCCCCGTCGGGTGAGGTCGTGGTGGCCGGTGCACTCGGCGCGATGGCGGCCGAGTTCCACGAGACGGGTGGGCTGGACGCGGCCGCCTCTGCGGTGGCCGGGCCGCTGGGCGGCGAGGCCGTCCGGGCGAGTGTCCACGATGGACTGGTCGTGCGCTACCGGCTGGATCCGGCGGCCCGGCCGTTCCTCGACCACCACCGCATCGACGGGACACCGGTGCTGCCCGGCGTGCTGGGCATCGAGGCCTTCGCGGAGGCCGCCCGGGTACTCGTGCCCGGGTGGCGGGTGGTCGGCGTCGAGAACGTGGACTTCCGCGCCCCGGTCAAGTTCTACCGCGACGAGCCGCGCGACCTGACCGTCGTCGCGCTGCTGCGTCCGGACGGCGCCGAGCTGGTCGCCGAGTGCCGGCTGGAAGCCGAGCGCGCCCTGCCCGGCGCGGACCAGGCACAGCGCACGGTCCACTTCACCGGATCGGTCCGGCTGGCCGCCGAAGCACCGCAGCAACCGCCGCGACGCGAAAGCGGCGACGCCGCAATCGTCGAGGGGGCACCGGTGCTCGCGCCGGAGCAGGTGTACCGGCTGTACTTCCACGGTCCGGCGTACCAGGTCGTCGGATCGGCGTGGCGCCAGGGCGACGGTGCGGCTGCCCGCCTGGCCGCGGACCTGCCGGCGCAGTTCACGCCGGGCGGGACGGGCGCGACGGACGAACCGACGCTGACCGGTACCCGCCTGGTGGAGCTGTGCTTCCAGACCGCCGGGCTGCTGGAGGCCGGCACCGAGGCAAGGCTCGCACTGCCGTCCCACGTCGAGGCCCTGCGTCTGTACGCCGTACCGGCCGAGGGTCCGGATCTGGTCGCGACCGCACGGCCCAACGGCCGCCGCGGATTCGATTGCGTCGTGTGCGACGGCGCGGGCACGGTCGTGCTCCGGGTCGAGGGCTACGGCACGGTGCCGCTGCCCGACCCGCTCCCGGCCGACGTGCACGCTCCGATCAGGTCCGCCATGCGCGGCTGAGGAGGATTCCATGACCAGGGAGATCCGCCGGTTGGCGATCGCCAACCGCGGTGAACCGGCGATGCGCGTGCTGGTCGCGGTGGACGAACTCAACCGGGCCGGCGACCACCCGCCGATCACCACGGTGGTGCTGCACACCGACCCGGATGCGCAGGCGTGGTACGTGCGCCAGGCCGACGAGGCGGTGTCTCTGGGTGCGGCGAGCTTCGTCGATCCGAGCGACGGTTGCCGCAAATCCCGCTACCTCGACGAGCCGGCGGTGATGGACGCGCTCGTGCGCGCCGGTGTCGACGCCGTCTGGGTCGGCTGGGGCTTCCTGGCCGAGCGCGCCTCGTTCGCGCAGCGCTGCGAGGAGGCCGGGATCGTGTTCGTCGGGCCGAACAGCGCGACGATCCGGTTGCTCGGCGACAAGGTGGCCGCCAAGCGGGTGGCCGAGCGGGCCGGCGTGCCGGTGGTGCCGTGGAGTGGCGAGCCGGTACACGACCTCGGCCAGGCGACCGCACACGCCACGCGGCTGGGATACCCGCTGGTGCTCAAGGCGGCGGCGGGCGGCGGGGGGCGGGGTATCCGCATCGTGTCCGCCGAGGCCGATCTCGCCGCGGCGTTGTCCGCCGCACGGGCGGAGGCGCGGTTCGCCTTCGGCGACCCGACGGTGTTCCTGGAACGGCTGGTGCCGGCCGCGCGGCACGTGGAGGTCCAGGTGATCGCCGACGGGCACGGGACGACGTGGGCCGTGGGGGTGCGCGACTGTAGCCTGCAACGCCGGCACCAGAAGGTGATCGAGGAGTCGGCGTCCACGGCGCTGGACGCCGCGGCCGAGCGGGCCATCCGGGACGCGGCGGTACGCATCGCCGCCGCCGCGGGCTACCGCAATGCCGGCACGGTCGAGTTCCTCGTCGACCCGGACACCGGGAGATTTCTGTTCCTCGAGGTCAACACGCGGTTGCAGGTCGAGCATCCGGTGACCGAGGCGACCACCGGGCTGGACCTGGTGAAGCTTCAACTGCACGTCGCGCGCGGTGGCCGGCTGACCGGCGAGCCGCCCACGAGGCGCGGGCACGCGGTCGAGGCGCGGCTGTGCGCCGAGGATCCAGAGAACGGCTTCGCCCCCGCACCCGGGCGGCTCGCCCGGCTCAGCCTGCCGGTCGGTCCGGGGATACGGGTCGACACCGGCGTGCGCGAGGGTGACCAGATCCCGCCGGACTTCGACTCGATGATCGCGAAGATCGTGGCCTGGGGGCAGAACCGCGAGGAGGCGCTGGCGCGGCTGCGCCACGCGCTGCACCAGACCACGGCCGTCGTGGCAGGTGGCACGACCAACCGCTCGTTCCTGTTGGCTCTGCTCGACCGGCCGGAGGTGACCGGGGGGCGCTTCGACAACCACTGGCTGGACCGGCTCACCGCCGACGGTGGGCACCTGCCCGCCCCGGATCCCGCCGCGCTCCTGGCGGCCGCCGTCGAGTCCTACGACCTCGACCAGGCGGCCGATCAAGCCGCGTTCCATGCCCGAGCGGCCCGTGGCGGCCCGGAGGCGGGCGGCGAGGTCGGGCACCGCAGCCGCCTGCGGTACCGCGGCCAGCGCTATGACCTGCACGTTTATCGAACCGGGACGAGCACCTACCGCGTCACCTCCGACGCCGGCACCGCCGATGTGACGGTCGAGCACCGCGTCGGCCACGAACGGCGGATGGTCGTGGGTGGCCGGGTGCACCGGGTGGTGGCTGTCGTCGAAGGCGCGACGCTGCGCGTGGACGTGGACTCCATCTCCCATACGGTGTCGCGCGACGACGGTGGCGTCGTCCGGTGCGCCGGGCCGGCGTTCGTGGTCTCGCTGCTGGTGGCACCGGGCGACGTGGTGGCCGAAGGTGACCCGCTCGCCGTGGTCGAGAGCATGAAGATGGAGTCCACGATCACGGCGCCGTTCGGGGGCGAGGTGCTCTCGGTCGAGACGGCCGAGAACGTCCAGGTGGACGCCGGCGCTCCGGTGGTACGCATCCGCACGGCCGGCGCCGAGACCTCGCATGGCGGCGGCACGCGGGTCACGCTGGCGGGTCTCACGGCGGCTCCGGCCCCTGGGACATCCCCGTGCGATCGGGTGTACGGGGCCCTGCGCGGCTATCTGCTCGGCTATGACCTCGACCCGGGCTCGCTGCACGACATGCTGACGCGGCAGCGGAGGCTGGGCGAGCTCGCCCCGGCGGCGGACCCGGGCCTGCTGCGCTGCGAGGACAGCCTGCTGGACCTGTTCGCCGAAGTCGGTTCGCTGTACCGGCCGCGCACCGAGACCGGGTACGACGACGAACTCACCGCCCACAGCACGCAGGAGTACCTGCTGTCGTACCTGCAATGGCTCGACGCGGACCGGGCGGGCCTGCCGGACGAGTACCGGCGCCACCTGGAGCACGCGCTGCGCCCATACGGTGTGCGAGGACTGGAGCGCACGGCCGCGCTGGAAGAGGCGGTCGTATGGATGTTCCGCTCGTTTCGCCGCGTCACCGAACTGGTCCCCGCGATCACGAACATTCTCGACCGGCGGCTTCGTCACCGGGCCGGCCTCGCCCCGCTGGCCGACGCCGACATGCGCGCGCGGCTGGACCGGCTCTGCGCCGCGGCGCAGGGCCGCCACGACATCGTCGCCGACCTGGCCCGCGACGTGCGGTTCCACTACCTCGACCAGCCGCTGCTGGCCGCCGTGGTCGCTGAGGAGTACCGCCGGGCCGACGAGGACATCGATGCCCTGCGGGCCGATCCGGAACGGCCCGACCGGCGCGACCGCCTCGACCGCCTGATCGGTTGCCCGCAGCCCCTGCGAGCGGTCCTGCTGCGCCGTTGGCGCGGCACCATCGACCCGGCTCTGCGCAGGGCACTGCTGGAGGTGTATGCCCGCCGCTTCTACCGGATCCGGACGCTGCGCAACCTGCGCTTCGCGGAATCGGACGGCTCGCTGCTGTGCGTCGCCGACTACGACGTCGACGACAAGCGCATCCACCTGGTCACCGGGTACACGGAATTGACCGAGCTACCCGCACTCAGCCGGGCCGTGGCCGCCCACCTGCACACGACCGATCCGACGCGTACGGTCGTCGTCGACGTCGAGGCCTGGCGCCACGGCGAGACGGCCGATGTCGACACGGTCGTGGCGGAGGTCGACAAGCTGCTGCCGGCGTGCGACTTCGGGCGGGCACTGTGGCGCCTGGATCTCACCGTCACCACGATCGAGGGAGCCTCGCCGGAGCGATTCCGGACCCACCACCTGACCTTCCGCCAACACGACGGCGAATTCGTCGAGGACCCCCTCTACCGCAACCTGCACCCGATGCTGGCCAAACGGCTGGACCTGTGGCGCCTGTCGAACTTCCGGCTGCGGCGGCTGCGCTCCGCCGAGGACGTGTACGTCTTCCACGGGGTGGCGCGCGACAACCCGGGCGATCACCGGCTGTTCGCTCTTGCCGAGGTGCGCGACCTGACGTCGACACGCGACGCTTCCGGCGCTGTGCGCTACCCGCGTCTGGAGCTGATGGCGCTGCTCGCGCTGTCCGCCGTCCGGGAGGCGCTCACCACGTTCAGCGAGCGGGAGCGGCCCGCGGCCAACCGGATCGTGCTGTACGTCCGCCCGGTCTGGACCGTGCCGCCCGACGCGTGGCGGGAACTGGCGCGGTCGCTGGCGCCGCTCGCGGCCGGGGCGGGCCTGGAGAAGGCCGTACTGCGGGTCCGGCCCGCCGACGGCCGCGACATCGTCCTGGACGTGGAAGGGCTGGGCGCCGGCGTGACGGTACGCGAACGTCCGCCGGGCCAGGAACCGATCCGCCCGCTGTCGCCGTACCGGCAGAAGGTGCTGCGCGCCCGCCGGTTCGGCGCTCCGTACCCGTATGAGATCGTGCGGATGCTCACCCCTCCACCGGGCGCGGTCGCCCGCTTCCCGCCCGGACAGTTCACCGAGTACGACCTGGACGACACGGGACGGCTCCGGCCGGTGTCGCGGCCCTACGGCCGCAACACCGCCAACGTCGTCGTGGGGGTGCTGCGCAACCGCACGGCGAAGATCGCCGAGGGCATGAGTCGGGTGGTCCTGCTTGCCGATCCGACCCGCGGACTCGGCAACCTGGCCGAGGCGGAGTGCCGGCGCGTGATCGCCGCGCTCGACCTCGCCGAGAGCCTGCGGGTACCCGTGGAGTGGTTCGCCCTGTCGTCCGGCGCCAGGATCGCCATGGACAGCGGCACCGAGAACATGGACTGGATCGGCGCCGTCCTGCGCCGGCTGATCGAATTCACGCAGGCCGGCGGTGAGGTGAATGTCATCGTCACCGGAGTCAACGTCGGCGCGCAGCCGTACTGGAACGCCGAGGCGACGATGCTCATGCACACCCGGGGCATCCTGGTGATGACACCCGCCAGCGCCATGGTGCTGACCGGCAAGCAGGCGCTGGACTTCTCCGGCGGAGTGTCGGCCGAGGACAACTTCGGCATCGGCGGCTTCGACCGGATCATGGGTCCCAACGGCCAGGCCCAGTACTGGGCGGCCACCCTCCCGGACGCGTGCGACATCCTGTTGCGTCACTACGAGCACACGTACGTCGCGCCGGGCGAGGTGTATCCGCGCCGCCAGCACACGAGCGACCCGATCGAGCGCGACGTACGGACCGCACCGCACGCCGCCGTGGCGGGCAGCGACCTCAGGCTGATCGGCGACGTCTTCTCCACCGAGCACAACGCCGAGCGCAAGAAGCCGTTCGACATGCGTTCGGTCATGCGCGCCGTCACCGACGTCGACGCCGTGCCGTTGGAACGCTGGGCGCAATGGCGCGGGGCGGAGACCGTCATCGTGTGGGACGCGCACATCGGCGGCATCCCGGTATGCCTGGTCGGCGTTGAATCGCGCACGCTGCCACGGCGTGGGTTCGTGCCGGCCGGCGGTCCGTCGTCCTGGACGTCGGGCACGCTGTTCCCACAGTCCTCGCGCAAGCTCGCCCGAGCAGTCAACGCCGCCAGCGGGAACCGTCCGCTGGTTGCGCTGGCGAACCTGTCCGGATTCGACGGCTCACCGGAGTCGATGCGCCGGTGGCAACTGGAGTACGGCGCGGAGATCGGCCGGGCTGTCACCAACTTCCGGGGTCCGATCGTGTTCGTGGTCGTGTCCCGCTACCACGGCGGCGCGTTCGTGGTGTTCTCCAAGGCCCTCAACGAGCGACTGGAGATCGCCGCCGTGGAGGGTTCGTTCGCCTCGGTCATCGGGGGCGCACCGGCGGCGGCCACGGTGTTCGCCCGGGAGGTGAAGACGCGGACGGAACAGGATCCGCGGGTACGCGAGGCGGCGGAACGGCTGCGTGCCGCGACCGACTCCACCGCCAGCACGCTGCGTGCCCGGCTGGCCGAGACCGTGGCGACGGTACGGTCGGCGAAGCTCGGCGAGGTGGCCGACGAGTTCGACCGCATCCACACGGTGCAGCGGGCGTTGGAGGTCGGCTCGGTGGACCGGGTCATTGCGGCGGCCGAGCTGCGTCCGTACCTTGTGGACGCTCTGGAGCGCGGAATGGCTCGTTCACCGCGATAGCGGCGGATCCAGCCAGGAGTGGCGGGGCGTCGCGGTCGCGAGTATTCCCGGATCGTCGAGCGCGACCGGCGGTGGACCCGCCGTCGCGATGGCGACCGTCAGCAGGAACCGGCCCTCGCGCCGCCACCAGCCGGCAAGCCGACCGCCGTCGACGCTGAGCACCGTCAACTCGCCCCACCCGTCAGCACCCGGCGCAGCAACCGTGACCTCGACGCTACGGGTGTCCCGTCGTAGCCCGGTGCGCAGCACCTTCAGGGCGCTCTCCTTCGCCGACCAGATCAGGTTGGCGGCCAGGTTGCGCTCGGCGTCGGCCCGCTGTCCGGTGACGAAGCGCTGCTCGGGCCCGGTCAGGAAGTCCCGAACGAAGCCGGGGCTTCGCTGCTCGACCAGTTCCAGATCGCAGCCGACCCGTCCACCGGCTCCGCCGGGCCCGGCAGGCCCGGTAGGCCCGCCGAGCACGCAGACCGCCCACCCGGCGCGGTCGGAAACCGAGAAGTCCAGGTCCGCCGGGACATCGTCGAGGAGAACGTATGGTGCGCCACTCGGCGCGTTGCGCACGTCGATGCCGACCAGTGCGGCGGGTTCGGTCGACCGTCCGGTCACCGCGGCGATCGCGTGCTTGGTGACCAGCCGACGCAGCAGGTATTCGGTACGCCGCTTGGGAAAGCGGAACCCGGACACCCGCGCCACCTCGGCGGGCGCCAGCCACCGCCAGTCGGCGGGCAGAGCGTCCTCGCCCCGCGCGAGCCACCGCAACGACGGCGCACCGGCGACCTTCACAGCGGGGCGTGTTTGCGCTGTGCGAGTTCGGCGACCACGTTCAGCCTCCGCAGCGTTTCGCGTAGCTCGTCGCGGAACTCCGCGCGTCGCTTGTGCAGGTCCGGGGTGGCCGGGTCGAGGAGATCGCGGTGCCGGGCCAGGCGCAGAGCGGGCTTGAACAGTTCCAGAGACACCGATTCCTCGCTGGCGAGCCGTCCCTGCATCGCCCACTGCCGGCCGATCCGCAGGCACTCGTCGAGGAAGCGGGGTTCGTCGACCTCTTCGTCGTTCCGGGCGGCGAGCCGATCGGCGACGAGGTGGTAGGCCTCGAGGAACGGCCGCAGCGCCAGGGGTGCGACCAGCGGGTTTCCTTCCTCCAGCCAGTGGCGCGCCTCGGCCGGGGTGAACCCGTGCAGGCCGTCGCGGGCGGCCGGGTCGATGACCGCCAGCTCGGTTGCCATCTCGTCGGCGAAGTCCCGGCGGCGGGCGAAGAAGAAGTCGAACTTGAGCAGGTCCCGCAGCCGCAGCGCCTCTTCGGTCGCGGTGGCCAGGCCGTCCTCGCCGCCTTCGGTGGCGGCGACCAGTGCGAGTTCCCCGATCGCCCGGTCGACCAGCATGTGGATGGCCGTGTTGCGGTAGAACGCGGCCACCAGGTGCTGGCCCGGACGGATCGTCCACACCGTGTCGGTGCCGCCGTCGTAGCTGGTCAGCACGCCGGAGGCGGACAGGTCCCGCAACGTGCGCCGGACGGTTGCCCGGTCGGTGAGGTTGGCAGCGCCGGCCACCGGCCAGCGCCGCGCGGCGATGTAGCGCGCCATCGGGGCGACCGTGGCCAGCACTCCGTCGAGGGTGAGCGCGCGGTCGGCGGCCAGCATGGCGAGGCACACGACCGCGGTGACGGTGACCGGGGTGGCCCGGTTGATCCGGTGCGAGGTGTCCAGGGCGACCCGCTCCACGATGTGCTGCCCGTCGCTGTCCTCGCCGCGCAACTCGGCCAACCGCTCGCGCAGCGGCAAGGGCTCACCGAAGTCCAGGTAGGCCCGACCGAGCCGGTTGGCCTGCAGCCGGGCGAAGTTGACCAGCCAGCGGAGGTCCTCGGGCCGCTTTCGCCCCCCGCGCGCCTCGGCGGTCATCAACCCGACCTCGTGCAGCTGCTCGTACACGATGGACACCGGGACGATCACCGCCTCGGTGTCAGGGGCGGCCTCGATCGCGTCCACCACGTAGCGCACGATGCCGTACGTCGGCGGGCGCAGCTTGCCGGTGCGGGTGCGCCCGCCCTCGATCGACCAGCTGAGGTTCTTCCGGTTGCGGATCAGCTGCCCGATGTAGGCGCGCAGCGCCAGCTTGTACACCGGCAGGTCCTGGGTCGAGCGGCGGATGTAGACGATGCCGGAATGCCGGGCCAGATGGCCGACCGGGAAGAAGTTCAGGTTCGCTCCGCCCAGGGTGAACGCCGGACTGATGCCGTGCCGCTCCAGCGCCAGCGGAACCGCCGCCCCGTCCAGATACGACCGGTGGGCGAACAGGAACAGCAACGAGTACTTCCGGTCGAGCTGGAGCAGCCGCCGGGCGGCCTCCTCGTCGACCAGCAGGTCGTGCGCCCGCAGCATCCACTTGATGAACCTCGACCAGGTAGCCATCGCCTGCGCGCTGTGGACGGCACCCATCTCGCGCAGATAGGCGGCGGCCTCCGCGGTCACCTCAGCCCGGTCGCGGCCGATCGAGTCGGCCAGGCCGGCCAGCCGGCCGAGGAATCCGTCATCGGCCAGCAGGTGGGCAACTTCGGCAGTGTCGGAGGTCAACGCGACGGTCGGTTCGGCAAGCAGGCCGACCCGCTGCAGCGGCTTGCGCGCACCGATGCGGTTGAGCGTGTTGACCATCGTCGGGTGGTCGTTGAGCTCGCGATTCATCACACACCCCGCATGTGAGCTGGTTATGACTCGGCCAGTTCGAAGAGTCGCCGGCAGCGTCAAACATCGGCGGGTTTGTGCCGGCGGTCGCATCAAGGTTGGCCGTTTTCGCGTCGGCCCGCAGGTGTCGAAGGCCCTGACGGTGCGGGTCGAATGGCGTATCGCTTTCCGGCAACGGTGGAGTCGTCGGAACGAAGAGGTCCTCCCCGCACGGCACCGGACCGTGTCACAACCTGCCGGACGCGATCAGACTTCTGGCCGTTCGGCCGAGATCAGCGGGGCGTCGCGTGATCGACTTGGTACTTAGACTTCCCCCGCCGCACGGAAATGGGGAGGGACGCACATGCTTCGCACCGGACGAGCGCTGGTGAGATCGGTGCTCACCGCTGTCGCGATCACGGCCGTCGTCACGACGGTGGCCGCGCCGGCCTCGGCCGAGAACAACCTCTCGCTCACACCGTCCACCTGGGCCTACGTCGACTCCCAGGCGCCTCGCACCTCGTTCGTCAACCCGACGGGCGACGCGCCGATCGGTACCAGAACCGCTGCCGACGGCCGGAAGCACACCTACCGCTCCTACTTCACCTTCGACCTGACCGGGCTGCGCGGGCAGGCGATCCACTACGCCTACCTGATCGCACCGGAAACCGCGGTCACCGACTGCACCGCGGTGGCGCCGGTTCAGCTGTGGCGCACGGGCGCCATCAGGGCCAACACCACCTGGCGCAACCCACCGGCGGAGCAGGAACTGGTCGCCTCGGTCAACCGCAGCTCGTTCGACTGCCCCGGATCCATCGCCTTCGAACTGGCCCGGGTGCTGAACGCGGCGCTGGCGCAGGGGCAAAGCTCGGTGACGCTCGAGCTGCGGGTGCCCGCCGACCGCGAGAGCGAGGTTGCGCTGAGCAGATCCGTCGCCCAGCCGACCTTCCAGATGCTGACCAACCGACTGGCGGTCGTCAGCGACCTGGGTCTGATGAACCCGGACCGGCCCTGCGGCAAGCTCGCCCGCCCGACTCCGGCAGCGGACAGCGTTACGTTCCAGGCGAAGGCGACCGATCCGGACAGCACGTTCGCGACGGCCATCTTCTCGGTCTGGCCGGCGGACCATCCCGAGCAGAGCCGGGAGCTCTACGGAAGCACCTATGGGGACGGGGTCGTCCAGGCGTCGACCGATCTCAGCGGGTTCCCCGAAGGCTCACTCGTGGCGTGGGCGGCGCGCGGATACGACTACGAGGACAGGTCGCCGTTGTCGCCGCCGTGTTACCTGAGGATCGACCGCACGCCGCCAGCAACCGCACCGATCGTGGCCTCTCGGATCTACCCGGAGGGAACCACGCCGTCGGGCGGTCCCGGGGTGAAGGGCAGGTTCTGGTTCAGCGCGAACGGCGACCGCGACGTCGTGGCCTACACGTACACCGACATCGACGGCAGCGTGCCGTACAAGCGGGCAGTGCCCCGATGGCCGGGCGGACCCGCGGTGATCGAGTGGACCCCGCGGATCGCCGGCGAGCAATTCCTCGAGGTGTGGCCCGAGGACGCGGCGGGGAACCGCGGCCCGATGACCCGCTACCGGTTCACCGTGCGGGACACCGCGCCCGGGGGCTCGGTCGACGTGGCGGGCGTCGGCCTGCCCAGCCGGCTCACGCTGACGGGCGTGCCGGAGGTTACCCAGTTCGGGTACCAGCTGCCGGGTCAGGCGGAGGTGCGCTTCCCGGCGGTCAACGGGGCGGGAAGCACGAACGTCACGTTCCCGGCCGTCGGCTCGTACGAGATCACCACCCGCAGCTACGTCCGTAACCGGATGATCGGGTCCGGCCGCTTGTTCGTCTACGTCGACGACGCGCCCACGGTCAGTTCGGCCGAGTTCCAGCTCGATCGGAGCCCGGTCGCCGGCCAGCCCGGCACATTCACCTTCGCGCCGCGCAGTGCCGGGGTCGTCGCCTACCTGTACAGCTTCGGCGGCGCCGAGCAACGCATCGAGGCGCCCGGCGGCACCGCGGTGTTGCCCTTCACGCCGCCGAGCGGTGGCTGGTACACGCTGTACGTGCGGTCGGTCCGGGCCGACGGTTCGACGTCGAGCCCGGCGACGCACTACTTCAACGTGATCGACCCGCACCCGACCGTGTACGTGTACGACGTGAACAACTACCCGCGGACGGACGGCCCGGGAAGTCGGTTGCAGGTGGACCTGCGCAGCGGGCTGCCCACCGCGACCGGGTTCGCCTACCGGTTCAACGGAGGCGCCGAACAGACGGTGACCGCGGAAGGCGGCGGCACGTCCGTGTTCGTGACGCCGGATCACGCCGGGAACAACACGATCCTCGTCCAGGCCCTGCTCTCCGACGGCAGCCGGTCGCCGGAGACGGAGTACACGTTCTCGGTCTGGTCCGGTCCGCTGGTCACCTGGGCGCCCCCGGGGAGTGGCGTGGTCGACAAGCCGACCACATTCACGTTCCGTCCGGCTCTGCCCGGCGTGGTGCAGTACCGCTACGTGGTTCCCGGACGCGAGGAGCAGACGGTCGCGGCCGGATCCGACGGCACGGCGTCGGTGACCTACGTTCCCGCCGTATGGGGTCTGCACTCGATCCTCGTCACCAGCGTCGGCGGCGACGGGACGATGTCGCAGACCCGCGAGGTCTACTTCGACGTCAAGGACAACAGGGTCTCGGTCTACGGCAGTCTGGACGAGTACTCGCCGCGCAGCGGCATCGGGAACCCGGCGTTTTTCCAGTTCTACACCCAGCGGTTCGGCGAGGTGGTCGAGTACCGGTACCACGTCGACGACGACCCGGAGCAGACGATTCCGGCGTCGACCGAGGGCACCGGGACCTTCCTGACGATCACGCTGACGCGTAACGGGCTCAACACGCTCTTTGTGCAGAGCCGCACCCGCGACGGTGAGCTGTCGCCGGTGACCGAGTACCGGTTCCTGGTCGGCACCGCACCGCACGTCGTGTCGCCGCAGTATCCGGAGGGAACGTGGGGCGGCGGTCCTGGCGTCGAGGGCACGTTCGAGTTCAGCGGCGGAACGCCCGGCATCGTCTCGTTCGACTACCAGATCGACGACGGTGCCACGACGACCGTGGCGGCGGACGTCGACGGTCGCGCGGCGATCACCTACACGCCGACGGGCGATGCGTTGTTCCACACCATCGTGGTCATCGGGCGTAAGGGCGACGGCACGACCACCGACCCGCGCAACTACTTCTTCCAGGTGCAGCCCGGGTAAGGAAACACGGACGACGGCGGGCCAGTGCCGAAACGCCCGGCCCGGCGACCGGTACTGGCCCGTGAGTGGCCCGCAAGATCGAACCGGTGTCAGTGGGCCAACCGCGTGGCGGCAACAGAGTAGCTGTGACCTGCGGGAAATGTGTGGAGCGGGCGACGGGAATCGAACCCGCACCTTCAGTTTGGAAGACTGAGGCTCTGCCATTGAGCTACGCCCGCGCGAACGCGTTCCACAGCGTACCCGAACCGCTCGGTCACGAAGTTCGCCGGCTCAGCGCGTCGAGAGATGATCTTCAGCGGGCGGCGGGAGCCGGGCTGCGGGCCCGGCGTGCCCCCGCGAACCTCCTGCCCCATACCTACCGCCTACACTTGCACATCGTCGCCGCGGGGTGTGGCGCAGCTTGGTAGCGCACTCGCTTTGGGAGCGAGGGGCCGTGGGTTCAAATCCCGCCACCCCGACTCGATCAACAAGCATGCCTAGGAGAGATCTGTGAAGAGCACCGTCGAGACCCTGAGCGCCACGCGGGTGCGGCTCGCCATCGAGGTGCCGTTCGACGAGCTTAAGCCAAGCCTGCAGAAGGCGTACCGGGAGATCGGCTCGCAGGTGCAAATTCCCGGCTTCCGGCGGGGCAAGGTGCCGGCCGCCGTGATCGACCAGCGCATCGGCCGGGTCAACGTGCTGAACGAGGCGGTTCAGGAGGCGATCCCGGAGCAGATCGTCGCCGCGGTTCGCGAGCACGACGTGAAGACCCTCGGCCGGCCCGAGGTCGAGATCACCGAATTCGCCGACGGTGAGCCGCTGAAGTTCACCGCCGAGGTCGACGTGCGGCCGCAGATCACGCTGCCCGACCCGGCCGACATCAAGGTGACTGTCGAGCCGGTCGTCGTCGACGAGTCGGCCGTCGAGGAGCAGGTCGTCGGCCTGCAGGAGCGCTTCGCGACGCTGAAGACCGTCGAGCGCGCGGCTGCGAACGGCGACTACGTCCAGATCGACCTGGCGGCCACGGTGAACGGCGTGGAGGTCGAGGGCGGCTCGGCCACCAACGTGTCGCACGAGGTGGGCAGCGGCAAGCTGCTCCCGGGCCTCGACGAGGTGCTGGTGGGCATGTCCGCCGGCGACTCCACGACCTTCGAGACCCAGCTCGTGGGCGGCGCGCACGCGGGCGACGACGCGACGGTCGCGGTGACGGTGCGTTCGGTCAAGGAGAAGGAACTGCCGGTCCTCGACGACGACTTCGCCCAGCTGGCCAGCGAGTTCGACACGCTGGCCGAGCTGCGCGACGACGTGCGCGAGCGGCTGCTGCGGGTCAACCGGCTGGAGAAGCTGTACTCGGCGCGTGACGAGGCCGTGAAGGCCCTGATCGCGGCCACCGAGGTGCCGGCGCCCGACTCGGTGGTCACCGAAGAGGTCGAGGGTCGCAAGCAGACGATGCGCGAGCAGCTCGAGGGCGCCGGGGCCACCTGGGAGGATTACCTCGAGGCGCAGGAGCGTACCGACGAGGACATC
>Ga0207674_10005125_pt1 | contig 15637 bp, 17 predicted proteins | sample KBSCornC72_FD_184303 | JGI IMG/M metagenome (GOLD analysis project Ga0207674, IMG submission 184303) | Corn rhizosphere microbial communities from Kellogg Biological Station, Michigan, USA - KBS Corn C7-2 (SPAdes) (version 2) | ecosystem: Host-associated > Plants > Roots > Rhizosphere > Soil ... | reverse complement strand
ACCAGCCCTTCGCCGAGCGCTTTGCGCCACGCGGCGAGCACCGCCCCGCCTTCGGGACAGAAGAGGAAGCCGTCGTCGCGCGCGGCGTCTTCGACCGCCCGGAGGATCGCTCCTTCCGAAACCGCGATCGCCGCGCCCTTGCTCTCGCGGACCGCGCGAAGGATCAGGAAATCGCCGACCGCCTTGGGCACGCGGATGCCGGTCGCGACTGTCGCCGCATGCTCCCACCTTTCGGCGAATTCCTCGCCCTTCTCAAAGGCCCGAACGATCGGCGCGCAGCCTTCGGCCTGGACCGAGTACATCCGCGGCCGCTTCGGACCGATCAGCCCGACCGCCTCGAGCTCATCGAACGCCTTCCACATGCCTATGAGGCCCGTGCCGCCGCCGGTCGGATAGAAGATCGCGTCGGGAAGCTCCCAGCCGAGCTGCTCGGCAAGCTCGAACCCCATCACCTTCTTGCCTTCGAGGCGGTACGGCTCCTTCAGGGTCGAGCAGTCGAACCACAGCCCGTCCGCCGCGCCTTTCCCGACCAGGGCGCCGCATTCGTCGATCTGCCCATCGGCGACGTAGACGCGCGCGCCGTAAGCGGCCGTCTCGGTCACGTTGATCTCCGGAGTCTCGGCCGGGCAAATGACGATCGTCTCGATCCCCGCACGGGTACCATACGCTGCCAGCGCCGCGCCGGCGTTGCCGTTGGTCGGCATGGCGATGCGCTCGATCCCGAACTGCCTGGCCATGGTCACCGCCATCGCCAGCCCGCGCGCCTTGAACGAGCCGGTCGGCAAGCGGCCTTCATCCTTCACCAGCAGTTTCGCGCCGCCCGTGTTCGGCAAAGCGACGATCGGCGTCTCCGGCTCGCCAAGGCTCACGGGGTCGCCGTCGTGCGGCAGCAGCTCGTGCCATTTCCACATGCCCGGCTCGCGCCCGGCAAGGCTTTCGCGCGTGAGGGTCCGCCGCGCCGCGTCGAGATCGTAGCGCACGAGCAGCGGCTTCCCGGCGCGCGACAGGTTGTGGACCTGGCCGGCTTCGTAGCGCTCGCCGGTCAGCGAGCATTCGAGATGGGTGACGAGGCTCATCAGCAGCGCGTGTCGTCGAGGTGATTGCGTTCGATCTGCAAGGTGCAATGCTCGATCCGGAAGCGGTCGTGCAGCATTCGCCGAGCCTCCTGCAACAGCGCGTCGGTCGAGGCCACGTCCGGAGCGACGAGGTGCGCGGTCAGAGCCGTCTCGGTCGTGCTCAGCGGCCAGACGTGGAGATCGTGAACCGTCTCGACCCCGTCGAGCTCAGCCAATTCGGCTTCGACCAGGTCGACATCGATGCTGCTGGGGACACCGGCGAGCGACATCCAAACCGATTCCTTCAATAGCCCAATGCTCCCCCACAAGATCACCACGGCCACCGCGAGGCTCATGATCGGATCGACCCAGCGCTGGCCCGTCCACAATATGACGAGCCCGGCGAAGACGACTGCGGCGGAGACCGCGGCGTCCGCGGCCATATGCAAATACGCCCCGCGGATGTTGATGTCGTGCTCGCGTCCGCGGGCGAAGAGCAGCGCCGTCAGTGCGTTGACCGCGATTCCGACCCCCGCGACGATCATGATCGTCTCGCCATCCGACGAGGACGGGTAGAAGAGACGGCGGATGGCTTCCGCTCCGATCGCGCCGACCGCCACGAGAAGGAACAGCGAATTGGCTAGCGCCGCGAGGATCGGCGCCTTCTTCAGGCCGTAGGTGAAGCGCGGCGAGGCCGCGCGCTTCGCCATGACGGCACCCGCCCAGGCCACGACCAGCCCAAGCACGTCGGAAAGATTGTGCCCGGCATCGGCCAGCAGCGACATCGAGTTGGCGATGAACCCGTAGACCGCTTCGATCGCCACGAAGCCGAGATTGAGCGCGATGCCGATCGCGAACGCCCGGCCGAAATCCGCCTTGGCGTGATGGTCGTGATGATGGTCGTGGCCAGCGCCCATTGGAGCGCCCTAGCCGAGCCACTCATCTATCGGCAAACGTCCGTCCGTCGAAAGTGAACGGCGTTTCACCGAGCGGCCACCTTGCGATAATGTATCATCGTCCTTAGGGCAGCGTTTCCTCACATCCCCCGAAACCAAGGCTCAAATGAACCGGACGATCCTCCTGGCGACCGCCGCCGTCATTTTTCCCCTTTCGCCAGCGGGGGCGCAGACTGCTTCGCCGGCCAGTCCGGCCGTCACCGATGCCTCGACCGGCGGCGGTTCGGGCGATGCCGCGTCGGATGCAGCCGACCCTCCGGTGCCGGGCGACGCGGCCCAAGCTCACCCCGATACCGACCAAGCGATCGTCGTCACGGGGGTGAAGCGCACCGCGGGCGACGTGCTCGGCGGCGTTTCGATCGTCGACAAGGAGCAGCTGACCCACGACGTTCGGCCAAGCATCGGCGAGACCCTGGCAAGCCAGCCTGGGGTAACCGCCTCCAGCTTCGGGCCCACGGCCTCGCGCCCGATCCTGCGCGGCCTCCAGGGCGAGCGCGTGCGCATTCTCTCCGACGGCATCGGCAGCCTCGACCTCTCCTCGTCCGACCCCGATCACGCCGTGGCGATCAACCCGCTGACCGCCGAGCGCATCGAGGTGCTGCGCGGCCCCTCGGCCCTGTTGTTCGGTTCGTCCGCGATCGGCGGCGTGGTCAATGTCATCGACACGCGCATCCCGCGCAGCATGCCGACCGAACCGGTTCGTCTCGACGCCTTGCTGAGCTACGGAACCGCGGCGAACGAACGGTCCGCCAGCGCATCGGTGGACGTGCCGCTGGGCGGCAATTTCGTCGCGCATGCCGATGGCGCTTATTCGAAGTTCGACGACCTCGAGATCGGCGGGCATGTCCTGTCGAAGGACCTGCGCGAGCAGGCCGAAGCGAGCTCAGACCCCGAGATCCGGGAACTCGCTGACCTCAAAGGCAAGATTCCCAACACCAACGGGCGGATCGACGACGGCGCGGTCGGCCTCGCTTATGTCGACGGCGACCTCAACATCGGCGTCTCGTACAATCACCACGACGCCAAATATGGCGTCCCGATCCGCTTCACCCTCGATCCCGCGATTGAGCCCGAGGTGCCGACCATCGACGCCCACCAGGACCGCGGCGATCTTCGCGCCAACATCCCGATCGGCGGCTTCTTCAAGATTTTCGAGTTCCGTGGCGGAATCTCGAAGTACCGACACAATGAGCTCGAGGAAGACGGCTCGATTGGCTCGCGCTTCTTCTCGAACGGCGGCGAAATGCGCGCCGATGTCGTGCAGAACGACCGCGGCGGCTGGGGCGGGACCACGGGCATCCAGTATTTGAGCCAGGATGCGCGCATTCGAGGCGACGAGAAGTATCTACCCGATAGCCGCAACAAGCAGCTCGGCCTGTTCACTCTGCAGTCGATTGTCAGCGGCCCGATCCGCTTCGAGGCAGGCGCTCGGATCGAGTTCACCCGGCTCCACGCCGACGAGGACGAGCGCATCGCCGAGATCGCTGAGGAAATCGGTGACGAGTTCGGCGAGGAGACCGACCTCGGTCTCCAACCTGCGTCGCGCAACTTCACGCCGATCTCGGGGTCGATCGGGGCCAATTATGAATTCGCGACCGGCTGGCGCGCCGGCCTGTCTCTCGCGCACAGCGAACGCTCGCCGGCGATCGATGAGCTCTTCTCGTTGGGGCCGCACGGCGGCAGCCAGCAGTTCCTGATCGGCGATCCCGACCTCAAGACCGAGCGCGGCAATTCGGTCGAATTGAGCGTCCACCGCACCACCGGCTCGATCCACGTCCAGGGCAGCGTCTATTACAGCCGCTTCTCGAGCTTCATCTATCAGGCTCCGACCAGCGAGATCGAGGACAGGTTGCCGGTCTACGAATATCGCCAGGGCAAGGCGAACTATTACGGCTTCGAGCTGCAGGGCGACGCCAAATTCGGCAAGGCATTGGGCATCGACTGGGGCGGCGAGGTGGTTGCCGACGCCGTCCGCGCGACGATCAAGCACTTCGGCCCCGCGCCGTTGATCCCGCCGTTCCGGGTGCTCGCTGCTTTGACCGGATCGCGCGGCCAGGTCGACGGCCGTCTCGAGATCGAGCGCGTGTCAGCGCAGAACCGCATCGCGCCCAACGAGACCGACACGCCGGGCTATACGATGCTCAACGCGTCGCTCGACTATCACCCGTTCGCCGCCAACCCCGAGCTCACGCTTTCGCTCCAGGGCAACAATCTGTTCGACGTCGACGCGCGCCGAGCGACGAGCGTGCTCAAGGACTATGCGCCGCTCGCAGGCCGTGACATTCGACTCTCCGCGCGCGTGAGCTTCTGAGAGCGAGCATTTCGCGCTAATCTCGCGCGATGCTCTACCTCATCATCAAAGCCGCAATCTCGGGCGTGATCGTCGCGATCGTGTCCGAGGTCGCCAAACGCTATCCCGGCTTCGGCGCTCTGATCGCCTCGCTGCCTTTGGTTTCGGTGCTCGGAATGATGTGGCTGTGGCGGGATAAGCCCGATGTCCCCAACATGGCGGCGCACGTCGAGGCGACCTTCTGGTTCGTTCTTCCATCGCTGCCGATGTTCCTGTTGATGCCGTGGCTGCTTCGGCACGGCCTCGGCTTCTGGCCGACCGTGGCCATTGGCTGCGCGCTCACCATTGGGCTGTATCTGACGATGACATGGCTTGGCCCGAGGTTCGGTCTCAGGCTTTAATCACGGCGTTGATTGGTTCTTCTGCGCGTCACCTGCCGGCAAAGCCGGCTTCGGCTTTGACTCGTACTGCACTGTCAGCGGACCAAATGTCTTCGCGCGATCGGGCGGTTCGACGCGGGCGCAACGCTGCTGATTGCACGCGATAAGTTCGCCGCTGTCCGTGTCCATGCGCACGACCGTGTCGCCCGACGCCGCGAGCTGATAGCGTGGCTGATCTTTCGACATGCCCCACGACAAGATGAGCGCCGCGGCGACGATCGCCGCGGGGGTCAACAGATTGGCTCGATTGGCGGCCTGCTCCGACAGTTTTTGATCATCCATTTCAAAACCTCCCTGGCTTGTCGGTCATAGCCGAAGTTTCAATGAAAGAGGCGGTCCGGCCGAAGGGAGAGCCGAACCGCCTCTGGTGCCTCGTCGCTGGGGAGTCTTACGAGGCGGGGGAACTTAAAGATCGATTCCGGCGGCGATCGCCTCGAGCTTGCGGACACGCTCGCGAAGGTCGGCGATCTCGATCCGCCCAGTCGCTGGGGGCAACGTCTTGTCGGCGGCGTCGTGAGTTAGCTCGAAGCGCTTGAGATCGAGCCAGCCGTTCCAGGCTTTGAGCCCTGTCCAGCTCGCGGCGCCGAGGCCGGCGATGATGCTTGCGCTAAGCAATCCGATCGATAGCGGGTCCATCACTTCTCCTCCTCGCGCAGGGCCTCAATCTCCCGCGCCAGATCTTCATTCTGGGTGTTGATGTGGTGATCGATCGCCATGAGCCGGCGGTCGTTCTCGTCGAGCTCGGTCCGCATCGCGTGGACGGTCGGCTTGCGCTTCGAAACCAGATCCATGCGATCGAAGTCGCTAAGGTGGCGCTCTCCGGTCATTGCGCGCTTCTTCTGGATGGCGAGGAAAATGCCGACGAGAGCGTAGGCGATGATCGCGGTCGTGAAATCGACCGGCGTCAGCAACGGTATCGCAACCCATGCGATGCGGATGAAGGTCGGGTCGATCCCCCACTTCGCGCCCAGGGTCGAGCAGACCCCGGCGATCTTCGCGTCCTTGCTGGCGAGCGAATATGGGTAAATCTTACGGGCCATTTCCATCTTCCCTTCCCTCAATTTACGCGCGCTTTCAGCGCGGCTTTCATCGCTTCGAGCTCGCGGTCGACGGCGTGAGACGCCTGGAGCTCATGAATTTCGTCTTCGAGGCTGCTGATTCCAAGCGCCTCGGCGCGGCCTTCGGCAAAATCGGCGCGGCGCTCGAGCAGCTCGAACTTGGCAAAGGCGTCGAGCGTCCGGCTGCCATGCATAATCTCGTTCGTCCTCGCGCGATTGACGGCGCTTTCGAACCGGGCGGCGATCGCGTTCTGGCGAGCGCGAGCTTCGCGCAGCTTGGCCTGGAGCTTGGCGATGTCGGCTTCGTAGCCGCGCAGCACTTGCTCGATCTGGTCCATTTCGGAACCCAGGCTCTCCGCCATGTCGGCGGCCTTTTGGCGCTCGATCAGCGCAGCCTTGGCGAGGTCCTCGCGGTCCTTCGACAAAGCAAGCTCGGCCTTGGCGGTCCAGTTGACCTGGATCTCGTCGAGCCGGCCGACGGCGCGCTTCATTTCCTTGATGTCGGCGATCGACCGGGCGGCCGATGCTCGAACCTCAACCAGCGTCTCTTCCATTTCGAGGATGATCATCCGGATCATCTTCGACGGATCTTCCGACCGGTCGAGAAGCTCGGTCATGTTCGCCTCGAAGATATCGCGAGCGCGGCTGAACACGGGGCCGCTGAACCAGCTGGCGACCGGCGCCAGGCGCTGGGTCGGCTGCTCGGCTTGCACCTCGTTCAACCGAGGCGTGCGGACCGGAACCTTCGCTTCAAGGACTTCAAGTTCAGGCATTGAGGGAAACCTTTACGGGGTTGGCATTGGCCTGGGCCGGGCCGACGGCGGCGCCGACGGTGACCGAGCTCATGGCGAGCGCGGCGGCGATTGCGACCAGCGTGCGCTTGAACTGTGACGACATTTCTCATCTCCCTTTTTGGCCGTCCGGTTGATCCGTCGGGCCGATGCTCAATACCTAATCAAGGAGCGTGCCAATCCCTGAAAACAGCCAAAAACGCCGCCAAACTTGACTGGATGGGAGATTTTACCAACCAAATATTGGCGTCGAATCCCAAGCCTCGGTTGGGAAATATATGGCGACTTGACGGCTCGACCTACCAGTTGGTAGGGAACAATTGATGAGTCGAAATACGCGCGACCTACTGATGGAAACCGCAACGGGCCTGGTACGCCGCCAGGGCTATTCGGCCTTCTCCTACGCCGACCTCTCCGCGGCCGTGGGCATCCGGAAGGCATCGATCCATCACCACTTCCCGAGCAAGGAGGATCTGGGCGAGGCTGTGGTCGACTCCTACACGGCGAGCTTCTCCGAGATGCTCGACCGGATTCACCGAGAGACGTCGAATTCGATCGAGCGACTCCGGCGCTATGCCGAGCTCTATCGCGAGGGTTTGGCAAGGAAGGAGGCATGCCTTTGCGGCGTGCTTGCGTCCGAGATCGCGGTGCTTCCCATTCGCGTTCAACACGGTGTCCGTCGTTTCTTGTCACTCAATCTGCGCTGGCTCGAAGAGACGCTGGCCGCGGACTCGGGCGGGCGCCTGAGGCTGGACATCCAGCCACATCGCGAGGCACGCACGGTGCTCTCAGCCCTCCAGGGCGCGCTGATTATTGGGTTGTCGACGCAGGATCCCGCCGCCTTCGATGAGACCGTTGAGGGGCTCCTGAGCGGGCTTCGGTCGCCTGAACGACCGGGGACTCGAAACCGCCGCCGACCCTAGCTCAAAGCCAGGAAGCACCACCTCGAAATGAACTCGTTCAGTGAAACTACCAACTAGTCGGAAGGATATGAAAATGAGCCTTGAAGGCAAGGTCGTCGTGATCAGCGGGGCCGGCACCGGTATTGGCGCGCATGCAACCAAGGCGATGCGGGCGGCGGGAGCTTGCGTCGTGCTCAACGGACGGCGCGCCGACAAGCTTGAACAAGTCGCTTCGAGCGTCGATCCGGACGGCAAGAATGTCGCATGCGTCGCGGGAGACATCGGCGACCCAAAAACAAGCGTTCGGGTCGTGAAGACGGCGATCGAGCGGTTCGGCGGCGTCGACGTGCTTTTCAACAATGCAGGCATATTCGAGCCCAAGCCCTTCCTGCAGGTCTCGCAAGAGGATCTACGCGGCTACTTCAATCTCATGGGCGGCTACTTCGCTCTAACCCAGTCCGCCGTTCGCCAAATGAAGAAACGTGGCGGCGGGGCGGTAATCAGCATCGGCTCGATCTGGGCAATGCAGGGTATCGCAGCGACTCCATCCAGCGCGCCGTCGATGGCAAAGGGCGGCATTCATTCCCTGACGCGAGCGCTTGCGATCGAGCTCGCCCCCGACAGGATCCGTGTGAACGCAATTGCGCCTGGCGTGGTTGAAACGCCGCTCTTCGACCCGCTGCTCACTTCGGACCAGCTGGCCTCCTTCAACGCGTTCCACCCCCTGGGCCGAAACGGGCAGCCGCAGGACATCACCTCGGCCTTGCTCTTTCTCGCTGATGACGAAGCGTCGGGATGGATCACCGGCGTCGTCCTCCCTGTGGATGGCGGCGTCATGGCCGGCCGCAACGCATGACTCATTTATCTCGATTATCTACCGACTAGTAGAAAGGCTCAATATGCGAATCTATGACTTCAAGGGTTTCCCGAATCCGACGCGCGTGCGGATTGCGCTGGCTGAGAAAAACCTGACGGACCGAGTGGAGTTCGTCTCGGTCGATGTACCGGCCGGCGAGCACAAGCGGCCGGAGTTCCTCGCCAAGAATCCGTCAGGCGCGGTGCCCGTGCTCGAGCTGGAGGATGGCACCACGATCGCGGAGTGCACCGCCATCACCGAATATCTGGACAACCTGGAGGGCGAGCCAACGCTCACTGGAAAAAGCGCGAAGGAGCGTGCGGTCATTCATATGATGCAACGCCGTGCAGAGGCGGGCCTGTTCGATGCCGTGGCGACCTATTTCCACCACGCGACACCTGGTTTGGGGCCACACATCGAGACTTACCAGAACCCCGAGTGGGGCGAGAAGAACCGCGAGCGCGCCGTCGCTGGCATGAGCTATCTCGACCGGCTTCTTGCCAAGCAGCCGTTTCTGGCGGGCGAGCGCTTTTCCATGGCTGACATTACAGCCTTCGTCGGGCTCGCCTATGCCGACTTCGCCATGATCGCGGTCCCGGGCGAGCTGTCAAACCTACGCGCCTGGCGCGTCCGCGTCGCCGACCGTCCCGGCGTCGCCAATGCTTGAAAGGAACAATCGGTGGAACTGAACGCAGATTTTTCCAAGCGGGCAGTGGTGCACGGCGCGCACGAGCCATGGGTCCCATCCCCAATCCCCGGTGTCGACCGGCGCATGCTCGACCGGATTGGCGACGAAGTGGCGCGCGCGACATCCATTGTGCGCTATGCGCCGAACAGTCGCTTCTCCAGCCACACCCATGGCGGCGGAGAGGAATTTCTGGTGCTCGACGGCGTATTCCAGGACGAGCATGGCGACTATCCGGTGGGCTTCTACATCCGCAATCCGCCGACATCCCACCACACACCTGGATCCGAGCCTGGATGCACCATCCTGGTCAAGCTCTGGCAGTTCGATGCCGACGACCGCACTTACGTGCGAATTGACACCGGCAAGATGCCCTTTCTGCCCGCACTCGACCGGCCCGGAGTCGAGTTGATGCCGCTCTTCGACAACGAGCGCGAGAACGTGCGGCTGGAACGCTGGAAACCCGATGCCGAGATCCCCCTCGGTGATCCAGCGGGGATCGAACTGATGGTCCTGGACGGCGGCTTCGTGGAAGGAGACGAGACGTTCGAGCCTCAATCCTGGCTTCGCATTCCACCGGGCGAGGCCGCCACGGTTCGAGCGGGGCCGAACGGCTGCAAAGCATGGGTGAAGTCGGGTCACCTTGCGCTCGCACAGGCCGCCCCTTCCTACTCTTCGGAAGCGTCGCCCGCCTCCTGAGCCTGATTCTCGAAATAAGGCTCGACCGTGCCCTGGAGCTTGATCGTCATCGGCTGCCCGTAGCGGTCGCGGCTCTTGCCCGCCGCGATCCGGATCCAGCCTTCCGAGATGCAATATTCGATGACGCTGGTTTTTTCCTGGCCGTTGAACTTGATTCCGACTCCGCGGCTTAAGAGTGCCTCGTCGAAATAGTCGCTGCGCGGGTCCAGCGAGAGGCGATCGGGCGGGGTATCGGATGCGTTCTCGGCCATGTGCAATCCCTAGCTTCGGGCGCGGTTAAGCGTCAACGCGGCCCGGTTTGAGGGTCAATGTAAAGTATACTTGTCATCACCTGTTGCCGACGCGCCGAGTCGGGTCTAAGCGCCGCGCGGGAGAGGATATGAGCGACAAGGACCCCAGTCTGCGCCGCAATGCGCCGAAGCTCGAGCTACACGTGCCCGAGCCGCCGTTCCGGCCCGGCGATTCGCCCGATTTCTCGTCGCTGAAGATCCCCCCTGCTGGATCGGCGCCGCGTCCCGATACGAGCGCGCCAGCGGCGGAAACACATCCGCTCACGGCAGACCTCGTCCGCGTCCTGGGCGAGGACAACAAGGCCGTCGGCCAATGGGACCCGAAGCTCGATCCCGACACCCTGCGCAAGATGCTGCGCGACATGGTCACGGTCAGAATCTTCGACGACCGGATGTATCGCGCGCAGCGCCAGGGCAAGACCAGCTTCTACATGAAGTGCACCGGCGAGGAGGCGATTGCCGTCGCCGCCCAGGCCGCGCTCCATCGCGACGACATGCACTTCCCGACTTACCGCCAGCAGGGGCTGCTCGTCGCGCGCGGCTATCCGCTGACGGAAATGATGAACCAGATCTATTCGAACAAGGGCGACAAGCTTCAGGGCCGCCAGCTGCCGATCATGTATTCGGACAAAGCATATGGCTTCTTCTCGATCTCGGGCAATCTCGCGACCCAGTTCCCGCAGGCCGTGGGCTGGGCGATGGCCGCGGCGATCAAGGGCGACAGCCGAATCTGCATGGGCTGGGTCGGCGACGGTGCTACAGCCGAAGGCGACTTCCACAGCGCGATGACCTTCGCGGCGGTTTACAATGCGCCTGTCGTGCTAGCCGTGGTCAACAATCAGTGGGCGATCTCGAGCTTCTCGGGGATAGCCGGCGCGGAGCGCGCGACCTTCGCCCAGCGCGCGGTCGGCTATGGCATCGCGGGCCTGCGCGTCGACGGCAATGACGCGCTCGCCGTCTATGCAGCGGTGAGATGGGCCGCCGAGCGCGCTCGCTCGAACCTCGGCCCGACTCTGATCGAGTTCTTCACCTATCGCTCGGAAGGCCATTCGACCTCGGACGACCCCAGCGGCTACCGCCCGGCCAATGAGGCCAAAGCCTGGCCGCTCGGCGACCCCGTCGAGCGGCTGAAGGCGCACCTTATTGCGATCGGCGAATGGGACGAAGAGCGGCATACTGCGATGGCCGCCGAATGCGACGCCGCAGTCCGCGCGGCGCAGAAGGAGTCCGAGAAGCTCGGAATCCTGCCGCAACAGGGCAAGGACAATGTCGGTTCGATGTTCGACGACATCTACGCCGAGGTGCCGTGGCACATCGCCGAGCAGCGCGAGGAAGCGCTGTCCGAAGGACGCGACTGATGCCGACGATGAACATGATCCAGGCGCTGAACGACGCCCACAAGATCGCCATGCGCAAGGACGAGGACATCGTCGTGTTCGGCGAGGACGCCGGCTATTTCGGCGGCGTCTTCCGAGTCACCGAGGGGCTTCAGAAGGAGTTCGGCAAGACCCGGGTGTTCGACGCCCCGATCAGCGAGGGCGGCATCGTCGCGACGGCGGTCGGAATGGCCTGCTACGGGCTGAAACCCGTGATCGAGATCCAGTTCGCCGATTACATCTATCCCGGCTACGACCAGATCGTCAGCGAGGTCGCCAAGATCCGCTACCGCACGGCGGCCGAGTGGACGATGCCGATGGTGATCCGAACGCCCTATGGCGGCGGAATCTTCGGCGGCCAGACTCACAGCCAGTCGCCGGAATCTTTGTTCACTCACATTGCGGGGCTGAAGGTCGTGATTCCCTCGACACCCTACGACGCCAAGGGCCTGCTGATCGCCGCGATCGAGGACCCGGACCCGGTCATCTTCTTCGAACCCAAGCGGATCTACAACGGACCGTTCGACGGCCATCACGACCGGCCGGTCAAGCCCTGGTCCAAGCATCCGGCGAGCGAGGTTCCGGAAGGCCATTACGCCGTGCCGCTGGGCAAGGCGGCGGTGGTCCGCGAGGGCGCCGAACTCACCGTCCTTACTTACGGTACCATGGTCCACGTTGCGCTCGCCGCGGTCGAGGAGCGTGGGATCGATGCAGAGGTGATCGACCTGCGCACGCTGGTTCCGCTCGACATCGAGACCATCGAGCGATCGGTCGAAAAGACCGGCCGCTGCCTCGTCGTCCACGAGGCCCCGCGCACGTCCGGCTTCGGCGCCGAACTCGTGAGCCTGGTGCAAGAGCGCTGCTTCTATCACCTCGAGGCTCCGGTCGAGAGGGTCACCGGCTGGGACACGCCCTACCCCCACGCCTACGAATGGTCCTATTTCCCCGGCCCGAAGCGCATGAGGAAAGCGCTAGAAAAGGTCATGGCTGACTAATGGCTCGCTACGAATTCAAGCTGCCCGACATCGGCGAAGGCATTGCCGAGGCTGAGATCGTCGCCTGGCACGTCAAAGTCGGCGACACGATCGCCGAGGACCAGCAGATCGCCGACCTGATGACCGACAAGGCGACGGTCGAAATGGAAAGCCCGGTCGCGGGCAAGGTGATCGAACTCGCTGGCGAGGTCGGCGACCAGATCCCGATCGGCTCGGTGCTCGCTGTGATCGAGACCGAGGGGGCCGATCGTGTCGCCGAACCGGCCGATGACAGCACAGACGAGAGGCCGCTCGCCGACGGCGCGATCGAAGCAACGCCGGAGCAGGCAGAGGAGATTCCGGTCGTCGCGGCGGACGTCGAAGCGGAACAGCCGAGACCCACACCGTCACCACGCGTCGAGCCTGAAGTCGCCGACAAGGAACCGACGCAGTCCCACGTTCTCGCATCGCCGGCCGTCCGCGCCCGCGCTCGCGACCTCGGCATCGACCTCGCGCAGGTGAAGACGGCATCGGACCGGATTCGCCACTCCGACCTCGACGCATACCTGCTCTACAGCGGCGGCACGGTAACGGCCCGCGGCACCGCCGCGCCGCGCAAGGACGAGACGATCAAGGTGGTCGGCCTGCGCCGCAAGATCGCCGAGAATATGCAGGAGGCGAAGCGCCGGATTCCGCATTTCACCTTGGTCGAGGAATTCGACGTCACCGCGCTCGAGGAAACGCGCGCAATGATGAATCGCGATCGCGGCTCCAACCCCAAGCTGACGCTTCTGCCCTTCCTGATTACGGCGATGGCGCGTGCCTTGCCCGAATGGCCGATGTTGAATGCGACCTACGATGACGACGCGAACGTCATCACCCGCCACGGCGCGCTTAACCTCGGCATGGCGACGCAGACTCCCAATGGCCTGATGGTTCCGGTGATCAGCGACGCGCAAAGCTTGAGCGTTTGGCAGATCGCGTCCGAGATCCTGCGGCTCGCCGACGCGGCGCGCAGCGGGAAGGCATCGCGCGAGGAGTTGACGGGATCGAGCATTACTTTGTCTTCGCTCGGCCCGATGGGCGGCATTACCTCGACCCCGGTCATCAACCGCCCGGAAGTGGCGATCATAGCGGTCAACAAAGTCGAGGAGAAGGTCGTCGTGATCGACGGCGAGCTCGAAGTCAGGAAGCGCATGAACCTGTCGCTGTCGTGCGACCACCGCGTCGTCGACGGCTGGGACGCGGCCAGCTTCATGCAAGCGCTCAAGGGCTATCTCGAAAACCCGCTGCGGCTTCTGTCGGCGTGAACGACCGCTTGGGTGGTCGCTGGCCGCAACCACCCGGCATGGTTGCAACAAGTTCATGAGGCCTCCAACAGCCGTACAGGCCGCTCCGTCCATCTAATCAAACTCGCCCGGAAGTTTCCGGAGGTCAGACCAGGAAATCGGGAGGAGCGGCGTTTCAGTGAATATGCCCGGCGCGACGGGTTTCAGCCGCCTCAATGATCGCAAGGTGTTGCTGGCCCAGGCCGTGATGACGGCGCTGGTGCTAGCGCTTGCCCTGTGGCGTGCAGCGGGCTCGAACCTGCTTCGCTCGGACAGTCCTTCCTACCTATATTTCGATCCATCGAGGACGATCGGCTACCCCGCATTCCTGTCGTTCGTCCGGCTCGTTACCGGGCACGTGGCCTGGGCAGTGCCAGTGCAAATGACCCTGCTCGCCGGAGCGCTGCTGACCCTCGGGTGGAGCTTTCACAGGTTCGGCCGCCGGCCCCTGCTCTCGCTTGTCTTCCAGGGCCTGCTCATCGGTTCGCCGGAAATGTGGAAGATATCCGCTATGATCATGACGGAGGCTTTGGCGACTACGTGCGTCGCACTTTGGTGTGCCCAGCTTTTGCGAATGCTCAAAGCTCCGTCACGCAGCGGGACCGTCCTGCTCGTCGCAATCTCCGTAGCCGGTACGATCGTCAGACCCTCGCTCGCGGCCCTATTCGTCGCGACAGCCCTGTTCGAGTTGGCGGTGGGTTCAAGAACCGGGCGTGGCCGAGCATTGGTGATGATTGGCGCAGGCATGCTTGCCGCGTGGGTAGCAACGCCGCTGGGTCTCTATCTGGTCAATGGGGCGACAACGACCTCCAGCCCGCTCGCGCGTGGCGTTCTTCAACACACCTTGTTCTGCTCGCCGCGAGACATGGTCCGGGACGCCGACTCGAAATTCGTCGAATTGAACGCGAGCCCGGTGCGGCAATATGTCGAAACCGCCCCGCCCAACATCCTTCCCGATCTCAAGAGAATCTACAGCGGCGAGCTGCGGTTTGGTCTGATCATCCCTGCGCTTGGCGAGCGGCACAAACTGGAATCCGGTTGGCAGACAGACCCGATCATAGCCAGGGTCGCAAAGGAGCGAGTCGAGGCGAATCCGATGTGTTACGCCAAAAGCGTCCTCGCGGCCGATTTTCGCATGGCCACATATGGCGTAGCGCGATCACCCGGAGTGGCGAACAGGATTCGCGACTTCATTGCGGCGCATCCGCCGGTGCGCGTGCCGGCTGCACCGTTATTACCGCGCGATCGGCGAGATTCGCTCAAGGCAGCGAACGAATTTCACGAGCCGCCGCCGTTCCCGCTCCCTCCCGCAATGCCGTTCAAGGTGACCGACAAAAGTCCGCTCCTTTTGATTTTGATCACGCGCCTCCTCTTCAGCGGCGCGGCATTGCTCGGATTGTTGTCCGTCTTTGCGCTGGCGATCAGGCCCAAGATCGCGTTGCGCGATTGGAACGGCGTTGCGGGCATGGCAGCGCTGGGCGCCGCCTTCCACGGCATGATCGCCATTACGGCGATCGTGGAACTCGGACTGACGCGTTACACCGTTCCCGTCTGGCCGGTCGTATGCACTCTGCTTGCAATTGCCGTCCTGGGCCCGTTCGGAACCCACTCTTGGCAAAGAGATCCGGCGCTCCCCTAGGAGGGCGCAGGATCTCCCTGGCAGCGGCGGGAAGGGAGCGGGGAAGCCGCCGCCGACAAATTCAGGCTGCCAGCCGGACGGTTTCACCAAGCGCTTGGCCGATCGAAGTCTCGCGCTGCTCGGGGCTGACGCTGAGCCCGTCTGCAATGACGAACTCGGGCTCGATGCCGATGAAATTGAACACGCCGGTGAGATAGGATTCGAGATGCTCGAGTGCGCTCGCCGGAGATCCCTCGTCGTAGAAGCCGCCGCGCGCCAGCGCGACGATCACGCGCTTGCCCTTGGCCAGACCCTCGGG
>Ga0207674_10005121_pt1 | contig 15644 bp, 12 predicted proteins | sample KBSCornC72_FD_184303 | JGI IMG/M metagenome (GOLD analysis project Ga0207674, IMG submission 184303) | Corn rhizosphere microbial communities from Kellogg Biological Station, Michigan, USA - KBS Corn C7-2 (SPAdes) (version 2) | ecosystem: Host-associated > Plants > Roots > Rhizosphere > Soil ... | reverse complement strand
CTTCGGAAGAGGACGGCCTGCGACTTCAGTGCGGTTCCGCTTTCACGCTCCTCGAGCACACGATCGGCGACGTAACACGCCTGCCCGGCTTCGTCCCGCGTCGTGACGAGTCGCGGCTTTTGGCCTGATGCACGATCGGTCCAGAGATTCTTGGTGAAGCGCTCGGGGGCGAGCCCGATCACGGCGTTGGAGGCATCGAGGATCGGCTGCGTCGATCGGTAGTTGCGCTCCAGCGTCACCACGCGCGCGGCGGGCTGGAAGTGCTGCGGAAAATCGAGGATGTTGCGCACGGTCGCCGCACGGAACGAATAGATCGACTGCGCATCGTCGCCGACCACGGTGATGCCGCGGCCGTCCGGTTTCAGCGCGAGAAGAATCGACGACTGCACCCGATTCGTGTCCTGGTACTCGTCGACCAGCACGTGATCGAAGCGATCGCCGACGTCGCGCGCGATCGACGGCTCGGCGAGCATGTGCGACCAGTAGAGGAGCAGGTCGTCGTAGTCCAGCACGTTCTGCGCCTGCTTGGCCGCGACGTACGCCTCGAACAATTTTGCGAGCGCAGCGCTCCATTGCGCGCACCACGGATACGCCTGCGCAAGCGCTTCGTCGAGCGCAGCCTCGCCGTTGACCACGCGCGAATAGATCGCGATGCACGTGCCCTTGGCCGGGAAGCGACGCTTCGTGGCCGAAAGGCCGAGATCGTGCCGAACGATGTCGAGGAGATCCTCGGCGTCGCCGCGATCGAGGATGCTGAAGGACGCGTTCAGACCGATTCGCTCGGCGTACTGTCGCAGGAGGCGCGCGCCGACACCATGGAACGTTCCCGCCCACGGCAGCGTGCCCGGCCGATGCGCCGCCGCGACACCAACCACCCGATGGAGAAACTGGCCCGCACGCCGTTCGAGCGCTTCGGCAGCGCGACGCGAGAACGTGAGCAGCAGGATGCGCTGCGGATCGGCGCCATTGGCAATCAGATGCGCGGCGCGACACGCGAGCGTGCTCGTCTTGCCGGAGCCGGCACCGGCAATGATCAGCAGCGGTCCGCGGTCATTTGCGGCAGGGCCGACGCCATGCTCCACCGCTATGCGCTGCTGCGCGTTCAGCGAAGCGAGGTAGTCGGGGACGTCGGTCGTCGTCGCCGGAAGTTTTGTGGACGCTGGCGGCCGGTAGTCGAGCATCGAATGACGGAACCCGAGGTCGGAAAGCACGCCACGCCAATCGGAGCGGCGAACGATCGTTCGACCGGAGGATAACACCGATCGGTAGTGACATCACCGCGCTTCAGCGACGCCGAGTCAGGTCAGGCGTTTGCAGTTGGGAACGCCGTGGGGCAGGTCGTCGTTGCGATCATCGGGATCGCGCACGCCAGGGGGCGTTGCCAGCGCTCAGCCAGTGGCTCCCGGCGGTATCCGCGACGCCGCGAAATCCGGCTTCTTCTCGGGTTCCGCTGTCGGCGCCATCTGGCGCTGAAGAAGCTTCAACGCCGTCGGTGGATCATCCGCGTAGCTGAACAGCTTCAGATCCTCCGCATCGATCATCCCGTGACGCACGAGTGCCTCGAAGTCGATGATCTCGTTCCAGTAGCTTTGTCCGTACAGGACGACCGGGATGCGGCGCGCAAGCTTCCCCGTCTGCGCCAGCTCCAGGATCTCGGTCATCTCGTCGAGCGTCCCGAACCCGCCCGGGAACACGACCAGTGCGCGGGCGAGATGCGCGAACCACAGCTTGCGCATGAAGAAGTAGTGAAACTCGAACGTGAGTTCCGGCGTGATGTACGGGTTGGGCCGCTGCTCGTGCGGCAGGCCGATGTTGAGACCGACGCTGCGGCCGCCCGCATCGGCAGCCCCGCGATTGGCCGCTTCCATGATGCCGCCTCCGCCACCGGAGCACACGACGTAACGCGCACAGTTCGCGGGCAGGCTCGACGCCCACGCCGTCAGCAGTCGGGCAAGCTCGCGCGCGTCGTCGTAATAGCGACCCAGCGGACCGTCCTGCGCCAGCCGCGCCGAGCCGAAGAAGACGACGGTGTCCGCCACGTTCTCGCGGCGAAACGCCGCCATCGGCTGCAGGTACTCGGCGAGGATGCGCAACGGCCTTGCGTCGTCGCTGTCCAGGAACGCATCGTCCTTGTACGCGACCTTCTTGCGCCTCCGCGGTTTGTCCGTCATCTCATCGTCCCGTGCGCGCGAAATCGATGAATCCTCGCGATGCGTCGGTGTGCACGAGCTCGACCCGCACCGCGTCGCCGACGTCGAGGCCTTCGAATCCGCGGACGACACGCCCTTCGACGGTGGGATGCGAGATGCGCACCCACGTGCCTTTCGACGACGCGCCCGTCACGATGGCGTCGAACTTCGCGCCGATGCGCCGCTGCAGCAGCAATGCCGCCGCCGATTTCTGAACCTGGCGCTCGACCTTCGTCGCGTTGTCTTCCTGTTCCGTGCAGTGCGTGGCAAGCGCGCGCAGCTCGTCGTTCGAATACGGTGGCGGACGTCCCGCAAGCGCGGCCTTGAGCAACCGCTGCGCGATGAGATCCGGGAAGCGCCGGTTGGGCGCGGTCGAATGGGAGTAATCCTTCACCGCCAGGCCGAAGTGCCCCTCCCCGCTCCCGCCGGGGAACTCCACGTCGTATTCACCTGAACCGAGCAGCTTCACGACGGCGAGCGAGAGATCGGCGAAGCCGGCAGGATCGATCGTCCGCCGCGCGAGGAGAAACGCGTCGAGCGCGCGCGCATCCGGTGCCGCGGGCAACGCGTGACCAAGCCCTGCCGCGAGATCGACGATCCGCTGCCATCGTTCCGGAGATCGCAGCACCCTGCGCAGCGACGGGAATCCGTGGCCGCCCAGGAACGTCGCCGTTGCGACGTTGGCCGCAATCATGAAATTCTCGATCAATTCCTTCGCGCGGTTCTTCGAATCGGGACGCAGATCGGCGAGCGCGCCCGCCTCGAACACCGGCCGCACCTCGAGCGTTTCGAGCGTGAGCGCGCCTTTTTCGGAGCGCGATCGCTTGAGACACTGCGCGACGGCATCCTGCGTCCGTAGCTGCGCGTCGAGACCGGCGACGCTCGCCATTCGTTGCGGCGCAGGTCCTGCGCCATCGAGCCACGCCGCAACGGCGTTGTAGGCGAGCTTGGCGTGATTGCGCACGACCGCGCGGTACACGGCGCTCGCGGTCACTTCACCCGCATCGTTCACGGTCATGTCGACGATGATGGCGAGTCGCTCGTCGCCTTCGCCCAGCGACGTGAGGTCGGTGGACAGCTTCTCCGGCAGCATCGGGAAAATCCCGGCCGCGGTGTAGACCGAGGTGGTGTTGGTCGCGGCGTGAGCGTCGATCGCCGAGCCGCTCGTGACCAGCGCATCCACGTCTGCAATGGCAACAAGAATGTTCCCATCGCTGCCGTTCGCGCCGGAAACGGTCAGCTGGTCGAGGTCGCGCGAATCGTCGTTGTCGATCGAGCACCATGGAAGCGCGCGCAGATCCCGGACATCGGCGTCCACGTTCCTCGCCGGGCCGGCGATGCCCGCCAGCTCGGCCTGAACCGCATTGGAAAAGTCCGGCTCGAGTCCACGCTGCAGCATCACCTTGTGGGCAATGGCGGCGAGGACGGATGGCTTTGGAAGATCGTGCTGGTTCACTGTGTCGGCCCGCGCGGTTGTCCGGCAATTCTCGCGATTCAAGTGCGCTGTTCGAGTACCGCGGCACGCTGTGCCAACTCGTCTAGCGCAGATTTTCCTCGGTATACAACGTGAGTTCCAGCAGGCGCTCGAGAAGCTGGTCCTGCGGAATGCCTACGAGGTTCTTGAATGCGTCAGATCCTGTTCCACCGGTCGCCGCGCGCGGTCGCGCGCAATGGCACGCAACGAGCGTGATCCGCCAACTTCAAGAACTGCCGTTGCGATTCGCGGTTGTCCACGAACGCGGCCGGCTCCCGAATCAGACCCGCTTTTACCCCGCTTCACGCCGGCTGCGCAAGGCGAAGATGAATACGGTGTCGATCTCGGACACATAGCGGTACAAGGCGATGTAGCCTCGTGTCGGGCGGCCGATGATCAGCTCACGCCTGCTTCGCCGTGCCGGCCGACCAATCAGAGGGTTGGTCTCGAGCACCGTCTGTGCTACGTCGCCATCGATGTGCGCCGCATCCCCGCGTAGCGCGAAAACTCGGTTAAGCGCCTCCGTCCTCTTTTTCATCCGGGACGTAAAGATTCCCCTCGTGATGCCATCAGTTCGGCGAGCCTGACGATAGTCGAGTCGCCGCCGGCCGCTTGAGTCCCTGACGCGGCGAGTTCGAGCAGCCTGCGTTGCTTCGCGGCAAGTTGTTGCTCCTGCTCGATGGTCCTTCGCGCCCGATCCGTCAGTATCTCGATGATCTCGGACGGGATCGACGAGCGCGCTGGACGTACGTCCCTGCGCGGCGAAATCAGACGCGTCTTCGGCATTCCCATACGCTTTCGAATCTTCATCGACCGCGCTCCCTCGAAAGTGGCGACACCATCGTGTCATGGTGCCTGCATGGAAGCGAGCCGAACCGATGGTCGGCGACGCCGATCGTCGACTACAAGCTGCGGCAGACAACGAGCGCTGTGACTGTTCCCCGCTATACAATGCGACCGAACCCTCTTTCCCGGAGATTCGCCATGCGCGTCCGCCACGCTCCACGGTATCTCGCCTGCATCGCGACCGTCATCGTCGCCTTCGCAACGGCTGCGCGCGCCGGCGAAATCCGCGTGGCGTGCTATTCGGACGGCAACGAGTGCGAAGTCACGCAGGACCTCGCGAAGCGCTTCGAGTCGCAGAACGCCGACGTCAAGGTCATCGTCGACAAGGTCCCGTACAAGGCGATCCTCGAACAGCTTCCGGTTCAGCTCGCGGCCGGCGAGGGGCCGGATATCGCGCGCGTCACCGACCTCGGCGGGTTGGCCAAGTACTACCTCGACATCACGCCCTACGTGAAGGATCCGAAGTACTGGGAGGCGAACTTCGGCGAGACACTCAAGTGGCTGCGGCCGACGCCGAACGACAAGGGCATCTACGGCATGATGACGCAGCTCACCGTCACGGGGCCCTTCGTCAACAAGACGCTGTTCGAGCAGGCGAAGATTCCATTGCCGGGTGCCACCGCGACGTGGGACCAGTGGGCCGACGCCACGCGCAAGGTCGCGAAGGCGACGCAGACGCAGTATGCGATCGCCTTCGATCGCAGCGGTCATCGCTTTGCCGGTCCGGCCATCAGCATGGGCGCGAAGATCTTCGACGCGAAGGGCAATCTCGTCATCGACGACGGCTACAAGGCGATGGCGAAGAAGTTCTACGACTGGAACCGCGACGGCACGACGCCGAAGGAGGTGTGGGGCGGCGTCGGCGGCAATACCTACCGCGATGCGTTCGAGGAGTTCGCGAACGGTCGCGTCGTGATGTACCTGTCGGGCAGCTGGCAGGTGCACCGGATGGACCAGCAGATCGGGCGCAACTTCGACTGGATCGCGGTCCCGAACCCCTGCGGTCCCGCCGCCTGTACCGGCATTCCCGGCGGCGCCGCGTTCGTCGCGCTGAAGCGCACGAAGAGCCCGAAGGACGTGGGTCGCTTCCTCGATTTCCTCGCCAGCGAGCCAATCTATGCCGAGTACATGGCGCGCACCGAGAACATTCCGGCGCACGCGGGCGTCGCGAAGAAAGGCGTCGATTACAAGGTTTCCCCTGCGGCCAAGGCGGCGCTCGGCGTGTTCGTCGCCGACGTGCCCAAGCTTTCGCCGATCGCCTACGAGATCCAGGGCTACAAGTACAACCGCGCGCTGTTCAATCCCACCGCCGCTCGCCTCGGGCAGGCGATCGTGGGCGAGATGTCGCTCGACGATGCGCTGAAGCGCATCGCGTCGGACATCGATGAACAGGTGAAGGCCGCGCAGAAGTAGCGCGCCCGCGCGCCCACGACTGCGCGCCGTGCCCGTGGATCAGCGCCTCGCACCTTCGCGCAGCTTGGTGTCGTTCCCGGCGCGCATCGCCGGCGTGCTGCTCGACATCGTCGACGCACCGATGCGCGCGCTGCAGCGCCTCGTCGGCGTCCCGCGGATCGCCTGGATGTTCGTGCTGCCGAATCTCGCGATCCTGACGCTGTTCACGTTCGTTCCGATCGTCATCGACTTCCACTTCGCCTTCACCGGCGGCGTGCAGCTCTATCCATCGCAGCGGCCATTCGTCGGCGCCGAGAACTTCACGACGCTGTTCGAATGCAGGAATTTCCTCGATCCGTCGACCTGCAACAAGGACGTGTTCTGGCGCGCGATCTTCAACACGGCGAAGTTCTCGGTGCTGCAGGTCGGCCTGATGGTGTTCTTCGCGCTCGTCACCGCGCTCGTACTGAACCGCAAGCTCCGCGCGCGCGGCTTCTGGCGTGGCGTTTTCTTCTACCCCGTGCTGTTGTCGCCGGTGGTCGTCGCGCTGATCTGGAAGTGGATACTGCAGCGCGAGGGCGTGCTGAACGCGCTCCTCGCGAGCGCAGGCGCATCGCCGGTCGAATGGCTGACCGACAGCCATTGGGCGTTCTTCTGGGTCGTGTTCGTCAGCATCTGGGCGCACATGGGCTTCTACACGCTGATCCTGCTGGCCGGTCTGCAGGCGATTCCCGCCGACCTGTACGAGGCGGCGGAGATGGACGCGGCGTCACCCTGGCGGCGTTTCAGTCGCATCACGCTGCCGTTGCTGATGCCGAGCCTCACGGTGGTGCTGGTGCTGGGGCTGATCCGCGCGGTGCAAGTGTTCGACGAAGTGTTCGTGCTGACCGGCGGCGGCCCGGGGTCGGCGACGACATTCATCGTCCAGTTCATCTACATGACCGGCTTCGCCGAAGCGATCCGGCAATACGGCCTGGCCGCGGCGGCGTCGCTGATCCTCGCCGTCTCGCTGCTCGCCCTCACGTTGCTGCAGCTGCGTCTGACGCGGCGCTCGGCGGCTTCGACGGCTCGTAACGATGCGTAGCGCGAAAGCCTTTCTCGCTGCGACACGCGGCCGCGGGCGCCGCGACTGGACCGACTGGCTCGCGTACGCTCACCTCGGCGTCGGTCTCGTGCTCATGTTCGGTCCGGTCGTGTGGCTCGTGCTGTCGTCGTTCAAGACGCCGGCCGCGCTGAACGAATTTCCTCCGCAGCTGCTGCCGTATGGCCAGGCGCAGGTGAGCGTCAAGGGGTTCGACCGGCCGCTTCCGCTCTATCGCGCGAAGCTTCCGGACGGCAGCACGCGCACGCTCGCCGAAGCGCGGCGCATCGGTCTCGTCGCAACGATGGTCGACCCCCAATCGCCGCAGGACGAATTCAAGGTCAACATCAGGGACCGCGAGCGCGTCCGCGAATTGCACTTCGCGGGCGGCAATTACACCGAGATCTTCGGCAAGTTCGACTTCGGCCGGTATCTGTGGAACAGCGTGTTCATCACCGTCGTCGCGACGCTCATCACGCTGCTGTTCAATGCAATGGCGGCGTTCGCGCTGTCGAAGTATCGGTTCGCGGGGCGCGATGCCGTATTCCTGCTCATCGTGTCGACGCTGATGATCCCGCCGACGATCATCCTCGTGCCCAACTTCCTCGTGATCTCGCAGCTCGGCCTGCTCAACAGCCTGTGGGGCGTGATCTGGCCGGCGGTCGCGACGCCCACCGGCGTCTTCCTGCTGCGCCAGTACATGCTGACGATACCCGACGAGCTGATCGACGCGGCGCGAATGGATCATGCGAGCGAATGGCGGATCTTCTGGCGCATCGTGCTGCCGCTGTCGGCCCCGGCGCTGGCCGTCCTCGCGATCTTTTCGGTGATGTGGCGCTGGAACGACTTCCTGTGGCCGTTGATCGTGCTCTCCAAATCGGAGAACTTCACGCTGCAGCTCGCGCTGAACGCGTTCCAGGGCGAGCTCACCACGCAGTGGAATTACCTGCTGGCGATGACCGTCATCACGCTGGTGCCGGTGACGGTGGTATTCGCGTTCCTGCAAAAGCACATCGCGACCGGCATCGCGGCGGCCGGCGTGAAATAAGCTCATGGCCTCCCTTCGACTCGAGCACGTCGGCAAGCGTTTCGCCGACACGACGGTGATCCACGACGTGGAGCTCGACGTTGCGGACGGCGAGTTCGTCGTCTTCGTCGGCCCTTCAGGCTGCGGCAAATCGACGCTGCTGCGGATGATCTCGGGCCTCGCGCCGGTGACCGAAGGCAGCATCAGCATCGACGGCAAGCGGGTCAACGACATATCGGCCGCCGATCGCGGGCTCGCGATGGTCTTCCAGTCGTACGCGCTGTATCCGCACATGAGCGTGCGCCAGAACCTCGCGTTCGGTCTCGAGAACCTCCGTACGCCCGCCGCCGAAATCGACGCGCGAATCGAGGCCGCGGCCAAGATGCTGCGGCTCGACACGCTGCTGCACAGGCGCCCCACCGAGCTCTCGGGCGGGCAGCGGCAGCGCGTGGCGATCGGTCGCGCCATCGTGCGCGAGCCCACGATCTTCCTGTTCGACGAGCCGCTGTCGAACCTCGATGCCGAGCTGCGCGTCGCGATGCGCGCCGAGATCATGGCGCTGCATGAGCGCCTCGGAACGACGATGATCTACGTCACGCACGACCAGGTCGAAGCGATGACGATGGCCGACAGGATCGTCGTCCTGCGCGCCGGGCGCGTCGAGCAGATCGGCACGCCGCTCGAGCTTTACAATCATCCGCGCAACCGCTTCGTCGCCGGATTCATCGGCTCGCCGCAGATGAATTTCCTGCCGGCCCGGCTCGTTTCGGCGCAGCCGGGAAGCGCGCGCATCGCGATCGATGGCGTCGAAGAAGCGACGTCGCCGGCGCTCGCGATCGATCCGAATGCGCCCGCGGATGCGGCCGTTGCCGTCGGCATCCGGCCCGAGCACGTGCGGCTCGATCGCAGCGATCCGGCATCGATCGAAGTGAGCGTCACGATCGAGCGGCTCGAGCAGCTCGGCGCGGCGAGCTTCCTCTACTGCCGGCTTCCAAGCGGCGGGCCGCTCACCGTGCACGCAGCAGGCCAGGTGAACCATCGCGCGGGCGAGACGATCGCCGTGCAGTTGCCGGTCGCGGCGATTCATCTCTTCGAGACCTCCGAGGCCGGGCGCTCGCTGACGCTCGCCGATCGCGCCGCGGCGGGCTGAAGCGTGCGACCGCTCGCGCATGCGCAATTCGCGGGGAACGCGCCTGCCGGCGTCATCGTGGCACTCGAGGACTCGTGGCAGTGCCAGGTCTTCGTGCTGGACGAGAATCTGTTTCGCGTGCTCCTCGTTCCCGGAAGCGCCCTCAGGGAACCGCGCAGCTGGACGGTGATCCCGGGTGGAAACGACGTGCCATGGAAGGGCCGCGATCGGCTCGACTTGACCGGCTTTGCCTGTCCGGCCCACGACGTCAAACGCAGCGAGCGCGAGATCACGCTGTCGACGTCTTCGGCAAGCGTGCGCATTCAGTTGAACCCGTTCGTGCTCGAATGGCGGATGGCGGACGGGACGCCGTTCGCGAGTGACCGACCCACGCACGCCTACCAGTGGACCGCGCGCAGCGGACTGGTGCGCCATTACGTCGCGCGGTCGCTATCGGATCAGTACTTCGGCCTCGGCGACAAGACCGGGGCGCTCGACAAGCACGGCCGGCGGCTGCGCACGCTGGCACTCGATGCGCTCGGCTACGACGCACGCACGTCGGACCCGCTGTACAAGCATTGGCCGTTCCTGATCCAGCGCAGCACGGCGAGCGGCATTGCGTTCGGGCAGTTCTACGACACGCTGGCACCGGCCACGTTCGACCTCGGCTGCGAGTACGACAACTATCACGGCTTCTATCGCTGCACCGAGATCGACGACGGCGATCTCGATTATTACGTGATCGTCGGCCCGCGCATCCGCGATGTCGTGCGTCGGTTCACCGAGCTCACCGGGCGCATGGCGTTCGGTCCGCGGTGGAGTCTCGGCTACGCGAACACGGCGATGAGCCTCACCGACGCGCCGGACGCGCAGGAACAGCTCGCGCAGTTCCGCGCGCAGCTCGCGCAGCACGATGTCCCCTGCTCCGCCTTCCACTTCGGATCGGGCTATACGAGCATCGGCAAGCGGCGCTACGTGTTCACATGGAATCGCGACAAGTTTCCGCAGCCGCGCGAAGCGATCGACGGATTCGTCCGCGCCGGTCTTCGCACGGTCGTCAACCTGAAGCCCTGCCTGCTCGACGATCACCCTGCGTACGCGGACGTTGCGGCGCGTGGCGCGTTCGTGCGCGACGCGCAGGATGGAACGCCGTGCGTCGGCCAGTTCTGGGACGGCGTCGGTGCACAAGTCGACTTCACGCACCCGGCCGGTGTCGCGTGGTGGCAGGAGAACCTGCAGCGCGAGGTGCTCGACTACGGCATCGACGCAGGGTGGAACGACAACAACGAATACGAGGTGTGGGACGATTTCGGCCTATCGGACGGATTCGGCATCCCGATCGAGATCGGCCGCTCGCGGCCGCTGCAGGCGCTGCTGATGACGCGCGCAACGTTCGAGGCGCAGGCGCGGCATCGGCCTGGCGAGCGCGTCTACACGGTGACGCGCGCCGGACCACCAGGTATCCAGCGCTACGCGCAGACGTGGTCCGGCGACAACACGACGAGCTGGCACACGCTGCGCTGGAACATACGGATGGGCCTCACGATGAGCCTGTCGGGCATGTTCAACACCGGCCACGATGTCGGCGGCTTCTTCGGACCGGTGCCGGACCCTGAGCTTCTGATCCGCTGGACGCAAAGCGGTGCGTTCAGCCCGCGCTTCATCATGAATTCGTGGAAGGAAGGCGGGCAGACGAATACGCCGTGGCTGCATCGCGAAGCGCTCGCGCCGATCCGCGATGCGATCCGGCTCCGCTATCGTCTGCTGCCGTATCTCTACACGCTGTACCGCGAGGCGGCGATGCGCGGTGCGCCGATGCTGCGCCCGCCGTTCTACGATTTCGACGACGATCCCGGCGCGTTCGCCGACAGCGACGACTTCATGGTCGGTCCGAATCTGCTGGTCGCCTCCATCGTCGAGCCGGGGCGGCGCCGGCGGCGCGTTTATCTGCCGGGCGGTCCCCCGGGATGGACGGATTTCTGGACCGGCGCGCGGCACGCTGCGGGGCGCGAGATCGAGATCGACGCGCCGCTCGAGCGCATCCCACTGTTCGTGCCGGATGGCGGGATGATTCCGGCGACCGACTCGCTCGACTTTTCGCGCCTGCATGACGAGCCGTCGCGGCAGCTGCGCATCTTTCCGCCACGCGGCGCCGGCGAGAGCGAGTTCACGCTGTACGAGGACGACGGACTCGGCTTCGGCTACCGTGAAGGCGACTTTGCCGAAATCGACTTCGCGCTTCGCACGACGGGCCGCATGATCACGCTCGATGCGCGCAAGCGCGGCCGTTTTGCGTTGCCCTACGATCGGATATCGATCGTCGTGCCCAACGACGAACGTCGCCGGCTCGTGTTGCGCGGCGACGGTATCATGCTGGCGCCGGCCGGAAGCAAGAATCACCCGCCGACAACGCGTCGAATCACGCGCTGAAAACGCGCCGCATCACTCGCTGAAAGCCCGCCGCGTCACCCGCTGAAAGCGCGCCGCATCACCCGCTGAAAGCGCGCGTGCGCGCACCGATGCATTCGACGTCCAGCACGCCATCCCGCGTCGTGTAGCGGAGTTGCGCAAAGCCGCGGCGCTCGACGCGCTGCGTGCCGAACAGCCACACCTCGTCGAGCGGCGCCGCCGCATCGATATCCTCGGCGCGCGCAACCGGCGGCGCGAGCGGAAGCGCGTAGCCGGCGCGGCCGAAGTGCGGCAGCGTGTCGAGCGACGGCTGCATGTGCAGCAGCGTTCCTCCTGCGTGGCGGGCGCCTGATTCCAGATCGATCCAGTCGGCGTTGCGCGGAAGGTAGACGTCGACCGCACCCCCGGGCCTTTTCACCGGCGCGATCAGCAGGCAGTCGCCGCAGAGGAACTGCTCCTCGAACGGCCATGCAAGCCGATCATCCGCAAACGCGAGGCACATCGCGCGCATCACCGGCAGCCCGGTGGCAGAAGCCTCGTCGCACATCGCGCCGAGATACGGCAGAAGGCGGTAGCGGAACTGCAACCAGCGCTTCGCGATGCGCTCCGCCTCGGCGCCGAAGGCCCATGGCTCGCGCGCGCCCACGCCGTGCAGGCGCATGTGCGACGAGAAGACGCTCCACTGCAGCCAGCGCAGATACAGCTCGGCATCCGGCTGCGTCGACCCGTAGAAGCCGCCGATGTCCGTGGCGTAGAACGGCACGCCGGTGAGGCCCCATGCAAGGCCCCCGCGGATCGACGCGCACATGCCTTCCCAATCCGATTGCGGATCGCCGCCCCATTGGATCGGATAGCGCTGCGCGCCGGTCCACCCCGCCCGCCCCCATACCATCGCCGGCCCCCGGCCATAGCGCTCGGTCGCTTCGTACTCGCAGCGGTTGTAGAGCAGCGAATAGACGTTGTGCAAACGCCGGCCGGTGTCGCCGTTGTGCGCGACGCAGTCGTCGGGCACCTGCTCGCCGAAGTCCGACTTGATCACGTCGACGCCGGCCTCGAACAGCGCGCGGTGCTCGTCGCGCCAGAACGCGTACGCTTGCGGATTCGTGAAATCGATGATCGACGACGGCGACAGCGGCGTCAGCACGTTGCCGAAGGGCGAGGTCGCGGGATCGGCGTCCCAGTCGAAAACGCACGGCGCGCCATCGGATTTCCGGCGCAGGAAGAATCCGCGCTCCGCAAGCGCCGCGTAGCGCGGGCTTTCGATCGATACATAGGGGTAGAGCCACACGCACACGCGCAGGCCGAACGCGCGAATTGCCGCGAGAGCCGCCTTCGGATCGGGATAGCGGCTTTCGTCCCAGCGAAAATCGAAGCGCGTGCGCACCTCCCATGCGGCGCGTCCGTCGAGTGTCAGCACATCGCACGGAACGCCATGCTCGCGCAATGCCGCGGCGACGCCGATCGCCTCGTCGGGCGACGCATAGTAGGCCTTCGAGATCCACAGCCCCAGTCCCCACGCGGGCACCCGTGGCGCCCGGCCCGTGACCTCGGTGTAGCTCGCGAGCAGCGCCGCGGGCGAGTCCACCGCGAACAGGAACAGGTCGAGTGCCTCGTCGTCGGCGACGGCGGCATACGAGCGATGCGACCATTCCGGGTACCCGACGCCATGCGTGACCCGGCCCGGCGTGTTGACGAATATGCCCCAGCCGCCCGGACTCCAGCAGAACGGCGCGTTCTTGTAGGAGCGCCCGGTGTTGACGCCGAGCGCATCCTCGACCTGCGAATGCAGCAGCTGTCCGCGGCGATCCAGCGACGAGAACTTTTCGCCCAGCCCGTAGACGGGCTCGCCTGAAGCCAGTGCCGTCGCGGCGATCCATCGCTCGCCGTCGCATCCGAACGCAGGGAGCCTCGTCCAGCCGCGGAAGTGCTCGTCGGTGATCGACGTGAGCACCGTCGACGCCGAGCGCTGGAGAACGACGCGAAGCGGTTCCTGTTCGAGGATGAGGCGGCTCGAAGTGCCCTGCACGATCACGCGCCCGGCCGCATCCACGTCGAGATCGAGCGGCTGCGGCTTCGTGACGACGAGACCGTAATCCGGGAGCGTCTGCGGGCCGAGCCGCACGCGATAAGCGTCGGCACCATGGCGCTCTATCAGCGCTGGTATCCGATGGCCATTCGACAGCTCGACGTCGAAAGTTGCACGGAAGCGCTCGCGCTGCCGCAGGACGAGGCGAACCGCACGCGCGAAACGGGTTGCATCGAGTTGCATCAGGAGGCCGCCATGCCTGGTTCGACGATACCGGTCAATACACGAACGGCAGCAGCATTTTCGTGCGCTTCATGTAGTCGCGATACTGTTCCTTGAACTGCGCAACCATGAAGGCTTCCTCGCGCCGCGCACTGAAGACGAAGTAAGCTCCGAACAGGATGAGCGGTACCACCCAGAACGGGCTCGCAGCGATCGCCGAGCCGAGCATCATCAATATGATCCCGGTGTAGATCGGATGCCGCACGAACGCGTAGGGGCCGGTTGTCACGAGCTCGGGATCCTGCTTTCGGGACATCGGCATGCCCCAGTTCCGGCCAAGATGCACGCGAGCCCAGATGGCGATCCCGATGCCGAGCGCACAGCACGCGACGCCGAGGGCGCCGGTCAGCGCACTGGTCGCCGCATGCTGTTGCGCGTGCCGAAGCGCCTGGCGAACGACTGGAACGCGCAGCGTGAGCACGACCACGACGACAATGACGAAACGCAGGCCGATCTGCGTTGACCATGACCGCCGGCCGACGTTGCGCTTGGTGCGCGTGGCGGCGATCGCCCAGTACACGAAAAGGACGAACCAGAGCAGGCTGATGATCCGGATGTAGATCGTCATGCCGATGGATCATCGGGCGCTTCGCACAGCCCTGCCGCGGCGGCGCGGGCGACGCCAACGGGTTTCACTCTGGGCGCCGGCATTGCGCGTCCGGACCCGGCGTCACCGATGCACGGACCGTGCTGCGTTTGAGGCCCCTGTCCTCGTCTCCGCCTTGACCAGCACGCAGTTCTGGCTCTTCCAATGAATCCGGTCGGGGCTCTCGACGTCGAACTCCATCAGCTTGACCGTCGCTTTGGGCAAGACCACGACGTGCTTCGCATCGCCGCGGTACTCGACGCGGTCGAGTTCCTGCGGCGGCGTCCGTTCGTCCATTCCGACCAGCCTGTCTCGCTGAAACTCGAAAACGCCGCCGTCACCGAACAGCACTTCGCATAGGCCGCCCTTGGCCAGGGCCATCAGCTGACCGAACGGATCGCTCCCGTTGGCGCGGGTCGATGCCGGACGCGACCATTGCTTCCCGATGAGCGGGTTGCGCTCCGGGGGTAACGGCGGCTGCTTCAGCCACTGCCTTCGCGCGGCATCGGCAGCGGCGGATGCAGCCGCCGCCCCACCGGCATTTCCATTCGGTGCGGTTCGTGCGACTCCCGGGGGCTGCGCCTGCGGTTGCTGAAATTGCTGGTCTCGCTGTCGCTCCTGCTCCTGCAGCTTCATGCTGCCTTCGTAGGTCCACGGCTTGGGGATTTCGCCGGGCGTTTCGCCAAATGCCGGGTAGGCCCCGCAGGCGAAGAAGAAAGCGGATACCGCGAGGGACAAACGCACTGCCCGATGTGAATTTTTCACCGTGCCTCCTTCCGCGCGAGGGGTACGCGGAATGGTGCTACCAGTCGGGCACAAACGCCAGATGGATGAAGCAGAATCTCACGCACATCAACTATCGACTGTTACCGGAGCTGCGTGGCAATTTGACGAATGGGTCGCTGGGTCCCCGCCTTCGCGGGGACGACGAACCTTCGGGCTCGCGGGGACGACGACCTTCGGGCGCTCTGCCGTCAGGCAAAGCTCCGTGGCGCGAAACTCGCGTCACGCAAGCCCCGTCGTTCCCGCGGAGGCGCGAACCCAGCGTCTTCGCTCGAATGCGCCGCTGGGTCCCCGCCTTCGCGGGGACGACGACCTTCGGTAGCTCTACCGTCACGCAAAGCTCCGTGGCGCGAAACTGGCGTCACGCAAGCCCCGTCGTTCCCGCGGAGGCGGGAACCCAGCGTCTTCGCTCGAATGCGC
>Ga0207674_10005119_pt1 | contig 15648 bp, 13 predicted proteins | sample KBSCornC72_FD_184303 | JGI IMG/M metagenome (GOLD analysis project Ga0207674, IMG submission 184303) | Corn rhizosphere microbial communities from Kellogg Biological Station, Michigan, USA - KBS Corn C7-2 (SPAdes) (version 2) | ecosystem: Host-associated > Plants > Roots > Rhizosphere > Soil ... | reverse complement strand
TATATCTTCGGCGCCTTCCTGATCTTCACCGGCATCAAGATGCTGTTCGGCGGTGCGGACGATCAGGCCGACATCGGCGCCAATCCGGTGGTGCGCTGGCTGTCCGGTCACCTGCGCGTGACGAAGGACCTTCGCGGCCATCATTTCGTCGTGCGCGTGCCCGACGGGAAGACGGGCCGGATGGTGCTGGCAATGACGCCCTTGTTGCTGGCGCTGATCGTCATCAATCTCGCCGATCTGGTGTTCGCGGTGGACAGCGTGCCGGCGATCTTCGCGATCACGACCGATACGTTCATCGTCTACACGTCGAACATCATGGCGATCCTCGGTCTGCGCGCGCTCTATTTCGCGCTGTCGGCGATGATCCATCGTTTCCATCTGCTCAGCTATGCGCTGGCGGCGGTACTGATCTTCATCGGGGCGAAGATTTTCGTGACGGACTTCGTGATGGGCGGCGACAAGTTTCCGCCGTTGTGGAGCCTGGGGATCACGCTGGCGCTGATCATGGGCGGGGTGCTGGCGTCATTGTGGGTGACGCGGGGGGAGAATGATCAATCCTCCCCTGCAAGGGGAGGTGGCAGGCCGAAGGTCTGACGGAGGGGTATCGCCCTGCCGATAGGGTGTCACCCCTCCACCACTTCGTGGTCCCCCTCCCCTTTCAGGGGAGGATTTCAGTCGAGGTTGGGCCGTAGCCAGCGTTCCGCCGTCGCGAGGTCGACACCGCGTCGTTTGGCATAGTCCTCAAGCTGGTCCCGCCCGACCCGCGCCACGCCGAAATATTCCGATTGCGGGTGGCCGAAGTAGAAGCCGCTGACCGCCGCTGTGGGCAGCATCGCGAAATGCTCGGTCAGGGTGATGTGGGCGGTGCGGTGCACGTCCAGCATCTCGAACAGGAATGTCTTGAGGCTGTGCTCCGGGCAGGCGGGATAGCCGGGCGCGGGGCGGATGCCGCGATATTGTTCCTTGATGAGCGCCTCGTTGGTGAGTTGCTCGTCCGGCGCATAACCCCACAGCGTGGTGCGGACGTGCTGGTGCAGCCGCTCGGCGAAGGCTTCGGCCAGACGGTCCGCCAGCGCTTTCAGCAGGATGTCGGAATAATCGTCGTGGCTCGCCTTGAACTTCGCGAGGTGACTTTCGATGCCATGGCCCGCGGTCACCGCGAAACCGCCGATCCAGTCGCCGTCGTGGCTGATGAAGTCGGCCAGGCACATATTCGCCCGCCCTTCCCGCTTCGCTACCTGCTGGCGCAGCATGGGCAGGCGGACATGCTTTTCATCCTCGACATGGACGATGATGTCGTCGCCTTCGCGGCGGCACGGCCACAGGCCCGCGACGCCCTTGGCCACCAGCCATTTCTCGGCGATGATCTGGTCCAGCATCTTCTGCGCGTCGGCGAAGAGACTGGTGGCGCTCTCCCCCACGACCGTGTCGGTCAGGATCGCGGGATAATTGCCCGCCAGTTCCCATGCGCGGAAAAAAGGCGTCCAGTCGATATAGTCGCGCAGGTCCGCGAGATCCCAGTCGGGAAAGACATGCACGCCGGGCTGGAGCGGCTTGCCGGGCTTCAGGCTCTCGTCGATCTCGAACGCATTGATGCGGGCGTCCGCAATGGGCACCAGCGCGCTCTGGCCCTTGTTGGCGCGGGCCACGCGGATCTTGTCATATTCGTCGGCCACCCCCGCCACGAACGGGTCGCGCTGCGTTTCGGAAAGAAGCGCCGTCGCCACGCCGACCGCGCGGCTGGCGTCGAGGACATGCACGACCGGCCCCTTATATTCCGGCTCGATGCGCAGCGCGGTGTGGACCTTGGAGGTGGTCGCGCCGCCGATCAGCAGCGGCATGGTCATGCCGGCCCGCTGCATCTCGTTGGCGACCGTCACCATCTCGTCGAGCGAGGGGGTGATGAGGCCGGACAGGCCGATCATGTCGGCGTCATTCTCGTTCGCCGCCTGAAGGATCGTGGTCCACGGCACCATGACGCCCAGGTCGATCACCTCGAACCCGTTGCACTGCATGACCACGCCGACGATATTCTTGCCGATGTCGTGCACGTCGCCCTTCACCGTCGCCATGATGATGCGGCCCTTGCCCTTTGCGTTCGGGTCTTTTTCCGCCTCGATATAGGGGAAAAGGTGGGCAACCGCCTTTTTCATGACACGGGCGGATTTCACCACCTGCGGCAGGAACATCTTGCCGGAGCCGAACAGGTCGCCGACGACGTTCATGCCGTCCATCAGCGGCCCTTCGATGACCTCGATCGGGCGACCGCCGGCATCGCGGACGGCGACCCGCGCTTCCTCGGTATCCTCGACCACATAGGTGTCGATGCCCTTGACCAGCGCATGTTCGATCCGCCGGGTGACCGGCCAGCCGCGCCATTCCTCCGCCGCCTTTTCTGCGACGGCATCCGATCCGCGATAGCTTTCGGCCAGCGCCACCAGCCGTTCGCCCGCATCGGGATCGCGGTTGAGGATGACGTCCTCGCACGCGGTGCGCAGCGCGGGGTCGATGGTGTCGTAGACATCGAGCTGGCCCGCGTTGACGATAGCCATGTCGAGCCCTGCCGGGATCGCATGATAGAGAAAGACCGAGTGCATCGCGCGGCGCACCGGCTCGTTACCGCGAAAGCTGAACGAGAGGTTGGAAAGGCCGCCCGAGAAATGCACATGCGGGCAGCGTTTCTTGATCTCCTTCACCGCCTCGATGAAGTCCACGCCATAATTATTATGCTCCTCGATCCCGGTGGCGACCGCGAAGACATTGGGGTCGAAAATGATGTCCTCGGGCGGAAAGCCGATGCTCATCAGCAGCTTGTAGGCGCGTTCGCAGATTTCGACCTTGCGCGCGGCCGTGTCCGCCTGCCCCACTTCGTCGAACGCCATGACGACGGCGGCCGCGCCATAGGCCATGCATTTGCGGGCGTGGAAGAGGAACTGCTCCTCGCCCTCCTTCATGCTGATCGAGTTCACGATGGGCTTGCCCGAAACGCATTTCAGGCCGGCCTCGATCACGCTCCACTTGCTGCTGTCGATCATCACGGGGACGCGGCTGATGTCTGGTTCGGCGGTGATGAGCTTCAGAAACTGTTCCATCGCCGCCTGCGAATCCAGCAGGCCCTCGTCCATGTTCACATCGACGATCTGCGCGCCATTCTCCACCTGCTGGCGCGCGATATCGACGGCGGCGGCATAGTCGCCCGCCATGATGAGCTTCTTGAACTTGGCCGATCCGGTGACGTTGGTGCGTTCACCGATGTTGATGAAGTTGGCACCGTTTTGTTCAGTTGTCATGTCATTCCCCACGCCGTTCGTCCTGAGTGGAGACTGAGCTTGTCGAAGGCTCCGTATCGAAGGACCTGCGCTTCATCTCAGTCCTTCGATACGCCATTTCGACTTCGCTCAATGGCTACTCAGGACGAACGGCTTTCCTCTATTCGGCGATCTAAGCCGCGATATGCATCGGTTCCAGACCCGCCAGCCGCGTCACCACCGGAACCTCCGGCACGACCCTCGGCGCCAGCCCCGCCAGCGCCTTTGCCGTCGCCCCGATATGCGCGGGCGTGGTGCCGCAGCAGCCGCCGACCATGTTGACCAGCCCTTCGCGCTGCCATTCCGCGATCAGGCTGGCGGTCGTCTCCGGCAGTTCGTCATATTGTCCCAGTTCGTTGGGCAGGCCGGCGTTGGGATAAGCCAGGATCAGCGCGTCGGCGACCTTCGACAATTCGGTCAGATAGGGGCGCAGCAGGTCGGCTCCGAACGCGCAGTTCACCCCGATGGTCAGCGGCTTCAAATGCCGCAGCACATACCAGAAGGCGATGATGGTGTGGCCCGACAGGTTGCGGCCCGACATGTCGGTGATCGTGAAGCTGAGCATCAGCGGCACCGACCGGCCCGCCGCCTGCTCCGCCTCGCGCGCGGCCATACCGGCGGCCTTGGCGTTGAGCGTGTCGAAGCAGGTTTCGACGAGGATGAAATCCACCCCACCCTCGATCAGCGCGTCGCACTGCTCGCGATACTGGCCCTTGAGCGTGTCGAAGTCGATCTCGCGAAAGCCGGGGTCGTTGACCTGCGGGCTAAGCGACAGCGTCTTGTTGGTCGGGCCGATGGACCCGGCGACAAAGCGGCGCTTGCCGTCCTTCGCCTCCGCTTCCTCGGCACATTCACGCGCCAGCTTCGCGGCGGCGAGGTTGAGGTCGCGGACCAGATGCTCGCAGCCATAATCGCTGAGCGCGATCCGCGTGGAGGAGAAGGTGTTGGTCTCGATCATGTCCGCGCCATTGTCGAGATAGGCGCTGTGGATCGCCTTCACGACATCCGGCCGCGTGATGCACAGCAAGTCGTTGTTGCCCTTCTGGTCATGCGCGAGATCGAGGTCGCCGCGATAATCGGCCTCCTGCAACCCATAGGTCTGGATCGAAGTGCCATAGCCGCCGTCGAAAATCAGGATGCGCTCCGCCGCCGCCGCGCGCAGCGCCCGTTCGGCCTCTGACTGGGGAAAGCTCATGCCGACGTCTCCTGCACCTGTGTCTCCTGCACCTGCGCCACCGGCCTTTTGCCGAGGATATGGCAAATGGCATAGGCGAGTTCCGCCCGATTGAGCGTGTAGAAATGAAATTGCCGCACGCCGCCCGCATAGAGGCGGCGGCACAGTTCGGACGCGACCGTCGCCGCGATCAGGTGGCGCGCCTCCGGATGATCGTCCAGCCCGTCGAACAGGTCGGGAATCCAGCCGGGCACCGCCGTGCCGCCCAGCTTGGCCATGCGGGTGACGCCGCTCAGGCTCATCACCGGCATGATGCCCGGCACGATCTCCGCCTTGATCCCCGCCGCCGCCGCATCGTCGCGAAAGCGCAGGAAGGTGTCAGGCTCGAAGAAGAATTGCGTGATCGCCCGGTCGGCGCCCGCGTCGATCTTGCGTTTCAGATTGTCGAGGTCGGCGGATTTGCTAACCGATTCCGGGTGGGATTCGGGATAGGCGGCGACGCTGATCTCGAAGGGGGCGACCGCGCGCAGGCCCTTCACCAGAGCCTCGGCGCAGTCATAGCCATCGGCATGGGGCACGAAGGGTCCGCCGGTCGGCACGTCGCCGCGCAGCGCCACGATATGCTTGACCCCCGCATCCCAATAGGCGCGGGCGACCGCGTCGATCTCTTCCCGCGACGCCTCGACGCAGGTCAGATGCGCGGCGGCGGGCACGCGCGTTTCCTTTGCGATGCGCGCCACCGTGGCATGGGTGCGATCGCGCGTCGATCCGCCCGCGCCATAGGTGACGGAGAAGAAACGCGGCGCGAGCGGCGCCAGCGTCTCGATCGCGGACCACAGCGACAGCTCCATCTTCTCCGACTTGGGCGGGGAAAATTCGAACGAAATATCGGCATCACCGGGCAGGGTGTTGATGAACGGCACGTCAGCCAGCCTCTCGGTCATTATGATGTTCCCACGGTACGAAGGACGTGCACATGGCTCTCCCGCCGATGTCCCACCCAGATTTTTACGGTCAGCGCGCCGCCGGACAAGGTTTCCACCGCCGTCATATCGAGGCCGTGTTGCCGGAACCAGCCCGTCATCTGCTCGTCGGAGAAACCGAGGCGGGCATGGGCGGCGAGCGTGCGCAGATCCTCACGGTCATGCGCGGCGAAATCGGCGATCATCAACAGGCCGTCGTCCGCCAGCAGGCGCGCGAGTTCGCCGATCGTCGCCCGAGGCGTCTGCGCATAATGCAGCACCTGATGCAGGATGATCGTGTCGGCGCAGCCATCGTCCAGCGGCAGGGCGTTGAAGTCGCCCATCATCAGCCGATATTTGGCGGCATCCTCCGCCGGCAGCTTCGCACGGGCGAGGCGCAGCATGTCCGGGCTGCGGTCGATCGCGATGACGCCATCGGCCGATGCCCCGAATAGTTCCACCATGCGCCCCGTACCCGTGCCGACATCGAGCAGCCGCCCGAGCGGCCGGTCGCCCAGCAGGCGCATCATCGCCGCCTCCACCTCCGCCTCCGGCACGTGGAGCGAGCGGATCGCGTCCCATTCTCCCGCATGCTCCGCGAAATACTGCGCGGCGGCGGCGGCCCGGTCGGCGCGCACCGCGGTCAGGCGGGCGATGTCCGCATCAATCCAGAGCTGCTCCTCCACCGAGGGCCGCACATGATCGAACCAGCGGAACATCGCGCACGCGGCCGCGCCTTCGCCCGGCGTGAGGAAAACCCAGCTTCCTTCCTTGCGGCGATCGACCAGCCCGGCCTCGACGAGGATGCGGATATGGCGCGATACACGCGGCTGGCTTTGCCCCATCACCTGCGCGATCTCGCCCACCGCCAATTCCATCGTGCGGAGGAGATGGACGATACGCAAGCGCGTCGGGTCGGCAAGCGCCCGGAAAATGTCGAGGGTGTCGGCCATTTCCAGCCTATATAAAGAATTCTTTATATGCGTCAATGGGCTCGCGACGAGCGTCGGACTCCCCGAGAATGTGCTTACGCTGCACCTGCACAGTGGGGATTGCGTAATCGCAATGAACAGGATACCAATTCTTTCCGCAGGCTTAACGGGTGGGAGAGCGGTTCTCCAAACCGCCTGCTCTTAATAAACCTGTAGAGGGGTTAGCACATGTCGAAGACTATCGCTCTGTCTCTGGTCCTGGCCGCCTCGCTCGGCCTGACCGCTTGCTCCAAGTCGGACACCGGCAATGCCGCGAACGCGATGAACAATGCCGCCGGCAATGCCGAAATGGCTGCGGACAACGCGATGAATGCCGCAGGCAACATGATGAACAGCAGCGCCAACGCCATGTCGAACGCTGCCAACGCCACGACGAACGCCGCCAACGCGAAGTAAGTCTCCGGCCCTGCCGGGACGCCTTCAAGGGCCGCCGTGCGTCGGGCACGGCGGCCCATTTGGTTTATGCGCTCGTTGCTGCTCAGCGAAAAACCCACTGGCGGTTGAGCAGGAAGACGAAGCCTGGCGTCACCAGGCCCATCAGCGGGATCGGCGCCCACACCGGCAGCCCTGCCCATGTCACGGTCAGCCAGACCCAGAAGGCGTTGAGCGCGAGGCTGAACAGCGACGCGGTGACAAAGCGGACCATGCGCGCGACCGAGGCCGGCTCCTGCCCATGGCCGCGAAAGGTGATCGCCCCATGGGCGAAATAGCCCGCCACCACCGCGCACAGATAGCCCGCGACATTGGCCAGTTGCGGATGCAGACCGCCCTTGTCGGCCAGCAGCCAGTAGACAGCCGCCTGCAACGCCGTGACCCCGCCACCGACCAGCCCGTACCGCAATATCTGCCCCAGCATTATTCGATTCACTGATTACCCTTCATCGTCCTGCCTGTCCTTGGCCCGCGCACCGCTTTGCCCATTGCGGTTTCGCTTGGCGAAGCTAGAGCATGCGTCGTCCCGCCCGTCCGATACGATCGGGACGGCGCCGTCAAGGTGGGCCGTAACATGGGATCGTGCACATGCCAGTCTTCGACCGTTCGCCGGAACGGCAGCCGATAGCTTTCGTAACCCCGCAGGATCCCGACCCCTCGTGAGCATGTCCGCAACCACCAGCCCCCACCCTCCTATTTCCGCACGTCGGCAAAGGATTGAAATCCTTTATGCCATCGCCGAGCGCGAGTGGATCTGGCTGGTGTTCATCGCCTGGGCGATCATCGCCGCGGTTTACCTCTCCCGCAACGGCCCGCAGATGCACTTTATGTCGCTGGGCGATACCGACGACAATATGCGTTACCTTCAGGTGCGCGACTGGTTGCAGGGGCAAAGCTGGTGGGATCTGCGCCAGCATCGCATGAACCCGCCGGTGGGTGGCAACATCCACTGGAGCCGGCTGGTCGACCTGCCCATTGCCGGCCTGATGATCGGACTGACCCCGTTCGTCGGCACGGCGCGGGCGGAGCAACTGGCGCTGGGCATCGCGCCACTCATCCCGCTGCTGCCGCTGATGTGGGCGCTGGCCTTCACCACCCGAAGCCTGTCGCGCGGCGGGATCGGCTGGGCGGTCGCGGCGCTGCTCCCGCTATCGGCGGAGATGGGCCTGTCCATGTACATGCCGATGCGCGTCGACCATCATGGCTGGCAGTTGGCGCTGACCGCGATCACGCTGGGCGGGCTGGTCGACCGGCGCTGGGTGCGCGGCGGCATCGTCGCGGGCGTGTCGAGCGCGCTGTCGGTGGCGATAGGCATGGAGATGATGGTCTATCTGGCCGGCGCGGGCGCGCTGGTCGCGCTGCGCTGGGTGTTCAAGGATGGCGCGTCGCGGCGGATGATCCCCTATGCGCTGGCGCTGGCCGGAACCACGGCGGCGAGTTTCGTGCTGTTCGCCAGCGAGGCCAATCGCCTGCCCATGTGCGATGCCCTGTCGCCGGTGTGGACCACGCTGCTGGTGATGGCGGGCGCGCTGATGCTGCTGCTCGGCCTCGCCAGACTGCCGCGCTGGCCGCTGCGGCTGGCGGCGGGGATGGTGGCGGGCGCGGCGCTGCTGGCGTTCGCCTACAGTGTCTGGCCGCAATGTCTGAGCGGCGCCTATCAACTCTCGCCGGAGCTGCAAAAGAGCTGGCTGATCTATATTCGCGAGGCCAAGCCGATCACGCAGCAGGCGCGCAACGTCTGGGTGCCGCTGGTCGGCCTGCCCGCGACGGGTACGCTGTGCGCGCTCATTGCCTGCTGGACCTATCGCCGTGACCGGGAACGGCTGTGGGCGGCGGTAACGGTGGCGCTGATGATCCTGTTCGCGGGCGCGCTGCTGTTCTGGCAGATTCGGGCGGGGCCGGCGGCGCAACTGCTCGCCATCCCGGCGGTGGCATGGGCGGCGGGCGCGGTGCTGAACGCGCTCTATCGGGGGCCGACGTGGAAGCGCGTCGCCGCGCTCGCGGGAATCTTGCCGCTGGCGGCGGTCTTCTGCCTCTATCCGCTCTATCCCAAGCTGGCGCCCTATATCGCGACCGCCAAGGAGAAGGCGAAGGCGGCGGCCGATGCGAAAAATCCCAAGCCAAGGGTGAAGAAGCCCTCCGCCAATGCCTTGTGCCGCACGCTGCCCGCGCTGAGCGTCCTGGATCAGCTACCACCGGCGGTGATCTTCACCATGGTCGATCTCGGCCCGCGCATTCTCGCGACGACGCACCACAGCGTCATCGCCGGTCCTTATCACCGCAACGGCGCCGCCATCCTCGACGTCCACCATGCGATGGATGGCCCGCCGGAGCGGTTCCGCGCCATCGCGGCGGCGCATGGCGCGCGGTATTTGCTGATCTGTCCCGGCTTCCCCGAAGGCTCCATCTATGTTCAGCGCAGCCCCAAGGGTTTTTACGCACAGATGATCCGGGGACAGGTGCCCGCCTGGCTGACACCCGTGACGCTGCGATCGGGCGAGGTTCTGCCCTACTCGCTCTATCGGATCGATTACCGGCATTAGCACATCGCATCTTTGATACGAACCGTTCGCCCTGAGCGAAGTCGAAGGGGCCTGCCGAGCGAAGCCGAGGCATTCTCGCTCCGCTCGAAGATAGGCTTCGACTTCGCTCAGCCCGAACGGTGATGAGGATGATCTGGACTTGACGCGGAGTGCGTCAGGCGCGGCGGTCCGCGAAAAACGCCCGGAGCAGCGCCCCCGCCTCCCCCTCGCCGACGCCGGGGAAAATTTCCGGGCGATGATGGCATTGCGGATGGGTGAAGACGCGCGCGCCATGCTCAACGCCGCCGCTCTTGGGATCGCTGGCGCCATAATAGACGGCATCGAGCCGGGCATGGGCGATCGCGCCCGCGCACATCGCGCACGGCTCCAGCGTGACCCACAGAACATGGCCCGCCAGCCTGAAATCACCGGCGGCCGCAGCCGCCGCGCGGATCGCGACGATCTCCGCATGGGCGGTCGGGTCATTGTCGCGGCGATTGCGATTCTGCCCCTCTCCCACGATTCGCCCGCCCAGCGTAACGACTGCGCCAATCGGCACTTCGCCCGCCGCCGCGGCATCGCGAGCGAGATCCAGCGCGCGCCGCATCGGCGGGGGCAGCGGAAAGGGAGACGCCATCGCCCCGCCCTATCGCAGGGCGGCCGTCCTGCGAAGGGGGCTTTGCCGCGAGGGCGGGTTGCTGATAGGGTCAGCAGGTCGGCCGCGACGGTTGACGAATGCGGCGGATGACTGTATCCGCGCCGCTTTCCGAGCTTCCGCTTCAGTACAGGGTACAACGAATCATGTCGCGCATCTGCGAACTCACCGGCAAGTCCCGCCAGGTTGGCCACAATGTGTCCCACGCCAACAACAAGACCAAGCGGGTCTTCCTGCCGAACCTTCAGGACGTGACGCTGCTGTCCGAGGCGCTGGAGAAGGGCTTCAAGCTGCGCGTTTCCACGCATGGCCTGCGCTCGGTCGAGCATGTCGGCGGCCTGGACAACTGGTTGCTGAAGACCAGCGACGAGAAGCTGTCGCTGCGCGCGCGTCGCCTGAAGCGCGACATCGCCAAGAAAAAGACCGCCATCGCCGCCTGATCCGGGCTTGGGTTGAGGCTTTCCAAAGGGCGACCCCCATGGGGCCGCCCTTTTGGTGCTTGCCTCCGGTCAAGTCGGCGCTCTACCCTCTCCCGCATAAAATGCGCGAGAGGAGAATGTCTTGCACCAGATAGCGATCATCGGGTCGGGGCCTGCCGGCTATTATACGGCGGAGGCGTGCCAGAAGCGGTTCGGCGCGGATGTCCATATCGATATCATCGACCGGCTCCCCGTCCCGTTCGGCCTGATCCGCAGCGGCGTCGCGCCCGATCACCAGTCGATCAAGGCGGTGTCCCGCCGCTACGAGGCGATCGCGCTGAGCGAGACGGTGCGTTTTGCCGGCCATGTCTCGGTCGGCACCGACGTGACGATCCCGGAATTGCAGACGCTCTATGACGCCGTCGTGATCGCAACGGGAGCGCCGCGCGATACGCCCCTCGCCATAGCGGGCGCGGACCTGCCCGGCGTGATCGGCAGCGCGGCCTTCGTCGGCTGGTACAATGGCCATCCCGAATTCGCCGATCTGGCGCCCGCGATCCATGGCAAGCATGTCGCGGTGATCGGTAACGGCAATGTCGCGCTGGACGTCGCGCGCATCCTGGCGAAGACCGCCGAGGAGTTCGCCGGCTCCGACATCGTCGGCCACGCTTTCGACCATCTCACCGCGTCGGAGCCGGCGCGAATCACTATCGTCGGGCGGCGCGGACCGCACCAGATCGCGATGACGCCCAAGGAATTGGGCGAACTGGGCCGGCTGATGCGCGCCGCGCCCTATGTCTCCCCCGACGACCTGCCCCCGGTCGAGGCCGATGCCGCGCTCGACCCCGGCCAGCGCAAGTCGGTGACCCTGCTGCGCGATTTCGCCGCGCATCCTTCCAGCAAGCCGGTGGTGATCGAATTCGACTTCTTCGCCATGCCGGTGGCGGTGGAGGGCGACGGTCGGGCAGAGCGGCTGATCGTCGAACGGTCCATGCTGGATGCCGACCAGCGGTGCGTCGGGACCGGCGAACGCTATGCGATTCCCGCCGACATCATCGTGAGTTGCATCGGCTATCGCACGCCGCCCATCCCGGACGTGCCCTATGATGAAAAGCTGGGCCGCTTCGCCAACAGCGACGGGCTGATCGCGCCGGGCCTCTATGCCGCCGGCTGGGCACGGCGCGGTCCCACCGGCACCATCGGCACCAACAAGCCGGACGGGTTCATGATCGCGGAGAAGATTGCGGCGGACATACCGGTGGCTGCCGGCAAGGCAGGGCGCGCGGGCCTCGACGCACTGCTCGCCCAGCGCGGCGTCGACCTCGTCACCTTCCGCGACTGGCAGAAGATCGACGAGGCCGAGATCGGCCGTGCTCGCGATGGCGCGCCAAGGGAGAAGTTCGTCGCCGTGGCGGAGATGATGGCGGCGCGCGGCGGGTGAGAGACGGGTATCGCATCATGCGTCGGTGAAGGCAGGAACCGGGTTCGGGAGCGAGGGGAATGCATGGCCCGGCCTCCTGCCTTCATGGACGCATGATCGCCCCCGCGCTCATGCCGCGCGCAGTTCGGCGAGCAGATCGCTGACCGCCTGACCCAGTTCCCGCGAACGGGCGGAAACGGCGGTGGCGATCTCGGATGTGTTGCGCATCGCCGCCTTTGCATCCTGGATCACCTCCTCCAGCGCATCGGCATCGCTCGACGTCTGGCCGATGTGCCCCGCCATCGCCTCGGTCGCGGCGGCGATGTCACCGGTCTGGCCGATCTGGCGGTCGACCAGTTCGGCGATGCGCCGCGAACTGTCCTCGATCGTGCGGACCTTGCCCGTCGCGAGCGTGATCGCCTGCGAAACGCTTTGGGTCGCGGAGCGGATACCGGACAGTTGCGCCTCGATCTGACGAGTCGCGGCGCCAGTCTGGCCGGCCAGTTCCTTCATCTCGCCGGCCAGCACGACGAAGCCGGTCCCCTCCGCGCAGCGCGTCGCCTCCATCGCCGCATTGAAGGCGAGCATGCGGCTTTGCGCCGAAACCCGCGCCACGATGGCGAGGATCTCGCTGGCCGAATCGACGGTCGCGCCCAGCGCGGCGATTTCCGGTTCCAGCCGCCGCGTGGACGCCGCAGCCTGAGCTGCCGCCGCCAGCGCGAGCGAACTATGGCTGCCGACGCCGCCGATGGCCAGCACCAGCCCTTCCGTGTCATGGGCGACGGTCGACGCGCCCCGCTCGGCAAGGCCCTGCGACCGGCGCATTTGCACGAAGCGGTCCTCGGTCGATTCGAGCATGGCGAGAAGCTGGTCGCGGCTGTCGCCCAGCAAGAGGCCCATGCGGCCCAGTTCGGCGACGATCTCGCCTAGCCGTCCTTCCAGGGCGTCGGCGACGGCGCGGCGGCGATTCAGCGCCTCCTGCGCCTCCCGCGCCGCCGATATGGCGCTGCGGTGCCTGTCGGCTTCCGCCTGCGCCTGAGCGAGCGCGGCCATGGCGCGCTCCGCCACGGCGCGCGCGGTATCGGCGCCTTCGCGCAACAGCCGCTGCCCTTCGGCTTCCCTGGCTTTGTTGGTGATGAGGTCGGAAAGGCGCGCGACGAGCCACAGCAGCGCCACGCATTGCAGCACGACGATGAGCGCATGGAGCAGCACGCGCGGCAGGTTCGCGCCGCCGGCAAAGACCCAGTCCGGCGCGATCTGCGTGAGCAGCAGGTGATGCATTGCCGTCGCCCCCGCCGCGGCGATGATCGCCCAGCGGTCGCACAGCACCGCCAACGCGGCGATGGTCGCGAAGAAATACATGTGCATGTCCATCTGCCACGGATGGCCGTCGAACAGAAAGACGAAGAGCGCGGGAAAGGCGGTCGCGGTTATCGCGAGCGCAATGCGAGTGGCGGCGTCGGCGCGGCGGCCCAGGAACACCCAGATGGCGGGCAGCACGGACAAAAGCGCGGCGATCATCGTCACCAGCCCGCTCGACGGCGCGTCCAGCGCGGTTCCCGCGACGCCGAGAACGATCGTGTTGAGCATGAAGATGCCGACCAGCACGCGCGCGGCCGCATAGCGCAACGGGTGCAGGGGATCGTTCCGGGGATCGTTCGGGGCATTGTCCGGCATCGGCTCAGCCCTCTCCGCAGCCCGCGCCGCGAGCGGGAATGGCGAGCACGCCGAGCGGCAGCAGCGCCCGGATGATCCGGTCCCGCCGTCCCGCCAGGACCAGCGCGCCGTCGGGCGTCGCGGCCATCAGCCGGCCATCGACCGCGATCGCCGCATTGAGGGTAGCCACCATGGACACGGGGTAGAGCGCAACGGTGCGCACCGCCCCCTGCGATGGCGCCAGCGCGGGCAGCGCGGAGAGCGACAGGACGAACAGGCTCTGGGCGACGGCGGTGACGGACATTGGGCAGCTCCGAAGGCGATGTCCGGAGGCTAGGTGGTCGTCCTTAAGTGCGCGTTAGGCAAAACGGGCATGATTGCGGGGACAAACCCGCACAAACCCCGACCAAAATTCCCAAATTGCGTAGTTGCCGATCGTCCAGCGCGAATCAGACGCGCATCGGCATCAGCACATATAGCGCCGGCGAGCTGTCATTCTCGCGGATCAGAGTCGGGGCGGCGGCATCGGCGAGGTGCAGCTCGACATTATCCCCTTCGATCTGGCCGAGGATGTCGAGCAGATAGCGCGCGTTGAAGCCGATCTCGAACGTGTCGGCATTATAGTCGCCGGGCACTTCCTCGGCCGCCGTGCCGTTTTCCGGGCTGGTGACGGAAAGCGTCACCTTGTCCCGGTCGAGCGCCATCTTGACCGCGCGGGTCTTGTCGGTGGCGATGGTCGCGACGCGGTCCACCCCGTCCTCGAAACCGCGCGGGTCGATCTTGAGCAGCTTGTCGTTGGCGGTGGGGATGACGCGGCTGTAATCCGGGAAGGTGCCGTCGATCAGTTTCGACGTCAGGATCGCACTGCCAAGGCCGAAGCGGATCTTGGTCGGCGACAGGTCGATGCGCACGCTGCCGTCCACTTCATCGAGCAGCTTGCGCAGTTCGCCGATGCATTTGCGCGGGATGATGATGTCGGGCATCCCCTCCGCGCCATCGGGCCGGGCGACGGTGAAGCGGGCGAGGCGATGACCATCGGTCGCGGCGGCCTTCAGCGTCGGTTCCGGGTCTTCCGAGACATGGAAGAAGATGCCGTTGAGATAGTAGCGCGTCTCCTCCGTGGAGATGGCGAAGCGCGTCTTGTCGATGATCTGCATCAGCGATTTGGCGGGGAGTTCAAAGGCGGTGGGCAGCGCGCCCTCCGCGATCATCGGGAAATCGTCGCGCGGCAGCGTCTGGAGGTTGAAGCGCGCCCGCCCCGCCTGCACCAGCATCTTGCCCTCCGCCGCGTCGAGCAGCACCTGGCTGCCCTCCGGCAGCTTCCGCATGATGTCGAAAAAGGTGTGCGCGGGCACGGTGATCGCACCGGCGCGCTCGACGGTGGCCTGCACGCTTTCGACGATTTGCAGGTCGAGGTCGGTCGCGGTCAGCCGGATAGAGCCGTCCGCCGCCGCCTCGATCAGCACGTTCGAGAGGATGGGGATGGTATTGCGCCGCTCGACCACCGACTGCACATGGCCGAGGCTCTTCAACAGAGTCGCGCGTTCGATGGTGGCCTTCATCCCTGATCCCGTTTCGTTCGGCTTAGGGCGGATTGGCCCGGCCGGGCGTCCGCTGGTGGCTGTGATCCGTCATTCCTTAAAGGAAACGCGGGCCGGGGCAAGGGCAGACCCCATGCGCAAGGGCCTTGTGGGGTACGCCAGGCTTGCAAAGCTGTGGATGATCGGCTTTGCCTGTCTCATGATGGGGATGCGGGCAGGCGCGATGACGGTTATGCTGGGCGTGGCGATGATCGCGGCATCGGCCAGCGCGCGCGATTCGCTGGGCGTTTTCGATAGCTGGGGGGCGTTCCGCGATCCCGACGTGCCGCGCTGCTTCGCGGTGGCGCAGCCCGCGTCGCGCGCCACCAGCGGCCGCTGGCGACCTTTTGCGGCGGTGGGCAACTGGCCGCGCGCTAATGTGCGGGGGCAGGTCCATATCCGGCTGAGCCGGGAAATCGCCGCGCGCTCTCCCCTCACCCTTTCCATTGGGGAACAGCGGTTCACGCTGGTCGGCGGCGGCGCGGACGCATGGGCGCCCGACCGGCAGAGCGACGCCGCGATCGTCGC
>Ga0207674_10005118_pt1 | contig 15649 bp, 13 predicted proteins | sample KBSCornC72_FD_184303 | JGI IMG/M metagenome (GOLD analysis project Ga0207674, IMG submission 184303) | Corn rhizosphere microbial communities from Kellogg Biological Station, Michigan, USA - KBS Corn C7-2 (SPAdes) (version 2) | ecosystem: Host-associated > Plants > Roots > Rhizosphere > Soil ... | reverse complement strand
TGTTGGCCGAGATCGTGCGCCAGGCCGCGCGCGAAGCGGCACGCCGCAGCCGAGGCATTGCGCGCGCCGACGATGGCAACGGCCTGTTTGTCGAGGAGGTTGAGATTGCCCTTGGCGATCAGCAGCGGCGGTGCGTCCTCCAGCTCCGCGAGCAAACGCGGGTAGAGGCCCTGCCCCAATGCGACGAACTTGGCACCCAGCTTCTCGACGGTCGCAATCTCGCGCTCCGCGTCGGAAACCGTCCTCAGTGCCGGCGCCTTCCCGCCACCTCGCCGAGCGAGGTCCGGAACCGCGGCGAGCGCCGCGGACGGCGTGCCGAAGCGCATAACCAGCTGGCGATAGGTGACGGGCCCGATGCCGGGCGTGCGCAGCAGCCTCAGCCGATCGGCGAGGTCTTCGATCCTATTCGTGGCTCGGTTCCTTTCGTGAGACGGAGGATGTTCTCGCGATGCTTCCACAAGACGAGCAACGCGAAACCGAGCAGCATTGGGAAGAAGGAAGAATGAAGGATCGCCGCGGTGATCGGCGCACTAACCGCGGCAGTCATTCCTGCAACCGACGAGATTCGGAGCGTCAGGAGCAGGAGTATCCAGATGGCGGCATAGATGACCGCCGCGATCGGCAGCAGCGGGATCAGGATGCCCAGAAGGGTCGCGACGCCCTTGCCGCCGCGGAACTTGAGCCAGACGGGATAAAGATGCCCAACGAGGGCGCCGGTCGCGGCGAATGCGGCCGTTTCGTCGCTGAACAGGCGCTCGGCGATCAGAATGGCAGCCGCGGCCTTGAGGCAATCGAGGACGAGCGTCAGGCCCGCCAGCCACTTGCTCCCGGTCCTCAGCACGTTGGTGGCACCGATGTTCCCCGATCCGATGTCGCGAATGTCGCCCTTGCCCGCGAGCCGAGTCAGGAGGAGGCCGAACGGAATCGACCCGAGCAGATAGCCGAACGCCAGCGCCAGGAGCATCTCGCGGGTCATCGCTGCGGTGAGTAGCAAACCCCGACGGCAGCGCAACTTGCGGGTCTTGCTGTCCCGCGCCACAGAGCCGCCGTGGACCCGAACGCTCCAATTCTCTTCTTCGATTCTGGCGTCGGCGGGCTGTCCGTGCTCGGGCCGACGCGCAAGCTCCTGCCCAACGCCCCGATCGTCTATGCGGCGGACAGCGCCGGCTTTCCTTATGGAAAGCGCAGTGACGCGGAGCTCGCTAGCCGAATCCCCGCCCTGCTCGGCCGGATGGTCGAGCGCTTCCACCCTCGGCTAGCGGTCATCGCATGCAACACTGCGTCGACGATCGCCCTGGAACACGTCCGCTCGGCGCTCGACCTGCCGGTCGTCGGCACGGTGCCGGCGATCAAGCCGGCCGCCGAGATCTCGAAGACTCGCGTCATCGGTGTGCTCGGAACCGAGGCGACGGTGCGTCAGGCCTATGTGGCCGATCTGGCGGCACGCTTCGCATCCGACTGCACGATAGTCCGCCACGGCTCGCCGGAACTGGTCGAGCTTGCCGAAGCGAAGTTGCGTGGCGAAGCGGTCAGCGCCGGCGCCGTCAGGGCAGCGGCGAAGGCGATGTTCGAAGCGCCAGCGGGCGACCGCATCGACACAGTCGTTCTCGCCTGCACCCACTTTCCGCTGCTGGAGGAAGAGCTTCGCGCGGCCTTTCCTCATATGGCCTATGTCGATGGAGGGCCGGGCATCGCGCGCCGCATCGCCTATCTAACCGAGGGGCAAGCCTGGCCCTCTGAGCCACCGCCTGGCGTGGCGGTGTTCACGTCGCCGCCGCCAGAACGATTGATCGACGCCCTCGCCACCTACAGGCTGACCGAGGTCAAGACTCTCTAGTTGCGAGTCGTTCGCAATGGAATTGGCGCAATCCCCTCGGTAAAGGCCGCGAAAGCAAGGACGTAAGCGTTGGACTACGACCGTATCTTCAAATCCGCGATCGAGCGCCTTCACGATGAGGGCCGCTATCGCGTGTTCATCGATATCCTGCGCTCGAAGGGCAGTTTCCCGAACGCGATGTGCTTCGGCGGCAATGGCCCCAAGCCAATCACCGTCTGGTGCTCGAACGACTATCTCGGCATGGGCCAGCACCCGACCGTCGTTGCGGCGATGGAAGATGCTCTGCGTGAGGTCGGCGCCGGATCGGGCGGCACGCGCAACATCAGCGGCAACACGCACTATCATACAGAGCTCGAGGCCGAACTCGCCGAGCTTCACGGCAAGCAAGGCGCGCTGCTGTTCACCTCCGGCTACGTTTCGAATGAGGCGGCCCTCTCGACGTTGGGTCGCCTGCTGCCTGGCTGCGTGATCTTCTCGGACGAATTGAACCACGCCTCGATGATCGCGGGGATCAAGAGCTCCGGGTGCGAGAAGCGCGTCTTCCGGCACAACGACCTTGAGCATCTCGAAGAGCTGCTCGCGGCCGAGGACCCCGACACGCCCAAGCTGATCGCGTTCGAAAGCGTCTATTCGATGGACGCCGACATCGCCCCGATTTCGGCGATCTGCGACCTTGCGGACAAGTACAGCGCGCTCACTTATCTCGACGAAGTCCATGCCGTCGGCATGTATGGCGAGCAGGGCGGCGGCATTTCGGAGCGCGACCGGGTCGCCGCGCGCCTGACCATCATCGAAGGGACGCTCGGGAAGGCATTCGGGGTCATGGGTGGGTATATTGCGGCCGACCGGACCATCATCGACTGCATCCGCAGCTATGCCCCGGGCTTCATCTTCACGACTTCGCTCTCGCCGGTCCTGGTCGCGGGCGCCCTTGCGAGCGTTCGGCACTTGAAGCAATCGAACGAGGAGCGCCGCGCGCAACAGGAAGCAGCGGCGATGCTCAAGGCGAAGTTCGGATCGGCCGGCCTGCCCGCGATGCCGAGCGTTACGCACATCGTGCCTTTGCTTGTCGGCTGCCCGGTCAAGGCGAAGAAGATCAGCGACGTCCTGCTTGCCGAATATGGCCTCTATGTGCAGCCGATCAATTTCCCCACGGTGCCGCGCGGAACTGAGCGCCTCCGCTTCACTCCGGGGCCGCTCCACACCGCCGAGATGATGGACGAGCTGGTGAGCGCGCTGGTCGAGATCTGGGACCGGCTGGAGCTCAGGAACGCGGCCTAGCCATGAACGTCCAGAAGACGGTCAAGGCGAGCCGGAAAGCGGCGATCCCGGTCGAACAGCAGATGGTCGATGCGGTCGAGCGCAGCAAACTTCGCAAAAAACCGTTCGACCACATCTACATGGAGCGCGTGCTCAATTCGGCGAGCTACAAGGCGCTGCTCGCGGCCATGCCGGACCAGGGCCACTACCACGACCTCAAGCATCACGACGCAGTGCGCAAGGACGGCAGCAGCACGCGGCTGAGGATGTACCTCTATCCCGAGCTGCTGCGTCGCTTGCCGGAAGAGCAGCGCCGCGTCTGGCTGCCCGTCGCGCGCGCGCTCTGCTCCAGGGAGCTGGAGCTGGCGTTCAAGCGCAAGTTCCGCCGCGCATTGGAAGAGCGGTTCGGCAAGCCGGCGGAGAAGATCGGCGTCTACCCGATCCCAATCCTGCTTCGGGACCAGCCCGGCTACCGCATCGGCATCCACAGCGACGTCAGGAAGAAGGCGATCACGGTCCAGTTCTACCTGCCCGCAGATGAATCACAGCGGCACATCGGCACCATCTTCCACGAGAGCAATACGGCGCCCGGCGCCGAGCGGACCACGCAAATGGCCTTTATGCCGTCGAGCGGCTACGCCTTCCCGGTCTCGTTGACCAAGAGCTGGCACAGCGCCGCGACCACGACGCCGGCCGACGGCGAGCGGGTGTCGATGATGGTCACTTATTATGTCGCCGACAGCTTCGCACGGCGGCTCTACTGGAAGGCCCGGCGCGCCTTGCTGTCACTGGGCATCCATTCCGATCACTGACCAGCTGAGCGGCTGTGTGTCCGCTCCCGGAACATGGCCGCGCGCCCTCAAATGCCAGGCGATCAGCTCACCCAGGCGGTGATCGCAGAAGCCGGTCTCCATGAAGCGTTGCATCAGGTCCATGTCGGGGCCACGGTTGCCCTCGATCAGGATCGGTCCGTCATCGGCGATCGCAATGTCCCATCCTATGAGGAGCCGGTCGGGGAACAAGGCGTGCGCCTGGACGGCAAGTTCTCCGACTCCGCGCCAGTGAGGTAATTGCGTGCCTTCGATCCGGGCACCGGTCGTGGGGTGATCGCTGGTCCATCCAAGGCGAGCGTCGGAACCGAGATTGCTTGCCTTCCCCAATCTGCCGTCCTCGAGTGCCACGGCACAGGCGAGGCCGCCGGCGTGGATATTGTCGACCGTGCGGTTGGCGCCGAAGGACATGCGGAACACCGCGGCGATCAACTCCGGCCGGCCGCTCTCGTCGATCATGGTCAGCGCGCGGACCGTGGGTGTCGCGCCCGAGGTCAGGGGCTCGAGCGCCTGATGCGGCCGAACGCGCTTCTGGATAATCGTCGGGCGGCCCTTGGCACGAAGGCGATCCACGAGGGCGGCATCGCCAAGCGTCAGCTTGCCGTCCGACCAGGCCCTAGGACCGGTCCTGTCCCACCGCTCGGCGCCCTTGCCGCCCGATCCGACCAGGGGTTTGACGAAGAGGTCGCAGTCCGGAAGCCCGGCGGCGTTGATGGGGCTGGTGTCAACGACCATCTCGCACGCAACGCAACGGACTCCTGCGGCGGCACAGCGGTCGGCAAACAGCTGCTTCTGCCCCAGGGGCGAACCTGTTTTGTCCCGCAGCAGTGCATAAATGCCACGCTTGGTCTCGCAGCGCTGCAGAAAGGTCGGCGCTCGCCGCGGTCCGTCACGATGGAGCGAGAGGATATAGTACCACGGACCTACGATGCCGGCCGAAGCGTAGAGGCGAATCTGCTCGACGAACTGGGCTGCCAGGCCCCTGCCCTCACGCCGGCGGATCGCCGGGCCGTTGCGGATCGTGTACCACAGCGCCGCCAGGGGCACGCCCAGGGGGACGAGCGCAATCCCGGCGAGCAGCTCGATCACCTCCCACCCCGACTGTGGCCGCCAAAAACGACGTGCGAAGGCGCGGCGAATGTCTCTTGCGTCAGCCGATGGCGCTGAAGAAGCGCCGTGAATGGCAATCGGCAGCCCGGCCGCCGCGTAGACGGTCCGCTCTAACCTTGCTGCAAATGCCATCGGCTATGCGCTGCCGCATTGCGCGCGGCGCCGCTCTAACCTGGATTGTTCCTGTGTAGCCAAGCGCATGCGTTCCCTCTCAGCGCTACTCGACGCGCGGTTATGGCATGACGTGATGGGCAGGCAAAGTTCACGAGGGGTTGCATCCACCGAATTTCCTGCGGTGGCGCGCGGCGCGCCGGCAGGCTAGGTAATGTCGATGCGCATCGCTCTCGCGGCCGATCATGCCGGATACCTGCTCAAGGACGCCCTCGTCCTCTGGCTACGCGAACAGGGTCACGAGGTGACGGACCTCGGTACGAACGGACCCGAAAGCGTCGACTATCCCGAATATGGCGCAAAGCTCGGTTCCTTCGTCGGTCTCGGAAAGGCCGATCGCGGAATCGCAGTCTGCGGTTCGGGAATCGGGATTTCGATCGCGGTAAACCGCAACCTGGAATGCCGGTGCGCGCGAGTCGACGATCCGCTTTCGGCCCAGCTCGCCCGCGAGCACAATGATGCGAACGTGCTTGCTCTCGGCGGCCGACTCATCGGCACCGACATGGCCAAGGCTTGCGTCGAGGTGTTCCTTACGACCGAATTCGCCGGCGGGCGCCACCAGCGCCGTGTCGATCAACTCTCACAAGAACTGCAGGACAGCGACTGATGGCCACTGCCGCCGACCTTGACCGCGAACAGAAGTACCGCGTTCCGAATGGCTTCTTCACCAGCGGGCTCAGCGAAGCCGACGCCGCGGTAGAGGAAGGCATTCGCGCCGAACTGAGGCGTGAGCAGACCCAGATCGAGCTGATCGCCTCCGAGAATATCGTCAGCAAGGCAGTGCTCGAGGCGCAGGGCTCGGTCCTCACCAACAAATATGCCGAAGGTTATCCGGGTCGCCGCTACTACCAGGGCTGCGCGCCCTCGGACACGGTCGAGACCCTCGCGATCGAGCGGGCGAAAAAACTGTTCAATTGCGGCTTCGCGAACGTTCAGCCGCATTCGGGTGCGCAGGCCAATGGCGCGGTGATGCTCGCGCTCCTGAAGCCCGGAGACACGATCATGGGTCTCAGTCTCGCCGCCGGCGGGCACCTGACCCACGGCGCGCCGCCCGCGCAGTCGGGCAAGTGGTTCAATGCGGTCCAATACGGCGTCCGCCGCGACGACCATTTGGTCGATTTCGATGAGGTCGAGCGGCTGGCAAAGGAGCATCGGCCGAAGCTGATCATCGCCGGGGGCTCCGCCTATCCCCGTCACTTCGATTTCGCTCGGTTCCGGCAGATCTGCGACGAGGTTGGCGCCCTGTTCCTCGTCGATATGGCGCATTTCGCCGGACTGGTCGCCGCCGGCGAGCATCCCTCGCCGTTCGGCCATGCGCATGTCGTCACGACCACCACGCACAAGACCCTGCGCGGGCCCCGAGGCGGCATGGTCCTGACCGACGACGAGGCCATCGCGAAGAAGATCAATTCCGCGGTATTCCCGGGCCTTCAAGGCGGTCCGCTGATGCACGTCATCGCTGCCAAGGCCGTGGCTTTCGGCGAGGCGCTTCAGCCCGAGTTCAAGGCCTATGCCAAGGCCGTCATCGCCAACGCACAGACTCTCGCGAACCGGCTGAAGGAGCGCGGCTCGGACCTCGTTGCGGGTGGAACCGACACTCACGTCGCCCTCGTCGACCTGAGACCGCTCGGCCTCACCGGCAAGGATGCCGACGAGAGCCTCGAGCGCGCGGGGATCACCTGCAACAAGAATGGCGTTCCGTTCGATCCGCTGCCGCCGGTGAAGACCAGCGGAATCCGCGTCGGCTCGCCCGCGGGCACCACGCGGGGCTTCGGCGAAGTCGAGTTCCGGGACATCGCCGACATGGTCGCCGACGTGCTCGACGGCCTGGCGAAGAGCGGGCCGGAGAAAAATGGAGGCGTCGAGCGGCAGGTGAACGAACGCGTTCGGGAGCTCTGCGCGCGCTTTCCGATTTACCAAGGGTAGCGTTTTTATGGTCGTTCGCGCAGGCGCTCACTAATGCGCTGCCCCTTCTGCGCCCACGAAGACAGCCAGGTGAAGGACAGCCGCCCGAGCGAGGACGGCGCCGCCATCCGCCGACGCAGGCAGTGCGAGGCGTGCGGAGCGCGCTTCACGACCTTCGAGCGAGTGCAGCTTCGCGATCTCACGGTCGTCAAGAAGGATGGTAAGCGCGAGCCGTTCGACCGCGACAAGCTGGCTCGCGCGATCGGCCATGCGACGCGCAAGCGGGAGATTGACGCGGCCAAGATCGATCGGCTGGTCAGCGGCGTCCAGCGCCAGATGGAGACGCTCGGAGACGAAGTTCCGTCGGTTCGGATCGGCGAAGCGGTGATGGCGGGGCTCAAGGCGCTCGACCATGTCGCCTACATCCGCTTTGCCAGCATCTACAAGGATTTCAGCGAACCCGGCGACTTCGCCGAGATTGCCGAGCGGGTCGAGAAGGAGACTGCGCCTCCCGGTCACGACAGGCTGCTGTGACCGCTGACTCGAACAAGCCCGTCATCGTCCTCGTCCACCCGCAGCTCGGCCAGAATATCGGCAAGGCGGCGCGGGCGATGCTCAACTTCGGTTTGACCGAGATGCGACTGGTGAAGCCGCGCGACGGCTGGCCCAATCCGGACGCGGGCCCCGCGGCGAGCGGCGCCGACATCGTGCTGGAACAGGCTCAGGTGTTCGACACCGTCGAACAGGCTGTCGCCGACTGTACCCAGATCTTCGCATCGACGGTGCGCCGCCGAGACCTGGTTATGCCGGTCCTGCGTCCCGAGGAAATGGCGGACCAGATTGTCGCAGCTGCAGGACGCAGCGCAATCCTGTTCGGTCGCGAGCGCTCGGGCCTGGAGACTGAAGAGGTCGCGCTGGCACGTGCGATCGTTACGGTGCCGATCAATCCCGATTTCGGTTCACTCAATCTGGCGCAGGCGGTGATTTTGCTCGCCTACGAATGGTCGAAACGTAGCACCCTGGCCCAGCCGACCGCGAAAGAGCTCGAGCCGCCGGCGCCGCACGTCGAGCTCGACGGCCTCATCGTGCAGCTCAACCAGGAGCTCGACGCCAAGGGCTATTTCCACCCGCCATCACGCACTCAGGCAACCAAGAATACGCTGCGGACGATCTTCACCAAGACCGGCTGGTCGTCGCGCGAGGTCAAGGCCGTCCGCGGAGTCATCCGCGCGCTGGTCGGCCCGGCGCGAAATCGCACGAAAACTTGACGTTCGAGCGGCATCTGCCTAGGTGCGCCGCTCGCAATTGATCCCGCATGCCCGGTGAAGCGGCGATCGCACGGAGCGCAAGGCTTCGTGGTGCGGTCCCGGGCGCACCACCCCTTCCCGAAAAGTGGATGCCACTTTTCGGACTAAGAAGGGGTGGCAACAAGAACTCGAAACGCGAATTGGAGAACGACACGTGACGAAGCGCACCAGCGCCAAATACAAGCTCGACCGCCGGATGGGCGAGAACGTCTTCGGACGGCCCAAGAGCCCGGTCAACCGCCGTGAATATGGCCCCGGCCAGCACGGCCAGCGCCGCAAGGGCAAACTTTCAGACTATGGCATCCAGCTGCGCGCCAAGCAGAAGCTCAAAGGCTATTACGGCGACATTACCGAGAAGCAGTTCAAGCGGAACTATTCCGACGCGATCAGCATGAAGGGCGACGCCTCGCAGAACCTCATCGGTCTGCTCGAGCGCCGTCTCGATATGGTTGTGTACCGCGCCAAGTTCGCGCCCACGATCTGGGCCGCGCGCCAGCTCGTCAGTCACGGGCACGTCCGGGTGAACGGGGTCAAGTGCAACATTGCCTCGCGGCGCGTAAACGTGGGCGACGTCGTCGAGCTCGGATCGAAAGCGCAGGAAATGGCGCTGGTGATCGAGGCGCAGAGCCTCGCCGAGCGCGACATTCCCGATTACGTGGTGCCCGACGGCACCTCGAAGATTACCTTCACCCGCGTGCCGAAGCTCGACGAAGTGCCCTATCCGGTACGGATGGAGCCGAACCTCGTGATCGAGTTCTATTCGCGCTAAGGCTCAGCTTCAGCGGTTCCGAACAGGGCGGCCGGCGAAACGCCGAGCCGCCCTTTTCATTGGAGCTTGAGCACGATGACCGACTTTGCCGGCATGCTCACCTGAAGCATGCCGCCGGACCAGCGCGCGCCGGTGAATGCCACGGGGTGCACCTGCTCGGCCAGGCCAAAGTCGTTGCGCGAATCCATCTTGGCTCCGGTGAGCAGCTGCCCGGCGACAGGACCGGTTTTCGCGCCGCCTAGCGAGAGTGCCACGTCGGCTCCCTGGTTCGGGTCGGCGTTGATGAGGCCGATGTAAGTCGCGCCGTCGGTGCCCCGCGCTGCGGTGACGTCGATGGCCGGGACCGCTTCACTGCCGACCATGTAATTTGGCGTGGAGACCTGCACCGGGAGCGCCGTCGCGCCCTGGAAGGGTCGGTACATCAGGAATGCGTAATAGGTCGGGGTCAGCACCATTCGCGGGCCTTCGGTGCGGATCATCGACTGAAGCACGTTCACCATTTGCGCGATATTGGCCATTCGCACCCGGTCGGCGTGGCGCATGAAAATGTGGAAGTTCGTTGCCGCGACCAGAGCGTCGCGCAGGGTATTCTCCTGGACCAGGAAAGCGGGATTCGACCCTGGCGCCGGGTCGTACCAGGTGCCCCACTCGTCGACCATCAAGCCGACCTTCTTCTGTGGGTCCGCCTTGTCCATGATCGCTTCGTGATGCTCGATCATGTCCTCGAGTGCTCGGGTCCGCTCGAGCGTCGAGGCCCATTCGCTCTCAGGAAAGCCGATCGCCGCTCCCTTGTGGTCCCAGTTGCCGGTCGGCACCGTGTAATAATGTAGCGAGATGCCATAGAAGGGCGACGGCGCGTGATAGGGTCCCTGCGCCTGCATCAGCACCTCGGTCCAATGATAGTCGCGGTCGCTCGCGCCCGACGCGATCAGCTTGGGCCCGATCTGTAGATAGGTCGCGAAGCGGCGCATGATCGCGGACGCCTCCTCGGCAGTCTGATCGCCGCCGCAGCCCCACATTTCATTGCCGAGCCCGACATAATCGAGCTTCCACGGCTGCTCGCGCCCGTTGGCGCGGCGCTCGTCTGCCACGCTGGAGTGGAGCTTCGAGTTCACATATTCGACCCAGTCGCGCGCTTCCGCGGGTGTGCCGCTGCCAAGATTGACGCTGAGGTACGTTTTGGCCCCGATCAGCTCAGCGAAATCGAAATATTCCGCTGTTCCGAACTGGTTACGCTGTTCGACCCCGCCCCAGCTGTAGTTAACGGTCACGGGGCGCTTGTCGCGCGGCCCAATGCCGTTCCGCCAATGATAGGTGTCGGCGTAGCAGCCCCCCGGCCAGCGAACGACCGGGACATGAAGCTGCTGAAGCGCCTCGACGACATCGCGTCGATAGCCATCGACGTTGGGAATGGGCGAACCCGGACCGACCCATATGCCGTCCTCGATTCCGCGCCCCAGTTCCTCTGCGAACTGACCGAAGATTTCCGGCGCAATGTGGGTGCCGGCGGCGCGCGCATCGACCGTTGCCGTCGCCTTGATGGCGGCGCCGGCGGGCGCAGCGACGACGAATGTCAGCAATGCAGCAACGAAGGCCGTCACTCTCATCGTCAATGTCCGATCGTCCGCTCGAGCAGCTGGCCGATCTTTAGAAGAAGCGTTGCCCGGACACTGCTATCGGCGAGCTGGTGGTCGAGGCCTTTGACGCGGAGATAGTCGACGTCCTTGCCGGCGCGCTTTAGGGCCGCCTGCATCTTGTCTGAGTGCTGGACATCGACATTGATGTCGAGGTCGCCGTGAGCAAGCAGCACCGGAGCGGCAATCCGCTCAGCGCCATTGACCGGCGATCCCTCGATAACCTGGGGCCCGGACCCAATCTCTCGCTGCACCTCCTTCATGTTCGAAAAGTATCGAGACTCCTCCTTGAGAAGCTGAAGGTCGGTCACTGGAGCCACGGCCACGATCGCCTTGTAGAGCGACGGCTCGGTTTCGGCGGATTGGAGTGCAGCATAGCCGCCGTACGACCAGCCGACGATCGCTATTCTATTGGGATCTGCAATTCCTGACGAGGCGAGGTAGCGGGCCGCGTCGTTGACGTCACCAATCGACGTTCGCCAGCCTTTGAAGCCGTTCTCGTTCAGCCATGCATCCCCGTAGCCGGCAGAGCCGCGGTAATTTGGCTGGATCACGGCATAGCCGCGTTCGGCGAGAAACTGCGCGATCCAGTCGAATCCCCATTCATCGCGAGAGCTCGGGCCGCCGTGCGGCATCACGACCGAGGGCAGGCCCTTGACGCTCTTGCCCGGCGGAAGGGTCAGATAGGCCGGAATCTCGGTTCCGTCGGCGGCCTTGTAGGTAATCGGCCGGACGTCGGCCAATTTCCTGCCGTCCAGGCTCGGCCGCTCGGGAAAGACCTGCGACAAGGTCTTCTTCGCCGTGTCGAACAGGTAATAATGGCCGGGATCGCGATCACTGCTGGCGAACAGCAGCAGCTTGTTCGAATCATCGTTTGCGGCGACGAACCCGACCAGTGGCAAGTTTGGAAGCGCCTTCGACAGGGACGACGCCAGCGCCTTGTACTCGGGATCCGTATAGACGAGGTTCCGCTTCTCTTCCGCATAGGTGTAGCCGATCACTCGCCGCGCTTCGCCAACGGTGAGCACTTCGTCGATATCGACCTTTGGATTTGCCGCGATCTGTTGCTCGGCGAGACTGCCATCGAGCTTGATGTTGACGAGGACCGAGCGCCCGTCGACTTTCTTTGACGCATAGAGCGAGTCCGTCTGCGCATCGATCGCAAGCGGCCAAAAGTCGTCTCGATCCACGTAGCCTGGTGTAAGTTCCTTCCAGTCGCGGCTGTCGGGCTTCCGATATTCGAACTTGTACCTCCCGGTGGTGAATTGCCCGTCGGTGACCGTTTGGGCGATTCCCGTCACGCGAACATTTCCCATCCCATCAGTCATGACGAAACCGGGCGCGGAATCGACCCGGCTGCTTTTCAGCGTGCGCGTATTGACCTTCTCGACGCCGTTGCCGCGCGCCATGAGGACGTTATCGTCGTCCCCGGGCAGCCAGTCGATGACCGCGCCATCGAACTGCGATCCATTACGGCTGCCAAGCGGCTGAAGACCGGTGCCGTCGACATTCAGCGTCACCGTCCTGGTGAACGGAACGATCGTGCCCTCTTGCGGGATGTTTGCGTCATATTGGCAGATGAGCCTCGAGTTCGAGACGAACGCGCACGAGCTCAGGTTGTCGCCGGCTTCGGTGGTCCTGAGGACCGGCTTTGACGTGCCCGTCGTCAGGTCCGCGACATAGGCCAGCTGGACCGACCCAGGTCCGGGACCGACATAGACCACCTTCGTCCCGTCGGGTGACAGGTCGATGCTTTGCGCGGTTCCCAATGTCCCGAACGCGACCGCGTCTTGCTCCAGCGTCGGTTGAGCCTGGGCGGTCGCCGCGCCCGGCCAGGCTGCGACGGCCGCCGCGGCGAGCAAGTTCCCTGCTTTACGCACCTTCAATCCCCCCATGTTTCAATCGCTTCAGTGTCCGATTGCCGCGTCGAGGAATTCGCCGATGCGCGTCAGCATCTCGGCTCTCGCATCGCTGTCGTTGAGCTGGTGATCGAGGCCGGGGAACTTCACGAGCTCAGCCTTGTCACCCGCCTTCAACAGGGCGGCATACATGCGTTCGCTTTGGGCAATCGCGACATTCAGATCGAGGTCGCCGTGGAACATCAGAACAGGAACCTTAACGTCCGAGGCATGGCGGACGGGCGAACCATCGACGGCATTCGAACCGGAACCGACGAAATCAGAAACGAGATTCTGATTGGTGAAATATTTCGCCTCGCTTTTCAGGAGCGACAGGTCGGTCACTGGCGCGATCGCCACGGCCGCCTTGTAGAGCGTTGGCTGGATCGCCGCGGATTGCAAAGCCGCATAGCCCCCATAGGACCAGCCGACGATCGCGAGCCGCTTGGGGTCGGCGATGCCCTGGTCAACGAGATAGTGCGCCGAGGAAGTGATGTCGGAGATTGCCGTCTTCCAGTCGCGGAAGCCGTTCTTGCCTTCCCATTCCTCCCCATACCCCGACGAACCGCGATAGTTCGGCTGGATCACCGCATAGCCGCGGGCGGCAAGGAATTGCGCGAGCCAGTCAAAACCCCACTCGTCGCGCGCCGTCGGCCCTCCGTGCGGCAGGACCACGGCCGGGAGGTTCTTTCCCGCTCCCCAGGGTGGCAGGGTCAGATAGGCCGGAATCTGGACATGGTCTGATGCCGGCACGGCAATGGTCTTCACCGACGCCAGCTTGCGTCCCTCAAGCTCGGGGCGCAGCGCCGCGACCTTGTCCATGTGCCGGGTCGCCTTGTCGAACACGTAGAAGCTGCCGGGGTCCGAATCGCTCGAGGCGAAAGCCAGGAGCTTCGATCCGTCGGCGCTCGCCCCTTCGAAGGTCACCATCGGATCGCCAAGCGCCTGCGAGAGCGCATCGTGAAGGCTGGCAAATTCCGGATCGAAATAGACCGTGTGTCGGCGATCGTCGGCGTACGTGTAGCCGATCACGCGCTGGCCGCGTCCGATCCGAACCACGGAGTCGATGTCGACCTTCGGATTGGCGGCGACCTGCGCAGTCGCTCCGCTGCCGTCGAGCTTGATCGTAAACAGCGCGTCCCGGCCGTTCACCTTCTTCAGCACGTAGGCTGCGTTGATCGTTCCATCGACGGCAATCGGAACCACGCCGCTCTGCGTTTTTTCATCATAATCGACGAGCGGCTTCCAATCTTTCGAAGCAGTCGAGCGATACAGAAAATGCTCTGCTCCGGTCAGCAAGCCCTCATGATCGGTGTCGTCGGTCTCCATCAGCCGGACATTGCCGCGACCGTCGGTCAGGTAATTGGCGGCCGCGGGTCTCGGGGGCTCCACATGCGTGATCTTCAGATTCGCCAAATCTACGCGGTCGACTCCCAACCCCTCGCGGGTGTCACGATTATAGTTGCCGGTTTCGCCCAGCTCCGGGACGTAAACGCGAGCCATCAGCACCGATCCTTGCTCGTCCGGAAGCCAGTCGAGTACCGTCCCGTCATATTGCCGCAGGGCGGAGTCGGTGTGGTCTTTCTGCCCGAGCTGCCTGATCGTCTTGCCGTCAGCCGAAATCTCCATGAGCCGCGTAAAGCCGACGACGGTGTCCCCACCCGAGAGCACATTACCGCCGAATTGACAGATCAACTGATCGTCGCTGGCGAACGAGCACCATTGCAGCGAATCCGGATTGCCTTCCGTCTTGATCATGTTGGTTACGGCGACAGTCGAAAGGTCGATCACCCTGAGTACCGTGATTTTGCCCGGCCCCGGAACCAGCAGTGCGAGCCGCTTGCCGCTGGGCGAGAGGTCGACAGAGAAGGCTGCATCGCGCGTCCCGAACGCTTTGGCGTCGGCGGCCAGCGAAGGATCGGCGGCCGATGCCGGAACCGCGACGCACAACAAAGCAACCGCCGAAACGGCTGAAGAGAACCGCACACGCATACCAAACCCCCTTTTCGGCAATGACATAGTGCACGTCGCGGACTGCTGTTCAAGTGCCGACTTGGCGCATTGGACTGGCGCTGTTAGCGGGCGGCGTCATGACTTCACCGCCTCTCCCGGAATGGGCGCCTCACGAGGCGGTCTGGATCGGCTTTCCGAGCGACCCCGAGCTGTGGCTGGGCGATCTCAAGCCCGCCGAACATGAAGTCGCGGCCTTTGCGGAGGCGGTTCACGCCGGCGGCAGGGGTGAAAAAGTGCGGCTGGTGGCGGCGCACGACGGCGCCGCCGAAAGCGCGCAGCGCCTTTGCCCGTTCGCGGAAGTCGTCATCGAGCCATTCGGTGACATCTGGCTGCGCGACACCGGGCCGATCATTCTCGGCAGCGGCAAAGCCCGGCTGGCGCAGGGCTTCTGTTTCAACGGCTGGGGCGGAAAGTACGAGCTGGAAGGCGACCAGGACATCGGCGAGCGGCTCGCCGAACGCGCGGGGCTGCCATTCGCGAAAGCGGACTGGGTGCTCGAAGGCGGGGCGATCGACGGCGACGGTTCGGGCACCGTGCTGACGACGGAGCAATGTCTTCTCAACCCCAACCGCAATGCGCTTACCCGCGAAGAGATCGAGCAGCGGCTACTCGATGACCTGGGTTTCGAACGCATCGTCTGGTTCGGCTCGGGCCTGATGAACGACCATACCGATGGCCACATCGACAACCTCGCGCGCTTCGTGGCACCAGGGCGTGTCGCCATTCCGACCTGCGCCAGGGACGATCCGAACGAAGCGGTCTACAAGGCGGCCGCCCGGAAGATCGGCGACGCCCATCTCGACATCGTCACCCTGCCCTCGCCCGGCCGGATCACCGACGAGGACGGCGACGTGATCCCCGCCAGCTACATGAACTTCTACATCGGCAATGCCGCCGTCGTGGTGCCGCAATATG
>Ga0207674_10005114_pt1 | contig 15655 bp, 12 predicted proteins | sample KBSCornC72_FD_184303 | JGI IMG/M metagenome (GOLD analysis project Ga0207674, IMG submission 184303) | Corn rhizosphere microbial communities from Kellogg Biological Station, Michigan, USA - KBS Corn C7-2 (SPAdes) (version 2) | ecosystem: Host-associated > Plants > Roots > Rhizosphere > Soil ... | reverse complement strand
GGATGTGTGAGGTCGGGTCTCGTTGAAGTCCGTCCGCCACGCCTCGATCTTGCTCCTGGCGTCGTCCAAAGACAAGAACCAGTGCGTGTTCAGGCATTCGTCGCGCAACCGGCCATTGAAGCTTTCGACGAAGGCGTTGTCGGTCGGCTTTCCAGGCCTGCTGAAGTCCAGCGTGACGCGGTTGATGTAGGCCCAGTGATCGAGCGCCCGGGAGATAAATTCCGGGCCATTGTCCACCCTGATCTTCGCGGGTGGGCCGCTACGCTCGAACAGCAAGCGATCCATGACATCGACCACCTGTTCGCCTTTGATCCCCTGATCGACGTGGATCGCCAGGCACTCGCGGGTGTAGGCATCGACGACGGTCAGGGCGCGGAACCGCTTGCCGTCGAAAAGAGCATCGGACACGAAGTCCATCGCCCAGATCTCGTTCATGCGCGAGGGTAGCGGCCGTTCCACCCGCCGCGCGGCCATGACATGCCGGCGGGGGCGTTTTGCCCGCAAATTCAGGCCTTCCAAGCGATAAAGGCGATGCACTCGCTTAACATTGACCGGCCAGCCTTCGCGCCGAAGCAGCACATGGATGCGGCGATAGCCATAGCGTACGCGCGTCGCCGCGATCTCCTTGATCCTGTTCCTGAGCGGCGCCTGGTCGCTTCGGACCGACCGATAGCGGTGCGTCTTGCGATCGAACCGGAGAACAGCGCAACTGCGCCGCTCGCTCACCCGATAGCGATCCTGCACCCAATGGACGATCTCGCGAAGCCGGCCAGGCGCTACACTTTTTTTGCCAGAACCTCCTGCAGCATGGCCTTGTCCAGCGACAGATCGGCCACGAGCCGCTTCAGCTTCTGGTTCTCCTCCTCGAGCTGCCGCATCTTGCGCAACTCCGATGGTCCCAAGCCGCCGTATAGCTGCTTCCAGCGGTAGTAGGTCGCCTCCGACACGCCCATCTTCCGGCACACCTCGGCAACCGGCGTACCGACCTCCGCCTGGCGCAGCGCAAACGCAATCTGCTCGCCCGTGAACTTCGACTTCTTCATGCAAAATCTCCAGCTCCAATCAGCTTCGATTTTGCCAGATTCCTCTCATTCCCGCTGGAGGCATTTTCCGGGACAGGGTCACCTATCCGTTTCTACCTCAATCAGCGCCGCCGCCTGCGAGATCGGGCGCTGTTCGATCTGGCGACAGCAAGCTTCGCTACCATTGGCGGACCTTCATTCAGCTAGCGGTGGTGGCGACCGAAAGGAGGAGGGAAGACAAAGGCTTCCCTCCCAGTCGCCGTCAGAAGCGCAACGTGGCTTCGACCCCGAAGGTGCGTGGCAGCGCGCGCACGAGGTAGCCCGCGCCGGTGATCCCCTCGTTAGGATAGCCTGCCGGGAAGTAGAGCTTGTCGGAGAGGTTCTTTCCCCAGACAGACAAGGTGTAGCGGTCCGTCACATAGCTGATGCGGCCATTGAACACCCAGTAATCGCCTTCTCCTTGCGTATACCGCCCGCTCGCTAGATTGGGCAGGACACCGCGGCTGTAATCCTTGAAAGTGTCATAGTAGAAACGTCCGGTATAAGCGGTGTCACCATGCACCTTGATCTTGCCCTCGCCGATATCCACCGCGTCCCAGTCGAACGCGAGGTTGACCGAGGTCTTGGGCGCATAAGGGAAGGGATTGCCGCCGACGCTGACATTGCCGGCTCCCGATTGCACGCAGGACCCGTCCTGTGCAGGGAAAAGGCCGCTTAGATTGAGAGCGACGCAGGCGGCCTGATCATAGCTCTTATATTTGCTGTCGAGGATACCGAGCGACGCGCTCAACGTCAGGCGATTCGTCGCAGCAAACTCAACGTCGAGTTCGAGACCCTTCATCGTTCCGTCGAGAGTGATGATGTTCGCGGTCACGCTCGGGTCGACGACCTGGCTCTGCTGATTCTTATAATCATAGTAGAAGAAACTGCCGTTGATCTGCAGGCGGTTGTCGAGGAAGCGGGTCTTGAAGCCGACTTCGAAGGCATTCACCTCCTCGGGCTTGACGAAATAGACCTGCGGCGAGCTGATATAGGCAAGGCCGTTGAAGGTGCCGGCGCGATAGCCGCGGCTGTAGCTGCCATAAAGCATAACACCGTCTACCGGCTTCCAGTCGAGGATCGCGCGGCCCGAGACGCGGCTCGTCTTGCCGCTCTTGTTGATGCCACCAGGATTTGGGGCCGCAGTCGCGGGGATGACCACGTTCCCGCTTTCGTTATAGACAGGCGCCAGGAAATAAGGCGCGCCGTAGGCCGACACGGCCAGCATGCGCGGATTGCCGGCATCGTCATAATAGGTGGTGAGGCCATCCTTATAGTCGGTCGTGTCGGTGGTATATCGGAGGCCCGCCGTCAGTTTGAGCCTAGGCGTGATCTCGTAGCTGCCCTCGCTATAAACGGCCCAGCTTTCCCGGTTCTGCTTGAAATGCTGCTTGCCGCGAACGCCGGTGGGAACCGAGCCGGCCGACAGTGCCGTCCCGTTGAAGCCGCCCGCGGGATTGAACCAGGTTGCGGGCAGGCCCACGGCTGCACGCACGTCGCTCAGCAAATTGAAGATATCGATGTCGTTGTCGGAGGTTACACTGTCCCAGCCATAATAGGCACCGACGATCATCTTGAAAGGCCCGCTGCTATAATCGAGGCGCAGGTCCTGATTGAACGCCTCGAAGGACGAACGATAGCCATTCGAGCACAAGCGTAGCGGGCCGCTGTCACAATCTGTTACTGTCTGGAGATAAAGGCCAGAATCATAGCCTGTGATCGAGGTCAGGTTGAGCTTGTCGGCAAGCTCGGTCTTCACGGTCAGGACGACGCCTTCGGCGCGCGTCACTGCGCGGCCAATCGTGTCCTGTTCGATCTGCTTGTCGGACAGACCAACCCGGCTATAGCTGCTGGGCAGCAACCCGGCACCATTGTCACCGAGCGCCTGGAATAGAGGTGCCAGGGGGAAAGCCGGGTTCTCATAATTGATCACCCCAGGGTTGGTGCGCGAGGGCCCCGCGCCCAGCGACGCGGCGACGCCGCCGGTCGATTTAGCCGCATAGCCCTTCAAGGTGACATCAAGCGTATCGGACGGCGCGAAGCGCAGTGTTCCGCGGATGCCGTAGCTTTCGTCGCCATTGGGATCACGCCCCGTTGCATAATTGAGACCGGACGCACCGCCGGCAGCCGTGGTGTTGAGCCCGGCGGGCATCAGATTATGGATATAGGGATCGGATTTGACATAGGTGCCCGCGATGCGGATGCCGAGTTGGCCTTCCACGGGCGTCAGCTCGATCGCACCTTCAGCGCTCTTCCGGTCGTAATTGCCGTAGCCGAGCGTAAGGTAGCCGTTGGCGCCCTTCATCTGCGGCTTGCGAGTGATGAAGTTGATCGCCCCGCCGGTCGTGTTGCGGCCATAAAGCGTGCCTTGGGGACCGCGCACCACCTCGACCTGCTCCAGATCGTAGAGCTGCTGCCCCTGGCTCGCCCGGAACGTCTGGTAGACCTCGTCCACGTAAACGCCAACCGGCGAAGCCGCGCTGGCGCTCAGTTCCGTCCCCACACCCACGCCGCGCAGCGTGAAATTGGGCTGCTGCGTGCCATAAGCCGACGACACCTGGAGATTGGGCATCGAGGCATTGAGGTCCGAAGTATCGAATACGCCCTTGGCGGTGAGCGCCGAGGCGGAAATGGCCGATACCGCGACCGGCACATCCTGCAGATTTTCGGAGCGCTTGGTTGCCGTGACGACGATCTCTTCCAGCCCCCCAGATTGCGCCTGCTGCTCGTCGGGCTGCTGGGCGAGCGCTGGCGCGCCAAGGCACGCTGCGATCGCAAAAACGCTTATGGATCCAACCCTTTTCATACGGACCTCCCAGTTCGGACCACTGCATCCCAGTGCATTTCGTGGTCCAGTTTCGCCTGGACGCCGGCTTTTCGAGGGTGGGCGCTTGCCTATGCCCTCGACTCCGTTGTCAAAGGCCAAGGTGCCGGAGAACTGATACTCTCCTTAGAGCCTCTTCCTCGCTGATTGATGGTGCCAGATGATGTGAGCGGGCTTGAGGCACCGGCCTTTGTTCGCGGGCATGCAATAGCGCGCAGGGCAGGCCGCTCTGCCCCGCTCATCGCCCTATCGCGGCAGTGCGAACGCTTGGGCACACGCTTTGAAGCGCCAGGTCGGACCTGCCGCCTGGCGCACTATCATTCCGGCAGGCTTGCGTTGGCAATCAGCCAGAATTTCTTGGCAAATGGACCCTTTGACGACCAGGACAGCCTCGTGCCGCGTGGCATGGCGAGGACGTCGCCGCCTCGCAGATTGTGGGTCTCGCCGGTATCTTCGTTGACGACATGATAGGCGCCTTCGAGCAGCAGCTCGATCTCGTCGCCCAAGGGAGAGGTGTAGGGAATGGCCGTCGAGCCATCCGGTGCGCAGCCTGCAATGCCGACGCCTGCCCGCCACAGGCCGCAGAGCAGGGTTCCGGTGCTTCCCGTCGAGCGCAGCTTGAACAGTTCGCCGCAAACCATCGAGCCATGGTCGGGCTCGTCCCAGGTGAAGGGTTCCCATGCTTCGGGATTGTCGCTGATATGGCCGACATAGACGTCATCGTCCTTGACCGAGGGCGCCGGCGAATCCCAAAGGATCCAGAATTTCTTGAGGAAGGGCGCATCAATGTCCCAGCTCAGCGCTACGCCCTTGGGATGGCTGATGATCGTACCAGCCTCAAGTCGGTACTGCTTGCCCGTCGCGGCGACCGTGACGGTAGCTGTGCCTTCGAGGATGACCATGGTTTCATCGCCTAGGGGCGCGGAATAGTCGACATGGCATGAACCGTCCTCGTTGCAGCCGGGGATACCCTTACCAGTTCGCCAGAAACCGAGCTGCAGCGACCCGCTGGTGTGGTCGAAGGCCACCGGCGCCACCTCGCCTTTCACCTGAGGGCCGAAATGCGGATCGTCCCAGGTGAAGGGCGCCCACTGCGCGGGATTGTCATTGCGGTTGCCAATGCCCACGGAGCGGGGTGCGGCCGCATGGGAATTGCCCTGGATGTTCGGATCGCTCGCCATAGAAAAACTCCTCGCTCGCTGCTGCCTCCCGGCTCCCCGTCAACACGGCGCATGTGCGACCTTGGGATGGCTGGGAACGACGATCGGAAGCCTATGGACCAGGTGCATCTCGCCCTAGAGCCTGATCGGGCGTTTGCGATGGTGCCAGCGTTCTCAAACGGGCCATGAGGCATCCCGGCACGTCTGCGTGAAGCCCACCACGGGGTTTCCTACAGGGTGCGCAGGATGAAGCGCTGGATCTTGCCGCTGGGTGTCTTGGGCAGTTCGCTTACGAACACGACAAGCCGGGGATAGGCATGAGCCGACAGCCGACTCTTCACGTGACGTTTGAGATTCTCCGCCAGATCTGGCGAGGCTTCATAACCCTGATTGAGAACGATGAACGCCTTGACCAACTCGGTTCGCTCCGGGTCCGGTACCCCGATGACCGCCGTTTCCATCACAGCGGGATGTTCGATCAGGGCGCTTTCCACATCGAAAGGACCGATCCGGTAGCCCGAAGAGGTGATGACATCGTCAGCGCGACCGATGAAGCTGATGCTGCCGTCGGTTTCCCATTCTACCGTGTCACCGGTTCGGTAATAGCCGTCTGCAATAGCCCGCTTTTCCTGTTGCCAGTAGCCATCGAACCAGAGAAGAGGCGAGCGGGCGATATCGATCGCCAACTCGCCGGGCTGGTTTGGTCCCAGTTCGCAGCCCGTCTCGTCGAGCACTGCGACGCGGTACCCCGGCATGGGGAGGCCTGCCGATCCCATGCGTATGCGGTGGGCCAGCCCATGATGATTATTCACCACCATGCCCATTTCGGTCTGGCCGTAATGATCGTGGATAGGAACGGCCAGATGCCTGTCGAACCAGCGAATAATTTCGGGGTTGAGCGGTTCGCCCGCGCTGCTCACCACGCGCAGACTGCCTTTTGCCTGCGCGGCCGCCTCCGGCCCTGCGGCGATCAGCAGCCGGTATGCGGTCGGCGCCCCGGCGAGGTTAGTGATCCCGAGCCGGTCGATCACCTCATAAGCTGCCTTCGCCGTAAACCCGCCATCATAGAGCGTTGTCGCATGACCAAGCAGAAGCGGCCCGGTGATACCGTAATAGAGACCATAGGCCCAGCCCGGGTCGGCGATGTTCCAAAAGCGGTCCTGTGGCCGTAGGTCGACTGCCCAGCGCATATAGGCGCCGATGGCCAGGAGGCCGCGCAGCGGCACCCCGACCCCCTTGGCAAGGCCCGTGGTGCCCGACGTCGACATCATCAGGAAGAGGTCGTCGGGGCTGCGCAGAACCGGTTGGAACATGGCGCTGCGCGCATCGAGTTCGGCGCAGAAGTCAAGATCGCCTTCCCGCAGCATGTCGCCGGGCGCAAGGACGGTCGCGACTTTCGGACAATCGGCTATTTCGTCCAGCTTGAACCGATTGGCGCTGTCCGTGATGATAAGTTTCGCGCCGCTGATGCCCAATCGGTGCTGGATGGCCTTGGGGCCAAAGGCGGTGAAGAGCGGCTGATAAACCGCTCCCGCGCGCCAGACGCCCAAGATGGTCGCAAGAAGTTCCGGAATGCGGGGAAGAAGTCCGGCCACGCAATCGCCGGGGCGGACGCCATGTTCGACCAGCATGTTGGCCATCTGTGCGGACAGATCGCGCATCTGGGCGAAGCCATAGTCTTCCCGTTGCCCATTTGCCGACACCCAGACGAGCGCGGTCCGATCATCGTCGGCATATCGATCGCAACACTCCACACATGCGTTGAAACCCGCCTGGATGCTACCCGAAAGCCGCCCGCATTCGGTCTGGATGGCGAAATTGTCACGCGCAGCCCGATAGGATTGCGGGGTGATGGATGCCGGTGTGCCGGTCATGCCTTCATGGTCCTCTTCCGTGCTCGCGATTCTTGCGCGAAGCGTTGTCTGCTGGTTGAGAGCCGGTCACGGGGCGTTCGGCGATCAACCAAAAAGCGCATCATGACCATGGCGGGTCAGACATGGTCCTAATGGATAGGATGGCGAAGCGGCACCTGCTGGGAAACGGCCCGCTCCGCCCGCGTTCGCGTGCCTATTCAGGCAATGTGTCGCGCGTGATGACCCAGAGCTTCTTGCTGAAAGGCCCCTTGGACGTCCACGTGACGTGCATGCCCGAGGAAAGACCTATCACGTCTCCAGCCCTGAAATTATGCACGTTGCCGCTCTCGGTTTCGGTGACTTCGACCTCGCCTTCGAGAAGCAGGATGGTCTCGTCGCCTAGCACCCCGGTATAGGGTGTGGACATGGTGCCCTTGTCGTCGACATCGCTTCCGGCAATGCCCTTGCCAGAGCGCCATACGCCGCTTAGCATCGTGCCGGTCGAACCGCCGGTGCGGATGAAATAGAGTTCGCCGGCAACGAGAGGCCCCTCGGCCGGCTCGGTGAAATGATATTCCTGCCATTCCTCCGGATTGTCGCTCACATGCGTGATGAGCAGATCTTGTGGCGGATTGGCAGTGGGTTCGCTGCCGTTCCAGATACACCAGTATTTCTTGAAGGCAGGACCCTCAATGTCCCATTGGACTTCGAGCCCCTTGGGCGAACTGATGACAGAGCCGGGCCCGACTTGATAGCGCTTGCCGGTGGAAATGACCGTAAGGACAGCGGTTCCGTCGATCACGCAGGCGGTTTCATCGCCGAGCGGCGAAGAATATAGTAGCGTATGCGACCCGTCGGATGCTGCTCCGGGCGCGGTCGGCCCCGTCCGCCACAAACCCGCGGAAAGCGATCCGGAGACGCCCTCGGGCCGGATCACGACATATTCGCCATGCACCTGCGCGCCAAAGCGCGGCTCGATCCATTCGAAGGGAACCCACTTCTCATTGGGTTCATTCTGCACTCCGCCATGTACGGCGCTACGGACGAGAACTTCCGACGTCATCCCCATTTCTCCTTTTCCCTGCCCGTTGCCGCGCCCGCTGGCTGAAGGCAGCTCGGGCGAGACTATCGGCGATATGCTCAAATCTGCGGCAGAACTGTCCCGGTCGCTAGCGCCATTAATCCTCTTTTTGATGGTACCAGATCCCCGCTCGGGTCGCGCCACCATCGTTTGTTTATGGGGTGTCCCTCCTGCGGGACCGCTAACGACGCTCCGCCTACCTTTGTGGCGTTTGAGTGCTGGCACGCCGTTCGTGACCGGACGATCAGGTCGGTGACGGCAAATCCGTCTCAGCGCCTGGTTGCTGCAGAAGCTTGGGCACGTCCTTGAAGACGGCGAAGCTGCTTGGCGTATTGGGCATCACCGGGAAGTGGAATTCGCATTTTGGGCAGGGCTCAGCGAGAACCTTCTGTTCTTCCTGGAGATCGAACGCCTTGTCCTCGACCAAGCCGCAATTTGGGCAGACGCGCAACAGGCGCGTGTTGGTCAGTTCGAAATTGGTGATGATGTCTTCCATGATGGCGCCGCGCGCAGCCCATTCCTTGGCATATTTATGATAGACATTCATGTGCCAGTCCTTCAGCGACTCGCGGTCGACCCAGAAGCTGACTTCATTGAACCAGCCCGGATCTTCGGGATGCACCCACCAGGTGAGGTGCAGGAAGCCGGGCATCTTCATGAGATGGTTGCGGGTGTCGGCAAAGATCACCTTGAACTTTTCATAGCCGTCCGGACTGGAAAAGCGCACGCGCTGCATGCTGAGATAGACGGACATTTCTTGTACTCCCCTCGATGAGTCCAGCCCTGAGAGCTGTCCTGAAAGGATTAGGTACGGCGTGGCCGTCCGGTAGGACCACAGCCCGGAAACTTTATGGTGCCAGAGTGCGGAAGCCCTATCATTGAGCCGAGCAGGCGATAGGATAAGTTGATCCGTTTTCGAGAGGCATCCTGGTCATGATGTCAATGAACCTCATCATCACCGTAGATCGAAATGACGAACGGTCGTTGCAAGTGCAGCTTTACGAGGCGCTGCGCGACCAGATCCTCAAGGGAAGTCTGCCGGCCGGCAAGCGTTTGCCTTCCACCCGCAGCATGTCCGAGCAACTCGGCATCGCCCGCAACACCGTTATGCTCGCCTATGAACGCTTGGCCGCTGAAGATTATATCACCTCACGTGCCAAGGCCGGGATATTCGTCAACGATAAACTACCTGACGCAACGGTATTGCTGCGCAACGGTCACGGTACCGCGCAGCCTCCCCCCAAACGGCTTCGTCTCGGCAAGAACCCCTCATTCACGGGCCGCTCCCCCCAGCTGTGGCATGAGAAGCGCGCACGGCCGCAATTCGATCTTTTTGTGGGTCGCCCGCATCCTTCTGGATTCCCGACGACGTTCTGGCAGCGCGCCGTCACCCGCCACCTGACCTATGCGCGCGGTGCCCAGACCGAATATGGCGATCCCCAGGGCTTGGCGTCGCTTCGTGAGGCGATTGCGGCCCATCTGGCCGAGACCCGCGGCATTAGCCCTGGCGCAGATCAGATCGTGATCACATCGGGGATCCAGGGCGCGCTCAATCTGCTGGCGCGGATATTTCTCGCCGGTGCGTCCAAGGCAAGCGTGGCAGTCGAAAATCCCTGCTATCAGGGCGCCGCCTATCTCTTTGGCAGCTATGGCGCCAGCATTCGCCCGATCGACGTTGACGAACAGGGGATCATTGTCTCGCAACTCGACGGGTTCATGGGGAACCTCGTCTATGTGACGCCATCACATCAGTTCCCGACCGGTTGCACGCTGAGCCTCGACCGGCGTCTGCATCTTCTGGACTGGGCCTATCAGACCGGTAGCTATATCATCGAGGACGATTACGACAGCGACTTCCGCTATGACGGGCCGCCGCTAACTGCGCTGGCCGGGCTCGACCGCAATGGTCACGTCATCTATCTAGGCACCTTCTCCAAATCGATCGGGGCTGGTCTGCGGATCGGCTACGCGGTGCTCCCGCGCCACCTGATCGATCCGGCGAGGATCGTGAAGACCCTGACGGATAATGGCGCGCCCTGGCTAGAACAGGCCGTGATCGCCGATTTCCTGAAAGAAGGTGCCTTCCTGCGTCATCTGCGGCGCATCCGCCGATCCTATATGGGCGCAAGAGATGCTGTGGTTGAAGCGATCGCGAAGTATTTCCCAGGCGGCGAGCTTCTTGGCCAGGAGTGCGGCATGCACATGATGTGGACACTTCCGCCCGACTTACCATCTGCCAATGAGATGCATCGCCTAGCCCTGAACTGCGGTGTTGGCCTCTACCCTTTCGCCGGAGCCGCCGTGCACGAATATGGGATGCCAGGGCGTTTTCAAGAGCGATCATTGGTGCTCGGTTATACCGGCCTTGGCGAGCACGACATCCAGGAAGCCTTTGGTCGCGTCGCCGACCTGCTTGCCCGCACTTCCTGAGTTGAAGCCTTTCGACTGGCACCATCAATAAGGTCTGGAATGGTCCTATGTCCCTGACAGGGCGGGGCTTAGGATTCTACGCCAACAACAGATGACTGGTGCCGGTCGCTGCCTTTTACCCACATGGGCGGGCGATTGGCCCATAGCCCGGAGAGGATGACAATGGCGGAATATAAGCTTCTGATCGATGGCAGGCTGGTTGACGGCGCAGCCGTCATGGACGTACTCAATCCGGCAACCGAGGAGGTGTTGGCGCGCTGTCCCCGGGGGTCCGCCGAGCAACTCGATGAGGCCGTTGCAGCCGCGCAGGCGGCCTTTCCGGCCTGGATGCGGACGTCTATCGCCGAGCGGCGCGCGCTCATTCTCAAATTTGCCGACAGCATCGAAGTTCAGGCTGAGGATCTCGCGCGGCTACTGACGCAGGAACAGGGCAAGCCCTTGAGCGAGGCGAGCGCCGAAATCGCCTACAGTGTAGCCTTCATTCGTCAACTTGCCAGCTATGACTTGCCGGTGCAGCTTCTTGAGGACAATGACGCTCGGCGCGTGGAACTGCACCGGCGCCCCCTGGGCGTTGTTGGCGCGATCATCCCCTGGAACTTCCCCGTCCTGATCGTCGCTTTCAAGCTGCCGTTTGCGTTGCTGGCCGGCAATACGCTTGTAATCAAGCCCGCGCCTACCACGCCGCTCTCCACCTTGCGCCTTGGTCAATTGATGGCCGGGATTTTTCCTGCGGGTGTCGTGAACATTGTAACCGATCAGAACGACCTTGGTGGCCAACTCACAGCTCATCCCGGGATCGCTAAGATCAGCTTTACCGGCTCTACCGGAACGGGACGCAAGGTGATGGCGAGCGCGGCGGCCTCGATCAAGCGCCTCACTCTGGAATTGGGCGGCAATGACGCTGCGATCGTGCTTGCTGACGCTGATCCCGTCAAAGTGGCGCCGGGCATCTTCAATGGCGCCTTCATGAACGCCGGCCAGATCTGCCTCGCGATCAAGCGCGTCTATGCTCATTCCGATATCTATGACGCGCTTTGCGCCGAACTGGCGCGGCTAGCAGAAGAGGCTGTGGTCGACGATGGGCTCAAGCAGGGTGCCCAGATCGGCCCGCTACAGAACAAAGCCCAATATGAAAAGGTCAGGGCGCTTATTGAGAGCGGGCGCGCCGACGGGACCATCATTGCTGGCGGCGAGCTTCTTGATCGACCCGGCTATTTCGTCCGCCCGACCATCGTGCGCGATATCAGCGATGGGGCTCGTCTGGTAGATGAGGAACAGTTCGGTCCCGTGCTTCCCATCATCCGCTTCGACGACCCCGAAGATGCGATAGCGCGCGCCAATGCCTCGGATATGGGGTTGGGTGGCTCCATCTGGTCTGCCGACCGTCAGAAAGCGCACGATCTTGCCACGCGCATGGAAGCCGGCACCGTATGGATCAACAAGCATCTCGATTTTGGCCCGACCATGCCGTTCGGAGGCGCCAAGCAATCAGGGCTTGGCGTCGAATTCGCGCAGGAAGGTTTGTACGAGTTCACCCAGGTCCACGTGATTAACGAGGCAAAACGGGTGCCATGATCAATTCGCCTCCCTGGCAAATGAACGTTCATTTTTGCATGCGCAATGGCCGCTTTCGACCGGAGCGGCCGTCCGCAATCCGATGAGGAACGGCAAAACTTGGTAGGCAGCTGCCGGAAACGAACGACGCCTCGTGTGAAGGGTTTCGGGCGCTTGCGTACGAAAGCCTCCAGTGCAGGAACCCGCGGGCCCCACTTGCTGGTCTATGGGTAAAGCGGCTTAGGGGTGGTTTGGACGGGTAAGCGATGCCGATCCGGAAGTGTCGGTTCTGGCCGGATCAACGTGCCTCTGTGCTGCGTCAGAGTGCGGACGTTGGCGGTTTTGCTGGTCGGTGTGCCCTGCGCTGGGCTCGATTGCGGAATGGGCATGCACTGGGTCATTGGCCAGGACGCCATGGGCGCGACCGTCTTGCAGCCTGAGCCATGCCGGATCATGGCGCATTCCCCCGGATTGGCGATGCCGATGATGGCGGCGCGCGGGGCTGGCACCAGCGGGCGAAGGCCTCGATGATGGTCATGTGCCCGCCGCAACATGGGCATGGCGGGCGATGGTCGGGAGGTTCGTCGGGTTCGGGCTCCTCGACCGGTACAGCAACGCCCAGCAGTCTGCGGGCCAGCGCCATGGTGTCCTTGTGGGTCGAACTGGCGAGCAGGCCGTAATGCCGGATGCGGTGGAAGCCGCGCGGCAGAACGTGGATCAGGAAGCGGCGGACGAACTCGTCGGTCGCCAGCGTCATGATCTGCTGGCGTTCAGCAGCAGGGCGTCGATAGTCCTTGTAGCGGAACGTCACGCCGGTCTCGTCGAAGCTGAGGAGCCGTCGGTTCGAGATGGCAACCCGGTGCGTGTAGCGCGAGAGATAGGCCAACACCGCCTGCGGCCCGGCGAAGGGCGGCTTGGCATAGACCACCCAGCGCTTCTTCCGGATCGGCGAGAGATGCCGCAGGAAGGCCTTGCGTGTCGCGAGGCCAGCCAAGGTGCCGAAGAAGCCCAGCTTGCCGGCGTCGAACAGCGCCAGCAGGCGGGTGACGAACAGGCGGCGGAACAGCGCGCCCAACACGCGCACCGGCAGCAGGAAGGCCGGGCGCGACGGGATCCAGCGCGTGCCGTCGAGCGCGATGCCACCGCCAGGCACGATCATGTGCACATGCGGGTGGTGAGTGAGCGCTGACCCCCATGTGTGCAGCACGGCGGTGATGCCGATGCGCGCGCCGAGGTGCCTGGGATCAGCGGCGATAGTCAGCATGGTGTCCGCAGCCGCACGGAACAGCAGGTCATAGACCACCGCCTTGTTCTGCCAGGCGATGTCAGCGATCTCGGCGGGCACCGTGAACACGACATGGAAGTAGCCGACCGGCAACAGATCAGCCTCGCGTGCCGCGAGCCAGGTGCGCGCCGCCGCGCCCTGGCACTTGGGGCAGTGCCGGTTGCGGCAGGAGTTGTAGGCGACCCGCCAGTGCCCGCAGTCGTCGCAGGCCTCGACGTGACCGCCCAGCGCGGCGGTGCGGCAGTTCTCGATGGCCGTCATGACCTTGAGCTGGCCGAGGCTGAGATGCCCGGCATGGGCCGCGCGATAGGCCGGCCCGCTGCTCCGGAAGATATCGGCGACCTCGAGCGAGGTGCGCAACGGTTCAACCGGGAGGTGCCCTGCCTTCCATCACGGCCACGATCTGGTCGAGCGGGCTGGCCACCGCCCGCATCGTCTTGCTCGAGACCTGGGTATAGATGCCGGTCGTGTTGATGTTCACGTGTCCCAGCAGCACCTGGATGACCCGTATATCGACGCCTTGCTCGAGCAGGTGAGTGGCAAACGAGTGGCGCAGTGTATGCGGGCTTACCCGCTTGTGGATCTCGGCGCGCTCGGCCGCTTCCTGCACGACGCGGTGCAACTGGCGAGCCGAGACGGGATCCGTGCCGCTGCGGCCGGGGAACAGCCAGCCATGAGGTAGCATCACTCCGCGCCGCTTGCCTTCGCGCCACCATTGACGGAGCAAGTCCAGCAGGTGCGGTGAGAGCATGGCGTTGCGGTCCTTGCGTCCCTTGCCCTGCTCGACGCGGATCATCATCCGGGTGCTGTCGATGTCATCGACCTTGAGGTGAGCAACCTCCGAAACCCGCAGACCCGCGCCATAGGCCACACTGAGGGCCGCCTTGTACTTGATGCCTGGCGCAGCCTCGAGCAGCCGCGCTGTCTCCTCGACGCTCAAGACCACACGCAGCTTGGGTGTGAAGCGAACGACGACGAGCGCCAGGGCCATCTCCGGCCGCCTGAGGGTTATCCCGAAGAGGAACCGCAGTGCCGATACCGCGCCATTGATCGTGGCTGGACCAACGGCGCGCTCGTGCTGGTCAACCTGAAAACGCCGAAGGTCTTCCACCGTGGCCGTGTCCGGGGGGCGGCCGAGAAACGCGGCGAAGTTCCGGACATGTCGGATATAATCATTCTGCGTGTGCGCCCCGAAGCCACGCATCGTCATGTCCTGCAGCATCCGCTCACGCAGCGAATGGGTCGGGGCAGCGGTCGTGATAGCATCCATGGTAAGTTCCTCTCCGTTGAAGGAACTCCACCGTCGGCGGGCGACGCCGCCCCGCCGAAAGCCTCACAATACTACGCTACCTCACCCCAAGCGACTCTCCCGCGGAGCGGGTTCGTGCGTCTGGTCGCGAACCGACGCCGCGCGAACGGCAGCTATCCCCACATGCAAGCTCGAGACCTGACATTCCCCTGACGGCCGTCCTGGGTGCCCAAGATCGAAAAGCGGCCCTTCCGCACCTGGCAATCAAAAATCGGGCGCTGAGCGGCGAGGAAGGGTCGACAGCAGAAACGGCAATCATACGCCAATTCAAGAGTTTTGAAGGATCGGTGCCAGATCGCGAAATGCATTGATGACGCGCTGGACGGTGACGATCTTCCCGTCCACATTATATGCGATCAATAAGCGGCGCTCGAATGTCAGCGTCCGCAAACCTGCCACCAAGTCATCGCGGGGGGATCCGCGATGGGGAAAATCGGCCAACGCCGCGATGCGTTCTTCAATTCTGGCAAGGTAGCCGTCTGCCGTGGGAATATCGGCTTCCACGCTCACCCATCGGTGAAGTGCAATCAAATCCTCGATCGCCAATGCCGACAGTTGCACGTCATAGGTCATGCCTTGGCGATCGAGGCCCTAACCTGCGCAAATGCCTTGTCGAGCGGCATGGGGGGACGGGGATCAGCTAGGGCTTCCGCAACGCGGACGCGCACCAGTTCATCCAAAACAGCCTCTTCGCGATCCAGCGCGCGCAAACCCGCTCGCATCACTTCGCTCATAGAAGCATATCGGCCAGACGCAAGATGGCGCTCCGCGTGCGATGACATTTCGCCAAGCGTTACCGTGATTGCCTTCGCAGCCATGTCTACCTCCATTCCAATATGATTTTATCATATCGCATCTTCGGTGCGGATGCTAGTGGCTGGTCGGCGGCAATGCGCCGGAGTTGGGTGCCAGGAACCGGAAAGCGGACCAGCCGCAGCTGGGAGTGAAAAATCAGCAGTTGAATGACGGAAAAGGGTCGGTTCTGCTGGGATCGAACGCCGGATTCTGGGACATTTTTGCCATACAGCGCTGCTGCTACGAACGTCCGGCAATGCCGGTAGCTGCCATTCAACGGATCACTCGCCTGCGCGCTCCTTG